>Ga0172377_10004326_pt1 | contig 14598 bp, 13 predicted proteins | sample Pumphouse3metaG_FD_119749 | JGI IMG/M metagenome (GOLD analysis project Ga0172377, IMG submission 119749) | Leachate microbial communities from a municipal landfill in Southern Ontario, Canada - Pumphouse #3 metaG | ecosystem: Engineered > Solid waste > Landfill > Unclassified | place: Canada... | reverse complement strand
AGTGCGGCGAGGCCGAGCCATAGTCCTAGCCATAACCATGTGCTCAGTTTGGGGTGCTGGCGTAGTTTAATGAGTGTTAGTAGGGTGAGTAACGCGAATACCATCAGCGGCGCTTCCGGTAGCATGGCGAGGCCAAGTAGTTGGAACATGAGACTGAGTTGAATCAGTACTAGCGTCCAAAAGCCGAGCCACGCAGGGGCACTAGGGAAAAAAGCAAATGCTAAGCGGTAGAGTAAAAACTGCGTGAGGGCGAACAGTGAAATCGGGAGTAGGCGGGTGAGCCAGTCGTGTTGGCTAAACCAGACAAAAGGGATTTGCAGCCAGCCAACGAGCGGTGGGTGGTCAAAATAACTCCAGTCGGGTTTAAGTGCATACAGTGCATAATGCGCTTCATCAACGCTTAATCCGGCTTGCGGCGCTAAAAAAAGGTGCCAAAGACTAATCAGGCTAACCAGTGCAATGCTGGCTTGCGCCGGTGGAGATAAGCGTGTAATCACCATCAAAAACTCTAAAAAAACGCTCATTCTAGCTTAAAGCGGATGTCAGCGCCAGCGAGGGGGCTTGACAAGGGGTGTATAATAACTTTTTCGATTAACTTGTGTTTTGCCTTTGCGCAAAAGGAGCTGATATGTCCGATATTCCGTTAACTAAGCGTTCCGTGATGACTTTGTTTTCCGATCCGCGTAGCCCAAATTCGCATCGCGTGCGCTTGGTGGCGAAGGAAAAAGATATTCCGATGGATGTGATTGAGGTGGATCCGGACAATATGCCGGAGGATTTGATGGAGCTCAATCCTTACGGGACGCTGCCGACGCTGGTGGATCGTGAATTAATTTTATATGATGCGCAGGTCATTATTGAGTATTTGGACGAGCGTTATCCACACCCGCCGTTGATGTCGGTCGATCCGATTTCGAAGGCGCGTTCTCGTCAGCAGTTACGCCAAATCGAAACCGAGTGGTATCCGTTGGTGGAGGTGATTGTGCGCAATGAAAACGCGGAGGATGTGAAGCGCGCGCGTCGTGATTTAACCGAGCGTTTAATTCAAATGATTCCGGTGTTTGCGCACAAGCCTTTTTTTATGAGCGAGGACTATACCTTGGTTGATGCAAGTTTGGCGGTATTGCTATGGCGTTTACCGTCGCTGGGTATTGAGTTGCCTAAGTCGGCGAAGGCGATTACCGACTACTCTAATCGATTGATGGAGCGCGAAATGTTTAACGAAAGCTTGTCGGATGATGAGTTGGATATGAACGATGCCTAAGTCTGATGCTGCAGTTGATGGCATTTGCATATACCAAAGGTGACTCAGATGATTTCAAACCGACCTTATTTAATTCGTGCCGTGTATCAATGGATTGTTGATAATGATTGGACGCCGCATATGCAGGTGGATGCGTTTTATCCTGGCGTGGATGTGCCAATGGAGTTTGTGGAAAACGGAGTGATTGTGTTGAATGTGTCGCCGCAAGCGGTGCTGGGTTTGGAGATGATGAATGAGGTTATGCGTTTTCGTGCCCGTTTTCAGGGAGTTGAGCGCAAAATTACGTTTCCGCCACAGGCCGTGTTAGCGGTGTTTGCGCGTGAAAACGGACAGGGAATGCCTTTTCCACCCGAGCCTTATCCGCAAGAGGAGGAGGTGCCGACGCCCAAGGCGAAGCGGCCAAACCTGACGGTGGTTAAATAGGGGCGAAAGGTTGAATGACCTGTAGCGAAGGAAAAGCGGTTTCGACCGCTTTTTTATTGTCCGCTAAAAATAGCAGCTTTAAGTTGGGTCCGGCATCCATTGTAAAGTAGACTTCTATGCCTTGTTGGCGTAAGGCCCATACCTGTTGTATCGCGGCCAGTGAGGCGGGTTGCCAATAGACAATTGGTGGCCAAGTCGCAATCATTGTCGCGTGCATTGATAACGCGTTGTGTTCGGCCGTTTCGCCCAAAAGTGTGAAGTCGAAGCGTTCAATCGCCTGTTTAATAAGTGTTACTTGCCGTTCTGCTTGTGTCGGCCAGCCTTGGTAAAGCGCACAGTGATGCACGGTTTGTTGCATACCGGCGCTAGAGCTGATCGCTTTTTCGCCAATATCAACCTTGACTAGACCAATACACAAAGCAGGCCAGCGCGTAGGCAATGCTTCGGCAAACGAGTCCATGCCATCGTCGCGTTCTCCTTTGTGCCAGAGGGCAAAGCCACAAAACAGCGAGCGGCTGGCACTGCCGCTGCCAAGTCGTGCGAGTATAGAGAGACGCGCGCTGTCGAGTTCCCAACCAAATAGCGCGTTAAGCGCTAACACTAATGCGGCATACCCAGACGCCGAGGAGGCTAATCCGGCCCCAGTGGGGACGCTATTAACGGTGTCAACATCAAAAGCTTGCCCCGGTAGGCGAAAGAGGTCGAGATAACGACTCAGCCTTTGTGCAAACGGATGATGACTGGCAAGCGGTTGCTGATTTAAACGGATTTCATCTTGTGCGCGTTCAGTCAGTGTTAGCTGGGTTTGCGTGCCAAGGCCGGGTAGGCTTACCGATAAACTGGAGTTGGTCGGTAGGTTGAGCGCGATGTCACGTTTTCCCCAGTATTTGCTGAGTGCTATATTAACTGGCGCCTCACCATATCCTTGTTGGTGTTTCGCTTGGCGGTGGGGCAGAAGGTGTGCGAGACAGGTTTGCACCATCGGATTCTCCTAGAAATGTGCGCGCAGTGTGATGCCGATTTGTCGTGGTTCACCAAGGCGTAGATAGGTTTGTGCGCCATCGCCGTCGAAATGGTCAAAGAAATAACCACGTGTGGCATAGCGCTCGTTACTGAGGTTTTTACCCCATAAATAAATGTCGTAGTGCTGGCTTTCATAGCCTAGGCGCGCATCGAATAAGGCATAAGCGCGCGATTTTTCGTTGTTGATATTGTCGAAGTAAAAGCTGTCCATGCCGCGTACTTGCGCAAAGACATACCAACCAGTCTGCCAGCGATAGTGCGAGCCTAAACGGTATTGGTAGTTTGGCGCATACGCCATTTCGCGGTTTTGGATGTTAAAACTTTGATTGATTGGTTGTCCGGATATGGCGGTTTTTAGCAGGCCTGCAGAACTGAAAAGTTGCCAATGGCGGGTGATTTGCCAATCGAGTTGGGTTTCTAGGCCATAGTGTTGCGCACGTTTAAGGTTTTCGGTGAAATATACCCATTCATTGCCTTGCGGTTCTTGTGCGCTGCCATCAAATTGCGGCTGGTCGCGATCCATGTAGAACAGTGTGGTAGACAGCGTTAAGCCGAGGGTTTCCCATGTGGCGTTGTGGCCGATTTCGTAGTTAAGCAGTGTTTCGGCGTTAAAACGTACGTAGGTTGGGTGGCTTAAGCCGGTATTAAAACCGCCCGCTTTGAAGCCACGCGTTAGGCCGATGTGTCCGCGATGAATTGGATTAAATTGGTAGGCATAGGTGATAGCGCCGCCCCAAAGGGTTTCAGCGGGCGCGTGTTTGTCATGCAGCGGGTAGTCGTAAGCGCCGCTCCCGTAAGAAATGTCTAAGCCGTGCTTGCGTGTGTTCATGTCAAAGTATTGTTGGTTGTGTTCAATACGCAGGCTGTAGGTCAGCGTCGCTTGTTGGTTAAGTTGGTGATCGATTTGGCCATACGCGGCAAGTTTGTGGTGGTTAAATTGGCTGTCGGCGTCGCTGGCCGCTTGGTCGCCCCACATTGTATAGTCATAGCGCTCGTGACGCTGGTTGCCTTCATCCAGTGTGGAGAAGTAAAGCCCGGCTAACCAATCGGTGGGTTGGTTGAACAGCGTAATGGCTTGGTTGGATATCCAGCGCAGGTCTTGACTGAATTGGCGTCGGTATTTATCGTTGTGATAAAAACCGACGGTACGGGTCGGATCAGCTAGCCAATCGCCATCGTAGGCGTAAAGCATATCCGAATGAGTGAACCCGCTTTGGCTGTGCAAAGTGAATGTAGGGGCAAACCAGCGTGCATTAAGGCCGATAGCTTGGCTGCGTTGGTTGTCGCGTCCGGGATAGTCTGAGTAGGTGTTAAAGCTGTTGTCGCGCGTCCAAACATCGTAGCGGTTGTTGTAGTCGGCATGAATAAGTGTTAATTCGGCTTCTGTGTTGGGACTGGGGAAAAAGAGCACTTTTAAACGAGCATTGAGTTCATCTCGTCCATTGGTATCGGCGCGACCGGTCGTGTGGTTTTGATAAGCGCCGTCGCTTTGATGTTTAAATAACACCAAGCGGTATCGTGTGGCGTCTTGCGCATCGCTAAGTGTGCCATTGGTCATAAGTCCGATTTCTTTTAAGCCGTTTTGACCTAGGCTGGTTTCGAGACGGTGTTCCGTTTGGGCAACTGGGGATTGGCTGCGGATATTAATCAGCCCGCCAATCGCGCTTTGACCATAGCGGGTATTTTGCGGGCCACGCAGAATTTCAACCTGTTGTGTGTCGAATAAGCCACCGGTGAGTGCCATATTGGAAAAATCGATGCCATCAATCGCTACGGCGACGCTCGCATTTGGGGCGCCAGTATAGCTTTCACGTTCACCTAGTCCTCGGATTTGAATATGGCGTGGGCGCGAGCTTTGTCCGGAAAAGTTGACATTTGGGGTTTGGAGTAGCAGGTCTTCAAGATGCGTCGCGCCTTGGTCTTCAATCGCGCTGTGATCATAGATTTCAACGCTGGTATTGGTTTGGTCTGCTTGATTCGCGCGTAAGTCGGCTTGAACTTGAACGGGTTCGAGGGTTTGAGCATACAAATTAGCGCAAAATAATGGCGAACAGAATGTAACGAGCCAACGCAAACGCATGAAGATTATCCTTTAAAAGGTCGGTTTAAAAAAGTTCGAATTGTACCATAGGGCGGGTTTTTGATGTTTTGGTTTACGTGCTTTGGTCGGTGTACACGGCGTTTAATTCTTAGTATCATGGCGTCTTTGCGTTGGAGTGGCGGGTTTATGGCGGTGTATCAAACAATGTTTAGCGTGGAAACCGGCGGGCGCGGCAGTTATAACATTACTTCAAATATCGAACAATTTGTCGCGCAGTCGGGAATACAGAGCGGATTGTGCCAAGTATTCGTTCAGCATACTTCAGCCTCGTTGATGATTACGGAAAACGCCGATCCGAGTGTGCGTCGTGATATTGAATATTGGCTGGCCTCTTATGTACAGGATGGGGATGAGCATTTTGAGCATACTTATGAGGGGGTGGATGATATGAGCGCACATTTGCGCACGCTGTTGACCAACACTAGTCATACGATTCCAGTGTCGCAAGGACGTTTGAATCTAGGGGTGTGGCAAGGGTTGTTTTTATATGAGCATCGAATAGGGCATTTTAGGCGGCAAATGGTTGTAACGATTTATGGTGAGTAGTGTCGGAGCGGTCAGATGAGTGGCTTAGATCAATTAGAGCGCGACCGGTTGGCTGAGCTCGAAGAGGCGTTTGCGTTATTTAATCAAACCTCGGATCAATTAACGCAGGCTTATGAGTCGTTGCAAAATCAAGTGGCGCATTTACAACGTCAGTTGGCACAAAGCGATTCGGAAAAGCGCCGAGTGGCGGATCGCTTGGAGCGTTTGCTTACTTTGTTACCTGCGGGCGTCATTGTATTAAACAGCGATAACCAAATTATTGAAATGAATCCGAGTGCTGAAGCGATTTTGGGGCGTGATGCGTATGGACGAGTGTGGGAAGTGGTGGTGCGCAATGTGTTTTTAAGCACTAACGATGCGCAGGAGTTGATGACGCATAATCAAACGATTTACCAGTTGTCGCAAGTTGCGCTAGATAATACATTAGGGCGAATTTTGTTGATTCAAGATGTTACTTCGGCTCGTCAGTTACAAGATCATATTAATCGCCATCAGCGTTTACGTTCGATGGGCGAGATGGCGGCATCTTTGGCGCATCAAATTCGTACCCCGTTGGCTGCAGCGTTGTTATATGTGTCGCAGTTGTCGCTTAATACCTTGGATGAGGAAAAACGCACGCGTTTTGTAAGTAAAACTTTGCTTAGTTTGAAGCACTTAGATGGCTTGGTTAAGGATATGTTGCAATATGCCAAGGGGGGTACGGTAGGGGAAACCTTGATTGAGTTGGACGAGTTGGTCGAGAGTTTAGTCGGTTCGGTTGAGCAGCAGGTGCATAACACCGATAGTCATTTGAGCGTAAGCCCGGTTGTGGCAGGCTTGGTGGTGAAGGGGGATAAAGATTCGCTGATGACTGCGCTACAAAATTTGGTGGTGAATGCGATTGATGTGGTCAGAATGCGTGCTAAGATTGAATTGAGCGTGCGTGAGGTTTATGACGACTGGGTTGATATTATCGTCAGCGATCAAGGCCCCGGTATTGAGGTGGCGATTCAGGAGAAAATTTTTGAACCCTTTTTTACCAGTCGTGCCAAGGGTACCGGTTTGGGATTGGCGGTGGTGAGAACGGTAGCGGAAGCGCACGGCGGCGAAGCATGGGTTAAGTCTGTTGTGGGACAAGGTGCGCAGTTTGGGATTCGATTACCCTTGTTGAAAAAAGAGGTGTGTGTGTGACAATCGCAAAAATTTTAGTGGTAGAAGACGATGCAGAATTGCAAGAGGCCTTGATTGATATTTTGACTTTGAACGAATTTGAGGTGCTGGCTGTTAGCTCGGCAGAAGAGGCGTTGGTGGCCTTGGATGACGAAATCGGCATGGTGTTTTCCGATATTCGCATGGATGGTATGGATGGTTATAGTCTGATGCAGCGCATTCGTGCGTTAAAACCGTATTTGCCGATTGTGCTTATGACGGCTTATGGCACGATTGAGCAAGCGGTGGAAGCGATGAAAGAGGGCGCAGTTGACTATATGGTCAAACCGTTCGAGGCATCGGTTCTGGTTGAAAAAGCGAAATCTTATCTCAATCGTGATGCCTCATCGGAGGATGATTTTATCGTCGCGGATCCGGCGAGTACGCAAATTAAAACCATGGCTAACAAGGTAGCGCAAAGCGACGCTAGTGTGATGATTAGCGGTGAAAGCGGAACGGGTAAAGAGGTGCTGGCGCGCTATATTCATAAGCAGTCTGCGCGCCGCGATCAGCCTTTTGTGGCAATTAATTGTGCCGCAATTCCAGAAAATATGCTTGAAGCTGTATTGTTTGGCTATGAGAAGGGGGCGTTTACTGGCGCGATGAAGTCGATGCCCGGTAAGTTTGAACAGGCGCAAGGCGGGACGATTTTTCTTGATGAAATTGGTGAAATGAAGCCGGATTTGCAAGCAAAATTGCTCCGCGTTTTGCAAGAGCGTGAAGTAGAGCGTATTGGATCGGTCAAGTCGATTCAGTTGGATTTACGTGTATTGAGTGCTTCTAATATTGATATGCAGCAAGCGATTCGTGATGGGCGTTTTCGTGAAGACTTGTTTTACCGCTTGAATGTGTTTCCGCTTCACTTGCCGCCTTTGCGCGAAAGACCGAAAGATATTGCCGCTATTGCCGCTAAGTTGTTGCAGCGTCATTGTCAGCACGCACGGGTGCAGCCAACGATTGCCGAGGTTGCGATGCACAAAATGGTGGCGTATGCTTGGCCGGGTAATATTCGTGAGTTAGATAATGTGATTCAACGGGCGTTGGTTATGATGGTTGGGGATGTGATTAACGAACATGATTTGATGTTTGATTTGGCCCAGTCTTGTTCCGAATCGAAAGGTGGCGTTTTGCTATCAAATACGATTCAAGTTGATGAAGATGAAGGTCATTTTGATCTTAAAGCGCGCGAAGTGGATACTATTTTAGCAGCGTTAAAACGTAATAATGGTCATCGGCAAAAAACAGCAGAAGACTTAAATTTAAGCCCAAGGACTTTGCGTTATAAGTTGGCTAAACTCAAAGAACAGGGTGTGGATGTGCTCTAAGTTAGCATGGGTGTGTTGTAGCGTATCCATGAGCGCGAGTTGATAAAAAGAACCTAAAGGTGTTTTTTTTGTTGGCATGTGCTTTGCTGTTTGTGTGATAATTCAATTTAAACTTCGTGTGTGTTTTTAAAGGTTTTGTGTTCGATGGAAAAGGTAGATACTCAAAGTTTGATTTTGCAGATGCGTGCATTGAGTGCGCAGGCTCAAAATCGTGTTGACAATACACCAGAGGTTGAGCAAACAGGTCAGGCAAAAGCGTCTGGATTTGCAGACCTGCTGAAGCAGTCGGTAGAGGCCGTTAATGCCGAGCAGCATAAGTCGAGTCAAATGAAGTCGGCCTTTGAGCGCGGCGATGAGGGCGCAGATTTAACGGAAGTTATGATTCAAGCACAAAAAGCCAGTCTGTCTTTTCAAGCTATGACTCAAGTGCGTAACAAACTTGTTGAAGCCTATAAAGATGTGATGAATATGCCTATTTAATCGGCTGTATCAATGTATAACCTATTAAGAGTGTGGAATGGCTGAATCGGCATCACTGGATAATAAACTCAATCCGCAAGCCCCCGCTTCGGGGCTTTCCGCACTGGTCAATAACCTCACTTCTCTTCCCGTTGCGCGGCAAGTGGCGATTATTATCGGCTTGTCGGCGTCTATTGCCTTAGCTATCGGTATCTTAACTTGGTCTCAAACCACTAATTACACACTGTTGTTTGGCAGTATGGAAGCGCGTGAGTTGAACGAGGTGGTGCAGCTTTTAGATGCACAAAAAGTCGAGTATAAATTAGATGCCGGTGCCGGTTCGATTCATGTCCCTTCGGATAAGGTTCATGCGCTTCGCTTGCAATTAGCGGCTGAGGGTTTCCCAAAACAAGCTGATACAGGCTATCAATTATTGGATCGTGAGCAAGGGTTTGGTATTTCGCAGTTCCGTGAAACGACTCAGTATCATCGTGCGCTGGAGGGCGAGCTGGCCAAATCGGTCGCTTCCATTAATGCGGTCGCCTCCGCCCGGGTCATGCTAGGCTTGCCAAAACGTTCTGTGTTTGTCAGAAAACAGGAGTCGCCCACGGCATCGGTTGTTATTAAACTCCATTCCGGTCGTTCCTTGACCGAAGAGCAAGTGTCGTCCATTGTGCACTTGGTCGCCGCCAGTATCCCTAATATGAATCCTAAAGACGTGACAGTAGTGGACCAGTTGGGCAACTTGCTTACCAGTAATAATCAATCTACTAATATGCAGATGAGTATGCGTCAGCTTGATTACACGCGTACCGTAGAGGAAACCCTGTCTAGTCGAGTCGTTAATTTGATAGCGCCGATTGTTGGCGGGGCGAATAAGGTGCGCGCGCAGGTGACCGCGGAAATGGATTTTACTCAGCAAGAGTTGACGCGCGAAAATTATGACCCCGATCCTTCGGCCATCCGGTCTGAGCAAGAAATTCGTGAAATTAATCGTAATGAAGGGCCACAAGGTATTCCTGGTGCGCTGACTAATCAGCCGCCAAGAGCAGGCTTGGCTCCGGAGGAAGGTTATAATGGTGCAGATACGGATCCTAGTGTGCGTAACTTCTCTGATAAGCGTACGCGTAATTATGAAATTGATCGTACCATTAGTCATATTAAAAACTCGGTAGGCGTGATTCGTCGCTTGTCAGTGGCGGTGGTGTTAGATGATAAGATTGTTGACAATGAAGGAACGGTTGAGCGAGTGGCGCTGTCTGATGAAGAGCTTCAAAGTTATCGGCGTTTGATTAGCGATACCGTAGGGTTGGATGAAACGCGCGGCGATACGCTAACCGTGGTGAATGCGTCATTTGTTGAGCCGAAGGACACGTTTTTTGATAGTACGCCTTTCTGGCATGAGGCTTGGTTCTGGGACTTAATGAAGCAGGTGTTGGCGGCGCTTGCCTTGCTTGTCATTGTGTTTGGTGTGATTCGTCCAATGTTGCGTGATTTGACGAAGAAAGATGAGGCCTATTTAGAGTATCCTGAGGATGTGGAAGAGGAAGAGGAAGAAATCCGTGATGCCGATGAAATCGCACGCGCCTTGGATAAGATGAATAAAGAAATCGAAGAGCAGGTGGCTGAAGATAGTGCAACCAACAGTGAAGAAGCTGATGCGCTAGAGCGGGTTAAAACATTGGCTGCGAATGATCCGAAACTGGCTTCGATGATTATTAAACAATGGATGCACGGAGGGAGTTAGCGTGGCTGAAGCTCAAAAAGGGGATGGCGACGAAAACGCAATGAGCGGTATGGATAAAGCGGCGATTTTGTTGTTGGCTTTAGGTAAAGAAACCGCCGCTTCGGTGTTAAAGCATTTGAATCCGCGTGAAGTGCAGCAGATGGGTACGGCGATGACCAGCATTGAGAATGTGACTCATGAAGACGTTCACACGGTGATGAAAGATTTTCTCAATATGATTGGTGATGATGCGCTCGGCGTGGATCCGAACGAGTATGCGCAAAGCTTGATGACTGATGCGCTTGGCGATGGCGGCGGTTATTTGATGGATGCGGCGTTGTTGAGCGATCAGGTACGAGGTTTGGAGGCGTTGAAATGGATGCATCCAACAACGATTGCTAATATGTTGCGTAATGAGCATCCGCAGGTTATTGCGATTGTGTTGTCGTATTTCGATTCTGATCAGGCGGCAGAAGTGTTGCGCGGCATTCCGGCGCGTTTCCAAGCGGAGGTGATTTATCGTATCGCGACACTCACTACAATTCAGCCACGCGCACTGTTCGATTTGAACGATGTATTAGAGAGCGCATCTCGCGATGGAGAGGGGGGTAAGTTGGCTTCAATTGGTGGTGAAAAACGTGCGGCGGAGATACTTAACTTCGTTGGTGGCGGTTTGGATGGGCGTATTTTGGATGAAATCGCCGTTGAGCATGAGGATGTCAGTAAGGCAATTCAAGATAAGATGTTTGTCTTCGATGACATTATCGGCATTGATGATCGTGGAGTGCAGACGATTTTGGCCGATGTGCCCAATGATGTGTTGGTGATTGCGTTGAAGGGTGCGGATAAGAATTTGAAAGAGAAGTTTTTGTCGAATATGTCCAAGCGTCAAGCCGATATTATGCGTGATGATTTAGAAACCGGCGGACCGGTTAAACTCAGCGATGTGGAGGATGCGCAGCGTTCAATTATTCAAATTGTGCGTCGTTTGGCGGATGAGGGCAAGATTATGTTGCCAGGCGGCGGCGAGGAGTTTGTGTAATTTATGTCAGTCGATACGCCAGCAGCCGAGGAGGCGACCGAGGATGTCAAATTGACGCGGTTAGTCAGGGCGCAGGACGTAGCTACGCCGCAAGTTCATACTTGGCAGTTAATGGATTTGGCGCAAGAGGAAAAACAGCGTGAGTTAAAAATTCGCTCCGAGGTGTATGAGCAAATTCAGCGTGAATTACAGCCTCAAATTACGCGCCAAACGGCTATTTTGAAGCGGGAAGCTTATGAGGAGGCGAAGCAGGCTGGCTATGAGGATGGGTACCAAGCTGGGTTTGAAACGGGGCAAGCGCAGGGCTTAGAAAAAGCGGAGCGCGTTGCGGCGGAGGCACTCAAGCCGCAAGTTGAGCGTTTAGAGAAGGTATTTGATGCGTTAGCGCAGCCGCACGCGTTGATTGAGCAGGCTGTATTTGATCAGGTGGCGCAAATTGCTTTAATGTTAGCTGAGCGTTTGATTGAGCACGATTTGGCGGCGGATCCGCAAAAAATGATTGCGTTTGTTAAGCAGGCCGTTGCGTTATTGCCGGATGAAAAGGCGCAGATAGAAGTAGAGCTCAATCCACAAGATTATGAGTTAGTGGCGTATTATCAAACGCAACATAAAACCGGTTGGCAATTAGTCGCACGCGAGCATATTTTGCCCGGTACCTGTCGCGTGAAGTGTTTGAATTCTGTGGTAAATCATAATTGGAAGCAGCGTTTAGCCACGTTGCTCTCTGATAGTGATGACTTAATCGCTTCACTTATTAATCGTCATGGGTTAAGCGCGGATGAGGCTTCATCGGCCTGCGCTTCTTCGTCCGAGACTTAGTACAGCATGGATAGCGCGGCGAAACTTAATCATTTCTTATTAGAAAAACTGACTCAAATGGCCACAAACCTGCCACAAGTGGAAAGCTTGAAGGTCGAGGGCCGTTTGGTGCGCATGGTCGGTATGACTTTGGAGGTGGTGGGTACTTATGCGCCGATAGGGGGGCGATGCCTTATTTTGTCTCCCGGGCGAGAAGCCGTTTTAGCCGAAGTAGTCGGATTTCACGATGAACGCTTGTTTTTAATGCCGATTGGTAATGTGCATGGTTTGGCGCCGAATGCGCGGGTTATTCCACTTGAAGGCGGGGTGAAGGTCGGCGTTGGTTTTTCGATGTTGGGGCGAGTGGTTGATGGTCGTGGTCAGCCGTTGGATGGCAAAGGCGCGATAATAGCGGATGCGTATGTGGATATTGCCGGACAGCGGATCAATCCGTTACAGCGTCAACCGATTGAAAAACCGCTGGACGTTGGGGTGAAGGCCATTAATGGTTTACTGACCCTTGGCGTAGGCCAGCGTGTTGGTTTGATGGCGGGTACGGGGGTGGGTAAGAGTGTGTTGTTGGGGATGATTACGCGCTTTACTGAGGCCGATATTGTGGTCGTAGGCTTGGTGGGGGAGCGTGGGCGCGAGGTGAACGATTTTGTGCGCCATAATTTGGGTGAGGAGGGGTTACGCCGTGCCGTCGTAGTGGCGAGTCCGGCGGATGATACGCCGTTGATGCGTTTGCATGGTGCGATGTTGGCAACGGCGATCGCGGAGTATTTTCGCGATCAAGGCTTAAATGTATTGTTATTAATGGATTCGTTAACCCGTTTTGCGCAAGCGCAGCGCGAAATTGCGTTGGCTGTGGGCGAGCCTCCGGCGAGTAAGGGCTATCCACCTTCGGTATTTGCTAAGTTGCCACAGTTGGTTGAGCGTGCTGGTAATGGCCAAGCCGGTAGCGGTTCAATTACGGCGATTTATACGGTTTTGGCTGAGGGTGATGATCAGAGTGATCCGGTGGTCGATTCGGCACGTGGGGTGTTAGATGGTCATATTGTGTTGTCGCGTACGATTGCCGATTCGGGGCGCTATCCGGCGATTGATATTGAATCGTCAATTAGTCGTTTGATGATTGAGATTGTGTCACCGGAGCAGTATGCACTAGCGCAACGCTTTAAAAAACTTTATTCAGTTTATCAACAAAATCAGGATTTGATTAGCGTGGGGGCTTATCGTAAAGGCACTAGCGCGGAGATTGACCTTGCGATCGCTAAATTTCCAGCGCTAAATAAATTTTTAGCGCAGTCGATTGGCGAGCCCTGCGATTATGCAACGAGTCTGCAGGCTTTGAACTTGGCGTTGAGTTGATAGCGGCGCACGCGAATAGGAGTGGGTGATGTCAGCACTAACTCGGATGAAGATGTTGGTGGACTTGGCGGAGCAAGACGTGGAAAAAGCCGCGTTAACCTTACGTGAATTGCAATCGCAACAGGCGTTTGTGAGTCGCCAGTTAAATGATTTAAAAGCCTATTTACAGGAGTACGTCTCTAAGATGACGACGTCTGGACAGTTTTTTTTGCCGATTCAATTACAAACTACGCAAGCGTTTATCGATAAGCTTAATCAAGCGATTGTTAACCAGCATACACAGTTGGGCGCGCTAGATAAAAATGTCGAGACCGCACAAGCGCAGTGGCTCGATAAACGCGCACGTTACAATGCACTGCATAAGGTTTATACCAAGCGTTTACAGCAGGCGCAGCAGTTAGAAGAAAAACAAGAGCAAAAAGCGATGGACGAGTTGTCGGCGTTGCGTTTTGGTCAAGGTCGCGCTCATTAATGGCTAAAATGGCTAAAGTCGTTTGGTTAGACGCGAATGGTTGATTTACAACGCCTAGCTGTGTTGCTGGGCATGGTTATTGCTTAACTCTGTGCATGATAACTTCATGTACAGAGATTCTTTATGCTAACTTCTGTTTCCTCGAGTCAAGAACCCGTATCCGCTTCAGCAGGCCTGCTTGCTTTTGATGGGCAAAGCACGCTTGCTGAGGAGGATATTGAGCAGGCCTTTCGCCGCCACCTTCAGGCCTTAATGGCGCAAGATGGATCGCCTTTGCGCGCATCACTTTCTCAAACCGATTTGGCGCAGTTGCGCCAAACATCGCCTTTATTTGAACGTTATATTCGCGATTTTGAGTTGGACTTGGAAAAAGCCTCGCAGCAAGATGTGTTTCAGCAATTAAGTGATTGGTTGGTTGAGCAGGGTGTGGTGTTTGATGCTGGTTCAACGGTGCGTCAAGGCGTATTTTCAGCAGGCCTGCCAAATAAGGCTTTGAGTACCTTGAGTGTTGGTCAAGATGAAGGAGTGGTAGCACAACAAGCAGGAGTGGCGTTTGCTTTTTCGGCAAATGCTGAGCCTGATGTTGCAGGCTTGTCAGATTGGCCTGCCGAGGCGGAAAAGCCGTTTTCTGCTTTGATATCGGCGCAATCGGCAATGGTGGATAGTCAAGCAGGCGGTGTGCAAGCAGGCGGTGTGCAAGCAGGCGGTGTACAAGCAGGCGGTGTACAAGCAGGCGGTGTGCAAGCAGGCGGTGTGCAAGCAGGCGGTGTGCAAGCAGGCGGTGTGCAAGCAGGCGGTGTGCAAGCAGGCGGTGTGCAAGCAGGCGGTGTGCAAGCAGGCGGTGTGCAAGCAGGCGGTGT
>Ga0172377_10004324_pt1 | contig 14605 bp, 9 predicted proteins | sample Pumphouse3metaG_FD_119749 | JGI IMG/M metagenome (GOLD analysis project Ga0172377, IMG submission 119749) | Leachate microbial communities from a municipal landfill in Southern Ontario, Canada - Pumphouse #3 metaG | ecosystem: Engineered > Solid waste > Landfill > Unclassified | place: Canada... | reverse complement strand
CGGTTTTGGTGGGTATCTTGTTCCCTAGGCACTCCGCGCTTCGCGCTCCGCGCCTAGGGTTATTATAGTATGGCGCTTCGCGCCACCGCTGGCAAGATTAAAGAAGGCGCTTCGCGCCCTTGTCCCTTGTTTAGGATAATATCCTGCATAGCAAGAATTTACCTAGCATTTTTAATAATGGTTTTTTCCTTGATTTTTCTTTAAAAACTGTTAAGTTAGCGCCAATAGGCATTGGGCCGGGTGCGGGTGCGGGTGCGGGACGGGGAGCACGCTAATCCGATGCGTCCGATACTTTGTACCTGGGACTCTTGGGACGGGAGCGGGGACAAGCAGGCTTCCAGCTAAGATTTTTTTTTCGCAGACAACTTGACATATGGAATATGAAGGTATATAATATTGGTGCGGCAAACGTTTGCCGGAGTTTTCATTTTTGTGTTTTTTTTATGGATTTACGCGAATTATCACGTCACACGGGTTATTCGGTTTCGGTTTTATCGAGGGCATTGAATCCCCGTCCTGACGCTTCGAGCAATGTTTCGGCTGCCACTCGCGAGAAGATTCGCAAGCTGGTTCGCGAGCTTGGTTTTCGTCCCAACCGTTTGGCTTCCTGTGTTCGTCGCGGCAAGATTCCTTCGATAGGCATTTTTCTTCCCACCTACAGCGGTTCTCTGATTGCCGATGCGGTTTTCGGCATTTCCGCTGCGGCTGCCGAGCGCAAGCTGCCTTTGAATTTTTATTTTGGTGAGCGCGATGATTTCCAATCATTTTTACAGCATATGTGCGACGAGGGCTGCACCGGGATCATAGCCGGCAGCAATGTTCTTCCCGGGGACAGTTTGGAATGTCTGGCTCTTATCGAGCGTTTTTTCGACGATGGCGGCAAGCTGGTTTTTTTCAACGAGCAGCCTTTGCCTTCTCCCCGTGTTCGGAAGCTGCCTGCCTATTCGGTTTTGGCCTACGACGACGTGGCTGGCGGCAGGCTTGCCGCCGAGCATCTCTGTTCCTTGAATTGCCGCAGCCTGTTACTAGTCGAGCCTGGAGACTCCCAGTGTTTTCTGGATCGGCGCAAGGGTTTTCTTGACTACTGTCAAGAGAAGGGTATGGACAGTCAGATCATTCCAGAAACCCGTGTGCTGCGCACTTCGCGCAAGCTCAAACCGGAGTTTTTCGAGCTGCTTTTTGAAACCATGCAGTCTAGACCCAAGGGTGCCATAGGCTTGTTTGTGCCCTCGGACTATTTGCTTTTGGATATCATGGTGCACATTTCCGGGAGCAAATGGCGGATGGGCAGAGACATTCATTTGGTGGGCTACAATTTCAATGATTTCAGCGCCTGCATCAGCGGCTGGCCTTTTGCCACCCTGCAGCAAGACTTTGTGCGCGAAGGCCAAATGGCGATTAAAATGCTCGCTGAGCTTATGGACGGAAAAGCGGGCGGCAAAATCCTGCTGCAGCCACTGCTCAAAATCTGCAACATACAATACAATTCGGGAGGATAGAGATGCGACTGGAGACGAAAGTGAAGAACCCCCTGATACTGACGCTTATCCTCGCTCTGTTGGTCTGCGCCGGCGGCAGGGCTGACGGCATCAGCTCTGACAACGCGGCTCTGCAATTCGCCGACGGTGTGTTTTCGCTGGGCGGGCGCGCTGCTGGCAGCCCGCGCTTCGAGGGCGAGTGTTATGTGTATGAGGACTCGCAGAAAAAGACTTACAGTCGGGCTCAGGCACTGGACAATCCGCTTTTCCGCTGGGAAAGCAAGTTGTCGAGTTCAGAAAAGCTATTCCGTCTTGACTGCGTTGTCGAGAATCTGAGCGCAGCCGAGTTGCGACTCGAACCCGGTCTTTGCCTGAGGGTGCCCAGGGGCGACCAGGACCTTTTCTGGGGCGGCTTTGATGTGCAGCCGGTGGAAGGCAAGGATTTTGCCCGGCTTGGCTTCAAAGGCAAGACCAGCAAGCATATTGGCGGGGGGCTGGCGCAGCCCTTTCCGGTGGCCGCTCTGATTGCCGAGGACATGTGTGTTTTTCTTGGCCAGTTCCAGTTTGACCAGGTAAGCTGGAATGCGGCGCAGTATAAAATTGTTGATGAGCACTCCGCGGAGTTGCGCTTTTCGCAGCGCCTGGTGCTGGCTCCCGGCCAGAGCCTGGACTTTCGCTTTCTTCTGGGCCTGACGCCCAGGCGCTTCGGGCGAGAGGAGAATGTGGTGCAGGCATTTTACGATGCCTATCCGGAATGGTGGCGCCCGCTGCAAGGCCAGGACGACCCCTACATATGGTATGCGCACAGCCAATACCGGGCCTGGTACTACAAGCCCGACCGAGAGAAGGAAAGACGCTACTACGCGGCGGTGGACTGGTGCTATACGCCATATAAGCGGGCCGGCGACCCCTGGGGAAAAGAAGAACTCTGGGACTATAAGCCGGAGTTCCCCATCAAGCCGGACTCCTTTGGCTCGATTGCCAACGGCATATATTTTGATTACACCACCAGGACACACGCTGATTTTCACCGTTTGCGAAAAGAGATTTTCAGCAAGAACGCCAAGGATTTCGGCTACGCCTTCTATACCGGGGCGGCCTGGTGTGAAATCAACCTGGCCAAGGAAAAGTATGCCGACGCCATAAACTATGACACCGAGGGCGGAGTGCCGCATATACTCGGACCTTGGTCCACGGGGCATGACCGCGAGATTCGCGTTTTTCCTATGGGGACCAGCTTCTCCGAGGACTTCCGCAAAGACTGCGCCCGGCTGTGGAAGGAGCTGGACCTGCCCGGCTTTGCCTTCGACTGCGGCACGCCGGGAGTGAACTACAGGGGGCCGGCCTGCAATAACCCGGAATTGCCGGGCCGGGCCTGGGACCAGCAGGGCTTGTTCATTGACGAATTGGTGGCCATCAACGACATGATTGACTTTGTCCATGCTCTGGATGCGGACAACCCGCCTTTCGTTTGGAAAAACGGGCAGGGCAGGGCGGACTACGTAATGATAGAGACCAGCATCTTCAACCCCATTTTCCGCAGCTGGATGCCTTTGACACGCTATAACATAGGTCAAAGACCCGCGGTCATACACAGTCCGGGATACCTCTTTGACAGCAGCATCCCGAACTGGCGGAATCTGGGCAGGGAGGAATTCTACAGGGAGATGCACAAGCTGGCCGACCATGCCATACTCACCGATTTCCAGTACGGCGTCAGCCAGAACCATGTTACCCAGAACGGCAATCCGCAGAGCATCTATGCCATGCCGGAGCTGCTCGAGTGCATACGCAACGGCTGGCAGGCCCTGATACCGGTGCATACATCGCAAGACGACAAATTTCTGTATCGTGCCAGGTACGGCAGAGAATCCAGCAGCATACTGTACTTTGGCAATCCCTGGGAGGAGGAGCTGGCCTTGACCTTTAGGGTTGACAACTCCGGGCTGGGCAAGGGCAGCAATCTTTTCGTCCCCAAGATGCGCGACCAGGCCGCGCTGCTCAATCACATTGAAGGCGAGGAGACTGTTTTTGCCGATTCGCTTCCTTCGCGCAAGCCCCGTCTTTTCGAGGCCGTGCTCAATCTCAGCAGTCTGCCTGCCGGGCAAAGCCTGCAGGCCGAGGTAAGCAGTAAAAAAGACCTGGACCGCATCGTCTATGAAATTCAACTGCGGGGCAATCCTGTTTTCAAGGCGCGGCTTAGCCCTAGGTTCATACACCGGTATCAAGCCATAATCAGGCTGGATGGAAGAGTCATCGAGCCTAATCAGGAGGCCGAGATAGCCGCAGACGCCCGAATCCTTGTAGAATACAGCTCCGAGTTCTTCAAATGCAATGCTGAAAAGATACTCTCATTCCCGTTTGTGGACGGCGCACGAAAGCCGGCTTTTGCGATTCTGCTGCCGCAGGAGCCTAGCGTGGCGGAACGCAAAGAGGCCGCCAATCTCAGAGACTACTTCCGCTTCACCGGCGACAGAAAAATAACCGTCCCGGGTGAAATTGAAGTCAGGCAACAGGCTCCGGAAAAACCTGGGGGGGCCTTGTTTAGCATAGCTGTCGGCAGAGGCGGGCAGAGCGGCATATTTTGTCAGGAAGACAAGCTCAGTCTGCGGGCAGAAAATGCCCGCCAGGCCCAGGCCATGATGAAGGAGCTTATGTATGTCATGGACCGGAGATTCCCCTATGTCTTTAACTTTTCGCCGGTGGACAGCTATACCCCGGAGATGCTGCAGAAATTTCAGATGCCGGAGAATCCTCTTCCCTGGCAGCCATGTTTCGAAAGCCTGGCCAAAAAGTGAGCCGCCAGGCGCCAACCCACCGTCACTGCACATGAAATATTGCCCAGCCCCACATTTTTCACAGCTCCAGAAATAAGGAGGCGACATGAAAGCATTCTCGCTAAAAAAACACTTTGCAATTGATTCCAAGCGCCCTTGCAGGCTATGCTTCACTCTTATCGAACTCCTTGTCGTTATTGCCATTATAGCAATTTTGGCCAGCATGCTTCTTCCTGCTTTGGGCAAGGCCCGGCAAAGCGCCCAGGCCATTGGCTGCATGAGCAATCTTAAGCAGTTTGGCCTGGGTTACCAAGGCTATGTGGACGACAACAATGGCTACAGTTGCATGGTTTACTCGGAAAACCCGGGCACGATACGCTGGTCTTTTGCTCTTTTTCTTGCTCCATATATGGGTTTAGGGAACCTCAAAGAAGACTGGGACGCCATACTCGGCAAAAAGCCCAACAAAATTCAAAAAGCCTTCATGTGTCCTTCGGTTCCCCCCTCCAGTTCCACATACGAGGGAGGCTGGTACATGGGATACTGTGGAAACAACAGCCACAGCCGCCCGGTCGATTCGACCCAAGACGACTATATGGCAGTGGCGATCATGGGATATCTTGGCTACACCCGCCCGATCATGGTCAGTCGGATAAGAAGGCCGGGGCTGGTTTACATCATTGCCGACAAGGCCAGCAGGGAGCTTTGGGAGAATAAAAACCCTTGGTTCGGCACTACCCCCTGGTCTGACACCTTAGACAAGGCCACACTGATGAAGTATCTGGGCTGCCGGCATAATCTATGGCCAAACATGCTTTATATGGACGGGCATGCCGCAAACGGAAGAGACATAGAGGTCCCAGTCACAAGAAATGCGGTTTTTGCGGGCAGGCCGGAAATTCGCTGATTAGAGCTAGTTTTGGACACGAAGACACACGAAGGGCTTATGCGCCGCCTGCCCGTTTTGGTTTGTTGGGAAAAGGGAGCCGGACAAAGCAAAAAAAACTCGATGAAATTGCATGAAAACGCAAATTTTCTGCTGAATTTTCAATTTTTCTTGAGAATCTGTCCATTTGGTGCCCCGGAGGGGCAACCTAATAGAGCCACAGGGTGAGCGAGGCCGTAGGCCGAGCGACACCCTGGGTAAAAGCCCCCCCGAATCCGGCGCCCTGTAGGGGTGCCACTAACAGCCTTTCGGTGTTATGACCTTTTTGAACGCGGTTTGATTTAAGCAAGCAACACTATGCACATATCTCCATTAAAACTGCAAAGCCTCTTCCGCAGCTGGCTCTGCCTACTTTTGTTTGCCGGCGGCCTTCCGTCAGTCTCAAAAGCAGCGGAACAGCGTGAAGTCTACCTTCAATTGTCCGAAACCAAGCTGGTCAACGAGCATTTGGAATTGACCTTCTTGCCGGACTCCATGGGTCGCATCTCTCAAATCCGGCATCTTGGCAAAGACTTGGAGCTTTTGCAGCCATACCGGCAAAAGCAACTGAAAGGCAATCCTCTGTTTGAGCCTGGCAGCGGCAACAGCGCGGGCATCCGCGAGATGTTCTGGGGCGCCAAGATGTCCGCCCTGCACAATCCCATGCGGCAGTTGCATAAGGATCAAGAGCAAATATGCTTCGCCAGCCGGCATTACGGCAACAGCAATTTTGCCTTGCAGAGACTGGTGCGCCTGCTGCCGGACAGCGCCATAATCGATTTTTCAGTGCAAATCGAGAACAGCGGGGGGAAGCGGGATGCGGTTTACTCGATATGGCTGAATATACTGCCGAGGCTGCCGCTGAAGGCGATGCTGCCGGTAAAAGGCGGCCTGCAAAGCATGCGCGGGCGGGGCAAACAGAAATTTGCCGAGCATGACCTGGTTTTCAACGGAGCCGACGGTGAACAACGGCTGCCCCCCGCGGCCGCTTGGCTGGCGGCATACCTGGAGGAGGCTGACCTGCTTATGCTGCTTAGCCTTGAGCCGGAAGAGCTACTGCCCGACGGTTTCCTGTACTCCTGGGGAGGCAGGCTGAAAGAGGGGCCGATAAATACATTCGAAGCGGTTTTCGGCAGCAGAAGGCTGCAGCCGGGCGAAGAACAGAAGCATCACTACAGAATTATGTTCTTCCCGGAGATGAATGCCGTAAACGCAGTGCTGGACAGCACTGCCGTGAAGGCGGAATTCATCGGCAAGGAGCTGCATCTGGAATTTGCCGCCGCCGAGTCCGTCCAGCCCAGGCGGCTCTCCTTTATCCTGGAGGGTAAAAATGAGCCTGTTTCGCTGGGCACCGTAGCGCTTCCCAGGTTGCGTCCCGGCGAGAAGGCGAAAATGCAGCTGCCCTTGCCTGCCACATTGGCCGGCGGCAGATATGAGCTTTTTTTGAACACGGAAAACAGGACCGTCAAGCTCATAGGAGCAATATTGGAGATTTAGGCGGCATAAGCCTGGTTGCCGTCTGCCACTCGAAGGAGAGCCGAATAATGAATTCCTATAAAGAACTGATGTGCTTGCTGACAACGCTTGGCTTGCTGAGCGTCCTTGTCGGAGCAAATACGCTAGACAAGGCCAGGCAGTTGCGCTGCGCCGACAATCTGAGGCAGCTCAAACAAATACTCGATATCTACGAAAATGAGCATGGCGCGCTGCCGCCGGTAACCATACCCATGAAGCCGCGCTGGAAATTCTGGACAAACTGCCTGAGGCCATATGCCGACAGCGCCTTGTACTTTGCCTGCCCGGCTGATTCCAGAAATGCCTATATGTATGAGGAGGACGGCAGCCCGCTGTTCAGCTATAAGACGCAAAAATCCGCCAGCTACGGCATGAACTGGTTCCTGAATGAGAAGGAGGCCAAAAGGGCAAATGCCGCACAAGCCAGACTCGCCTGCCTGAGCAAGCCGGAGCAAATCGTCCTCTTCGCCGACTCGAAAGGCCCATATCTCTTGCCGGAAAGATTCTGGCAACATGAAATGGACTTGAGACACCAGGAGCAGGCGAATTTCGCCTTCGCAGACGGACACGTGGAGCTGCTGAAACAAGAGCACTTTGGCAGTTATGACGACAAAGGCCAGTTTCGCAGCGATTTCAGCAAATGGCACTGGCAGTAGTTGTTCGAGATTTGCCTTGCGGAAAAGGCAATTCGGTTGATTGAAGCAAAAGGTGAAATAAATGCCCATCGGACGAATCGGACGAATCGGACGAATCGGACGAATCGGACGAATCGGACGAATCGGTTTTATCGGACGAATCGGACGTAAAAGCTGCCTTGGGGTGTCTTGGTGTGCCAATGCCGGTCTGGTCACCTGGGGGCTGCTGAAACAAGAGCACTTTGGCAGTTATGACGACAAAGGCCAGTTTCGCAGCGATTTCAGCAAGTGGCACTGGCAGTAAAGGGGCTGGCAGAAATTTGGACACTAAGTCACACTAAGACACACTAAGTTACACTAAACTCATATTAATTACGGATGAAATGATCTCATGGTTTTTTCAAGTTATCTGTTCATCTTTTTCTTTCTCCCCTTGACTCTGCTGCTTTATTATGCCAGCCCAAACCGGTGGAGGCATCTCTGCCTTACCTTGATGAGTTATATCTTTTATGGCTGGGCGAATCCTGCCTTCATGTTCCTGATGTTCTTTACGACCTGTGTGGATTACAGCAACGGTCGTTTTATGCAGATGGCTCCGAGGCATAAAAAAATATTTCTGAGCACCTCAATCGTAATCAACCTGGGCATACTGGCCTTCTTCAAATATTTTAATTTCGGGCTGGAGAACTATAATGCCGCGTTGACTGCCCTGGGGCTGGAGAGCTACTGTTATCGGGGTTTTTTCAGGGTGGTTTTGCCGCTAGGCATTAGCTTTTACACTTTTCAGTCCATGAGCTATGTCATTGATGTATACCGTGGCGACGCCGCGGTCATAACCCGTTTTATCGACTATGCCTGCTACATTTCCATGTTTCCACAATTGGTTGCCGGCCCCATTATTCGCTTTCAGGACATTGCCAGGCAGCTGCAGCATAGAGTCTATTCCTGGGAGAAGTTCTCCCGCGGCATTGCTTTTTTTATGTTGGGGATGGCTAAAAAAGTGCTTTTGGCCAATCCCTGCGGCAAGGTGGCCGACCTGGCCTTTGAAACCGGCGGTTCGCTTTCCTGTCTTGACGCCTGGTATGGCATCACTGCTTACGCCATGCAAATCTATTATGATTTTTCAGGCTATTCGGATATGGCAATCGGCCTGGGGCTGATGCTGGGCTTCGTCTTCGCAAAAAACTTCGACTCTCCATATAAGTCCAAATCCATCACCGAGTTTTGGCGGCGCTGGCATCTGTCATTGTCGTCCTGGCTGCGCGATTATTTGTACATCCCCCTGGGAGGCAACCGCAAAGGCGTGTGGCGCACATACATCAACCTGGCCTTGGTCATGCTGCTGGGCGGGCTTTGGCATGGAGCGAGCTGGAATTTTCTGATTTGGGGCGGCATACACGGCGGCTGGCTGGCTTTCGAGCGCGCCCAGGGCAAACACAGCTTTTACCGGAAATTACCCTCTGTGCTGCAGGTGGCATGCACATTCTTGATCGTTTTGTTGGCCTGGGTATTTTTTCGCGCTTTGACTCTGCCGGAGGCGTATCGTTATGTGGGCAGCTTGTTTGCCCTCACGAAGACCCCCCCGTCCTCATTATTGATTCGCGGGCTGATTTACAACCCCTATTACTTGGGGCATTTCTTTTTGGCGGGCATTCTAGTCTGGGCTGCACCCAGTGCTTGGGACTTTAGCAGAAAATTAACGGCGGCCAAAATATCCTGGTGCATCATTGTCTTTATAATGGCACTGCTCACCCTCATTACACAAGGGTACAACCCTTTTATATACTTCATCTTTTGACCAGGGCATTGAAAATGAGCAATCCCAAAGTGAAAAAACGCTCGCGCGAGGAAATCGCCAAAATTGAAATCGGCAACACCGATATTGGCAGGGCGGGAAAATCTTGTCTCTGTGTTTTTTTTCTGTTGCTGATTTTTGTCTATCCCTGCATTCAAATTCTGCATGAGGCCGGCAGCCGGTCTCCGCTGCGGCAGTTGCCCAGCCTCTCTTTGTTTGCCCGGCTTGGCGAGACCGGCGGCTCGCCAAGCCTTATGGCTTTCAACCGGAATTTGACGGCGGCGGTTAAGCAATACGAGGACGAACTTGAAACCAGCTCCATTTTACAAAAGCTACTCCTGCCCCCGACTCAATATCTGCTGAGCAAATATTTTCATCTAGGCAATGAGAAGGTAGTCATCGGCAAAGGCGGGCATCTGTTTTACCGCCATGACATCAAATATTTGAGCAGTCCGGGATTCCTTGACTCTGAACAACTCAGGGAAGGGCATTTGACTGGGCGGCAGGCCGACCCCTTGCCGGCCATCTTGGACTTTCATCGGCAGTTGAAAGAGCGTGGCGTCAAGCTAGTCATTATGCCTGCGCCGGTAAAACCCATGCTTTACCCGGAACAGCTGGGGGCTGCGAAGGGTGCGCTTAACAATCGAAGCTTTGAGTTGTTCAAAACCAAGCTCGAAGAGGCCGGAGTAAGCGTCATTGACCTGTGCGAAAGCCTGACGGAGCTGCGCGGCAAAGGAAAAGAGGTGTTCTTGAAAACCGACACCCATTGGACTCCTGAGGCAATGCGCGCCGCCGCCGAACTGATCGCCAAAAACATCGGCGGCACCCGGAGTGCAATGGCTGGCACGCCACAAAGCTTAAGCTCCAGGGGCGACCTTGCCAGAATGCTGAATCTGCCTTCCGACAGCAAGCTGATTGAACCTGAAAACATAAGCCTGACAATCCATGACAAGGTGCCCGAGAGACAGTCTGAGATACTGCTGCTGGGAGACAGTTTTTGCAATATTTTTTCCAGCGATGCTTTACACTGGGGGAGCAGTGCCGGGCTGCCCGAAACCCTGGCGGCCCTGCTTGGGCAGGGTATTGACCTGATTGCCCGCAATGACGCGGGCGCCTACGCCAGCCGAGAACTGCTGGCTCGGGAGCTTGCCCGGGGAAGAGACCGGCTGGCCGGCAAAAAACTGCTGGTCTGGGAGTTCGTCAGCCGTGAATTGATGGAGGGGGATTGGAAAATCATCCCTCTGGAGCTGCGTGAAACCGGCAGCGTGGATTGTTTCAGCGTCGAGCAGCCGACCGTCATCGAGGCGACGCTTGCGGCGGTCTCGCTGCGTCCGCGTCCGTATTCGGCTCCTTATAGCGACCATGTCATGGCATTACATCTGGTGGATATCAACGATGGGCTTCAACAAGCCCTAGTATATATGGTGAGCATGGAAAACAATAAACTGACCGGAGCGGCAAAACTCAGGCAAAATGAGCGGGTCAAAATAAGAGTGATGCCCTGGGTGGATTGCGAGGAGCGCTACGGCACCTGGTCGCGCAGTGAAATAAATGATGATGAGCTTCTGCTTTGGCAGCCGCTTTGGGGAGAAATGCCGTGAAAATAAAGAAACTGTTAGTCTTTTTGTTCTTGCTGGCTGTCGCAGGGCCGGGTGCGGGGGAATTGCCAGAACCCGCGCTGGCGGCCAAAGACATGTTGGCAAAGCTGCAGCCTGACTGTCAGGTTTTCCAGGGGGACAACGGGTACCTTTATGCTAAAAACGAGTTGCAGCACATTGCATTTGGCAAAATTCCCGCTGAGGCCCAGGCAGGCGGCAATCCCTTGCATGCCATATTGGAATATCATCGCGGCCTGAAAAAGCACGGCATTGAGCTGATTCTGCTGCCGGTGCCGCCAAAATTGGCATTGCAGCCCTGCGGCGGCATGATGCCAGGCCAGGCCGGGATTTATCTGCAGAGCTTTTATGCTGAACTGCGCAAAGCCGGAGTCCAGGTCCTGGACTTGATCGCCTTGTGGCAGTCCAACAAAAACCTGCAGCCTTTCTGCCGCGGCGATTCACATTGGAGCCCGGAAGGCATGGATATAGCCGCAAAACAGCTTGCCGAATTGATTAACCAACGCGGGCAGAGCGGATTTACGCGGGAAAGCCGGAGCATTTTGGTCAATGGCGATTTGCAGGCTTTGCTCAAAGCCGACGCCGTTGCGCCTGAGAGCCTGACTGTCCAACGGGTCAGCCCGTCGGTTTGGTCGGAATCCAGCCCGGTTCTTTTGCTTGGCGACAGCCATCTTTTATTTTTATCCAGCGGTGCGGATATGCTTGCCGAGGACTCGGGTTTTGGCGAGCAGCTGGCTTATTGGCTGCAGATGCCAGTGGAGCGCATTGCGGTCAAAGGCTCGGCCGCCAATGCGGTGCGCATCAACCTGTTCCGCAAGGCCGCAAAAAATCCCGCTTGGCTGGAGAGCAAAAAAATCATCGTATGGTGTTTCAGCAGCCGTGAATTCACCACAAATATCGGGACATGGCGGGATATCCCGGTGTCAAAATAAAATTCAAGCAAGTCAAAGGAACAATTTTCATGTTGAAGAAAAACTCCAGCCCGACTGCACAGCCTGCGTTTTCGCATGGCATGAAGGCGGTTCTTCTGTTTTTTTGGGCTTTGGCCCTGAATGCCGCCTTGCCGGAGACAAACGGCAGGACCTATCTTTCACAGTTTTACCCGAATCCAGCTGATTTTCAAGGCCTTGAAGTGGACGGGCACGTAAGCTTCCGCTCGCTGTTTCCAGAACCGCAGCGCTCCGACTACCCGGACTGCACCTATTCGGTGATTTTACGGGTCAACCATGTTTTTGATAATCCCGGAGAGATCGAAGTCAGCAAGGACATCCTGGTTTTGCTCGACGCCTTTAAAGAGCGGCGTTTGCTGGCCTCCGGAGAGCTGCGAGCCGGTGATTTTGTGCGCTTGCAACTGCTGCCCTTTTCAGATGCGCCGCTTTCTGTGACTTCAATACAGCAGGCCGAGGACACTGGACGATTTGACCTGGAACTGTACTACGCGGTGCGGATGCGCAAGACGGAAAATCTCAGCATTGAAAAAAGCGAGTTGGCCGGCAAGTGGAAAACCCCGAAAGTGCATATCGAGCCGCTCAATCCGGCTCCGCCGCTGGCCGAACAGCGGTCGCGTGAGGAAACCTTGAAGGGAATCCGGCGGCAATATGAATCGGAATGCGCTAAATTGACTGCTCTTAGCGTAGAAGAACTAGGGCAAATCAATCAAGATATTGCCAAGCGGCTGGCCGGCCCGGTCAACAAACAGCAGAAAGTCTTGCGCGAGGCTTACGGCTCGATAGTGGCGTTGAGCCAGAATACGCAGATTGAGGAACTGGAAATTCCGCAGACCCGCCTGCAGGGTGTTGTTGAGCTGCACGAGTATCTGAATTTTCACAATGTGGACCTGATTGTTGTGCCAGTGCCGGATTGGGAGGAGATTGCCTTTAATATGCTTTTTCCGGAGTATGAGGGGCTCTTGGGGGCAAGGCGACTCGGTGTGGTCAAGGCAATGTGTGAGGCGGGCATAGAATGCGTTGACGCCAGCGCCAATCTCTGTGCGGCCTGGCGAAAAAGCAACAATGAGTTGTTCTTTTATTATCCGTCGGACCCACATCCCTACGGCAAAACTCATGAAGTGATCGTGGATATGCTCTGTGAAAGGTTGCAACGCTATGAGTTCTGGAAGAATCCGCCTTATGACAAAAAACGCTTTGCGGTCAGGCACGAACCGAGAAAACCCGCATCCTATAAAGTCCAGGGGCGGGAAAAGAATTTCTCCTTTAAATATCCTCTTTGGCAAGTCGAGCTTGATGGCAATGCGCTGCTTGAGTTTAAAGACAACAATGCCGCCATAATTTTAGCCGGCAACAGTTTTACCACCAGCACCAGCGCGGCCCCCACTGCGCCGGCATTGCTGGCTGCAAAAAGCGGGCATATGCCGCTCTATCTGTATATGAATGGTTTTTTGCCTGATTTTATTGCCACGTATCTGTTGAAAAACGAGGTCGGCTGGCTGCAAGGCCGGCGGGTGCTTATCCTGTATATGCAGATGTTCAATCTGTCGCGGCTGCGTCCCTTCGCCAGTATGCGGCAAAGGATGCAGGATTTATATGAGCTTTCGGTTAGCCTTGACAAGCAATATGATATCATGGCTGATACGTTGTTGATTGATAATCAAAAAATAATCCAGTCCGCCGACAACCCGCGACAGTATGTGGACGGGGAAAACCTGATTCGCGCGGAAAAGTCTCTAGGACAATTGCAGGAACGCCTGCAAAGCCTGCAGTCCTCCGGATCCCCCGCCTGGTATCCTTTTTTGCATAACAAGAATATGCGGGTGAGATTTCCCTGTCGCGGGTTGGAACTGGACAAGCCTTGCGAGGGCATTCTTGCCTTTTCTCTGCTCAGCTTCCCGGGAATCAGTCTTTTGCGCATCAAGGATGCATATGGCAAGGAGGTGCTAAGAGACCCGCTGAGCAGTCATTATTATACTCCTTTTTTCGTTCCGGTTAGCCTGCGTCCCGGGCAAGAGCATATTGAACTGGAGCTAAATGCCATTTGGTACACCGAGCTGGCCATCTTCAGCAATATTCAGTTGCATTACTGAAACGGGAAAGCGGCAGTCTGCGTGTCAAGCTTACGAGCAATGCAAGGCAAGGCAGCTGGCTTTTGGGTTGAAAACCAGGCAAGACCTTAGTTTTTTGGATAGCAAGCCACACTAAGGAATTGTGAAAAAACAAATTGTTAAACTTTGCTGAGTAGATTTTCTTTCTTGCCATACAGTATATCCGGATTTTCTTGTGTATAGACCCCATCCAAAAAAGGGGGGCATAGTAGAGCCTCCGCGAGGCGCCGGTTTTGATGCTTATGTGCCTAAGGAGCAAGTAGATACGATGTTATTTGGTAAGTTGTGCCATGTGTTGTCATTCACATGTCGGTCGCATCAGTCGAATCGGACGAATCGGACGAATCGGACGTATCGATCGGGCGTGGCGGGGTCGGAGCACCGGCTTCCAGCCTATTGGCGCTAACTTAACAGTTTTTAAAGAAGAATCAAGGAAAAAGCCATTGTTAAAAGTGCTAGGTAAACTATTGCTATGCAAGATACTATCCTAAACAAGGGCGCGAAGCGCCTGTTTTAATCTTGCCAGCGGTGGCGCGAAGCGCCAAACTATAATAACCCCAGGCGCGGAACCCGAAGGGTGGAGTGCCTGGGGTACAAGATACCCACCAAAACTGGCGCCTGAAAGGCGCCACAAAAGTCCTAAACCCTTGGATACAAAAAAATCTTGTGGGTGGTACCTTCTCACGCCGGCTGAAGCCGGCGGAGAACAACGCCAGCTGAAGCTGGCTAAGAGCGCAAGCTAAAGCTTGTACTACGAACATACGCCGGCTGAAGCCGGCGGAGAACAACGCCAGCTGAAGCTGGCT
>Ga0172377_10004323_pt1 | contig 14605 bp, 12 predicted proteins | sample Pumphouse3metaG_FD_119749 | JGI IMG/M metagenome (GOLD analysis project Ga0172377, IMG submission 119749) | Leachate microbial communities from a municipal landfill in Southern Ontario, Canada - Pumphouse #3 metaG | ecosystem: Engineered > Solid waste > Landfill > Unclassified | place: Canada... | reverse complement strand
GACAGCCGTGGCGGCGGCAGGTCTTCCGGCAGGGAGACGGCGGCCCGCGTGGCGGCGGGAGCCATCGCCACACAGATCCTCGCCTCATACGGCGTCACGCTCAAGGCCGGCACGGTGCAGATCGGATCAATCCGCGCCGGGAAACGGAACTGGGAGGAAGCGGACAACGAACTGACCTGTCCGGACAAGGAAGCCACGGTGAAGATGCTGGATCTGATCGAACAGGCACGGATGGATCTGGATTCCGTCGGGGGCGTGGTGGAATGCCACGCCACAGGTCTCCCCACCGGACTGGGAGAGCCGACGTTCGACAAGCTCCAGGCATTGTTGGCCCACGCCATGTTCTCCATCGGGGCGGTCAGAGGTTTTGAGATCGGAGAAGGATTCCATGCCGCCGAGATGCGAGGAAGCGAGGACAACGACCAGATGGAGCCCTCCGGCTTCCTATCCAACCATGCCGGAGGCATTCTGGGAGGCATCAGCAACGGACAGGAACTGGTTTTCCGTGTGGCGTTCAAGCCCACCTCCTCCATTTCCCGCCACCAAAAGACGGTGGATGAACAAGGGAATCCCGTTGATCTGGTGGTCAAAGGCCGGCATGATCCCTGCATCGTGCCCCGTGCCGTGGTGGTCGTCGAAGCGATGACCGCGGCGGTGCTGTTGGACGCGTGGTACATGGACAAGGCGCATCGCACATGAGCAAAGACACCCCGTTGATCGTCCAGAGTGACCGTACGTTGCTGCTGGATGTCCATCATCCCCAGGCGGAGGCATGCAGAACGGACCTGGTCCGTTTCGCCGCGCTGGTCAAAAGTCCGGAACATGTCCACACCTACCGTCTGGATGAGATTTCCCTGTGGAACGCCGTCTCTCTCGGTTGCCAGGTCTCCTGGATCGAGGAACGTCTGGACGTGTGGTCCCGCTACCCGGTACCGGAATCCGTCACGTTCTTCATCAACGACATGGCCGGCCGGTTCGGGCAGATCACCATGGAGGAGACGGATGATCCCTTGTACTATCGCCTTTCGGTGAAGGCCGGCAGGGTCTCCCAGGAGATCACCGCGTCCAAGAGTCTGTCCAAACTGCTCGTCCCGGAAGATGACTTCCATTTCCATCTGCAGAAATACGACCGGGGCGAAGTGAAGCTGCAATTGATCAAACTGGGATACCCGGTGGACGACCGGATCAAGCTGGAAGCGGGAATCCAGGTGCCGATGCAATTGAGAAAGACCTGCCAGATCAGCGGAAAACCGCTCGTCATCCGGGATTACCAACAGGAAGCCGCCCAAGCGCTTCTTGGTGATGGACAGGGAGGCAGCGGCTTCGGTGTGATCGTCCTCCCCTGTGGATCCGGCAAGACGGTCGTAGGCATGGAAATCATGGCACGCTTGTCCACCCGTACGTTGATCCTTACGACCAACGTGGCTGCCGTCCATCAGTGGATTGATGAGATCCATGACAAGATGGAAGTGCCGGAGGATGCCATCGGTGAATACACCGGCGAGAAGAAGGAAACAAAACCGATCACCGTCTGCACCTACCAGGTGCTGACCTATCGGCCGGACAAGGAAGGCCCCTACCCCCACATGGAACTGCTTACCAACGGCGGATGGGGTTTGGTCATCTATGACGAAGTGCACATGCTGCCCGCTCCGGTCTTCAAGGTGACGGCCGGGCTCCAAGCCGTCCACCGGGTCGGTCTGACGGCGACGCTGGTCCGTGAGGATGGCAGGGAGGACGAGGTGTTCTGTCTGGTCGGCCCCAAACGGTACGACCGTCCATGGGGTGAGTTGCAGGCAAAAGGATACATCGCCGAGGCGTTCTGCCACGAGATACGCATCGACCTTCCCCAAGAACTGGAAGTCCCGTACGCCGTGGCGGACAAACGGAAGAAGTACCGGATCGCCAGCGAGAATCCCCGTAAAATCGAAGTGGTCAGGGACCTGGTGGACGGAAACCCGGACGATTTCATTTTGATCATCGGGCAGTATCTGGACCAGTTGGAAGAAATCCGCAAGGCACTGGGGGTTCCGTTGATCACCGGTTCCACCCCGACGAAAGAAAGGGAGGAACGGTATCGTGATTTCAAGGAAGGAAAAATCCACACGCTGGTGGTGAGCAAAGTGGCCAATTTTGCCATTGACCTGCCGGACGCTTCCATGGCCATCCAGGTCTCCGGCACGTTCGGTTCCCGCAGCGAAGAAGCACAACGCCTGGGACGTATCCTCCGGCCAAAGGAGCGCACCAGCAGGTTCTACACGCTGGTCACCCGTTTCAGCTGTGAGGAGGAGTTTTCTGCGAACCGTCAGAAATTCCTCGCCGAACAAGGATATCGGTATGACATTTCCGTATGGGGCAGACGATGAGTGACCTGGCCCGGGAGCAGTTCGCCTCCCTGTTCAACGCGTATCCGGATGACGTGTACTTCCCCATCGTCCGCAATTATCTGGGTAACATCCGCACCCCGTTCTCCAAACGGGATCTTACCCGTTCGCTGACCGAATTTCTTGCCCGTCCCTCCGTCCAGCAGCACCTGACCGATCTGTTGGACGATGATGACCTCAAAGTGCTTACCGCCGTGAAGCTTTTCGGACCGGTCGGAGGCAAGGCGCTTGCCTGCTTGTTTCCCCAGATCAGCTATCCGGAGCGAATCCGCAGGCTCTCCTTGCTGGTGGCGCGTCTGTGGCTGGTCAAGCAGGGGGACGCGCTCTCTCTCAATCCGCTTCTGGAACCACTGGCAAAACCGTACCTCAACCTTTCCGTCCTGTTCGGTCCGCCGGAACCGGGAACAGAAGGTTTCACCGCCACACGGGATGTACTCAAAGGATATCTGTCCCTGGCATACGGAAGGAAGCGTCCGGTGGAGGACGCCGTCCTGAAGGAAGCGTTCCCCGCGTGTCCGGACACCCTCAGACAGACGTTTTTCGGACATTTGTCTGGAACCTTGGCGAAAGCGGGACTCCTTGTCGACGGAGCCATCAACTTCGCCCACGTGGAAACGTTGTGTTCCCAAGACTCCCGTACGATGCTCGCCAGCCTGCTGTCCGTCGACAGTGGCGTTTCCCTTCACGCGATGCGACGACTCCTTGAGGTGCTCTCAACCCTTGGTTCACTCCGCGCCGACACGTTTCCGCTGGTGACGGCGTTGCTGACCGCGACCGGATCGGAACCATTTCCTGACCGTATGGAGGAAACCCTTTGCGCGTGGGGCGTGATCCAGGAATCGGATGGGATACTGCACATCGCGACCGCATCGGAAACGAAACGGTCCCCGCTGGTCATCGATAGTGACCGTACCATCGGTTACAGTGGCTCAACTCCCGTGAACGATATTCTTTGGCGGTTCGCCACATTGGTGAAACTGGATGTCCGTACCGTCTACCAGATATCCCAGGAGAGCTTTTTCCGCGCGTTGGACAGCGGTCTTCGTGGAGACATGGTCCGCAGCTATCTTGCGGACAATGGCGCGAAACCGGCTCTGTTGGATGAACTGTCCCTGGAAGAAGAACGGTATCGTGAAGCACAGCTGTTCCATGGCATCATTCTGAAAGCGGATGAACGGGTGTCCCGACTGGTCGAGCAGATTCCGGCGCTTTCCCAGGCGATCCTCCAACGACTCTCCGCGGGTGTGTTTCTGATGGATGGCGCGAGCTATCCCCTTTGGAGCAAAGCGTTGAAGGATGGGCTCGGCTTCCTTCCCGCACTGCAAGGCGAACCGTTCACCGCAGAGGAAGCGGCATCCCCTTCATCGGAGCAGGAACCGACGGAAGAAGGAGAACTGCCCGATATCCCCCGTACGCTCCCCCCCAAGACGGCGGTATTTGACGAAGCGCTTCGAACGGCCATCCAGAAACAAGGAATGGACAACGCCATACGCACCGCACTTACCCTTCGGTTCCAGGACAAACTGCTGGTGGATGTCTGCCAGACCCGTGACAATGTGGTCGATGACACGCCCCAAGCCGGAGGATTCGATTACCAAGGCAAAGTGGCGTTGCTCCGGCATGCGCTCTCCTTGAAGAACACCCTGCTCTTTTTACAGGTCGACCAGGAGGAACTGCTTGCCCAGCCGATGGCGCTCTCCAAATCCACCGACGGACAGATGCTTCTGAAGGTGAACGTCCTTCCCGCAGGACAAACCAGGATCATACCAGTGGGAAAGATCTTCCTGGTACGTATGGGGCGGATGTACATCAGCCTGTAATCGTCTGCTTTTTTTCGCTGGCACGTTTTCCCTCCGCCATGGAACATCGATGGAGGAGGATAGCCATGAAATCAACAAGTATTGGTATTTTGCTGTTGCTGCTTCTCATGCTGGGATGCAACGCCTGCAGTGACGCGCAGCCACAGACGGAGCAACCGGCCAACCAAGTGCAGGTGGAAGGCACATGGATCGCTTCGGAAGGTTCGTATCCCTTGGGACGGACGGGATTGGTGACGGACGCGATCGTCACGGAACGCGCACAGGACCTTTGGGACGTCAGACTGCGCATTGCAAGCGGATCGACGGCGTTGCTTCTGTCAATGAGACAGGATGATGACCGGTATACGATTGCTCCTCAGGAAGGCGAGGATGAAGGATACGCCATCCAGTTCGATACGGATCCAGAGACGATGGTGATCACCGTACCGCACAAAAGCGGATCGATGCGTTTCACCCCGGTCAGATGACCGGATGGAGATTGCCCGGGTAATGGTAGCCGGTGAACGCCTCAAACTGCAGTTTGCCTTGCTCAAACAGCATGAGCGCACCACTGACCGTCCGGCACCCGGCTTCCTTCGCCCGGCGGAGGAAGACCGTTTCCCGTGGTTTGTACACCAGATCGAACGCAATTTCCTTGCCACTGAACAGATACCCCTTCGCCGCGTCATCCTGGCTGTGGGGTTCCATGCCGACGCTGGTGGTCTGCACCACCAGATCCACGGTACCACTGTAGGCGCCCAGGTGATCCACGCTGTCAAAGGCGCTCATCGTTTCCATGGCAAGCGCCTGGGCATGCTCCACCGTCCGGTTGACGATCGTCACCTTGACGTCATGGTTGCGCAGCGCCCATACCACCGCCCTGCTCGCCCCTCCGGCTCCAATGACCAGCGCGCTTTTGATCGACCCGTCGGAAATCCAGGTCATAATCGGTTCCAGGAAGCCATAGTAATCGGTATTGATCCCCTTCCACATGTTCTGGATGTGGACGACGGTGTTGCAGGAACCGATCTGCTTCACCTCCCGGGTGATCCTCCCCAAGTAGGGAAGCACATTCCGCTTATGGGGGATGGTGACGGAAAAACCGTAGATGGGGAGCAGTTCCGCCAACTTGAAGAACGCGCGGACGCTGTCCACCTGGAACGGGACGTAAATGGCGTTGTAATGGATGGCGTGGAACCCTGGGTTATGGATCTCCGGGCTCTTCGTCTGCAGGACGGGATTGCCGATGACACCGTACACATGGGTCTGGTCGGTGACGGCGTCGGCCCGATACAGTTCCTTCATCTTTTGGGCTGAGAGTTGTCCCGGCGCCGCTTCGTTGTCCGAGCAGAACGAAAGCATCGAGCCGCACCGTTTGTACAGGATCCGTGTGCAGACACCCCACGGCCCCATCCCGATGATGATTTTCTCCTTGATTTCCCTGAGCTCGTCATGGATGCGGAAGATGGTGATCACATCCAGCATGGACTGCGGCGTGACGGCGACTTTGGGAATGTCCCCACGGGCGGCCATTTTGGAGATCCTTCCGAACAGATCGGCAGGCACCCCTTCAAAATCATGCAACGACCGGATGATGCGGATACCCCTCGCCTTCAGGCTGGCCTCCAAGTCGATCGTCCGGTCCTCCCGCTTGATCTTCAGATCCCGTTTCTTGACGTCCTCTTCGATATCCACGTAGGAGAACGGACCTTCGGAAACAGCAGCGAGGATGTCCATCCGCGCCTTGTCCGTCAAGGAGCATTTTCCGCCATCACTGGTGCGCCGGAAGGTGAGGATCACCGGCAGGCCGGCTTTCTTGGGAAAACCGGACGCATCCTTGATCTCTTCCGGCAGAAGGCAGTCAAGCCTCAGTTCGGCCAGCGATACATACCGCCTGTTGCGCTCAAGTACCTCAAGGTCTTTCGCGATGGTTGGTTCAGTCAACGTCAGACAAAGCATGCGGTGTATCTCCTGTTGTCAGATGGAAAGGATTTATGCTACGCTCATCATACCGTTATTTGGCCGAGTGGGCAACAGGAGAGAAACAGGGAATGGCGACGCTTCAGGTGCGGGACGTACGTCTCGCCTTTGGTGACAGGGATATCCTGGACGGCGTGTCATTCACCCTCACCAGCCAGTCACGTACCGCCCTGTGCGGCGCCAACGGTTCCGGCAAAAGCACACTCTTGAAGGTGATCAGCGGCGAGATCAAGCCGGATTCCATCGACATCACCAAGACCCGCGGCATGACGATCGCCTATCTCCCCCAAAGCGACATAGTCCTTGGCTCCGACACGGCATATCGGGAAGTGGAGAAAGGATTCAGCCGCTCCGAGGAACTGATTGAAGAAAAGGACGCCATCGGGGAAAAACTCCAACATACATCGGAAGGAGACCGGACGGAAGGAATGCTGGAACGCATCCGTCAGATCGAAGAGGAACTGCTCTCTTCCGGATACTACAACCGCACCATGAAGATCGGGCAGGTGATGGCGGGCCTGGGATTCGAACCGTCGGACGCCGACCGTCCCTGCGCAGAGTTCTCCGGCGGCTGGCAGATGCGCATCGCCTTGGCGCGCACGCTGGTGGAGCACGCCGATCTGATGCTTCTGGACGAGCCGACCAACTACCTGGACATCGAAGCGCTCACCTGGCTGAAGAACTACCTGAAGGTTTACAAAGGAGGACTCCTGCTCGTCAGCCATGACCAGGGGTTCCTGGATGATACGGTCAACGAGGTGTTCGAGCTGTTTGCGGGAAAACTGAAACGGTACGCCGGCAACTACACCCAGTACCAAGCCCAGCGGGAGATGGAGATCAAGGAACTGGAGGCCAAAGCCAAAGCGCAGGCGGAGCTGGTGGGCAAGACGGAACAGTTCATCGAACGGTTCCGCTACAAGGCGACCAAATCCAAACAGGTCCAATCCCGGATCAAACAGCTGGACAAGCTGGAAGAGATCCAGGTTCCGGGACATCTGAAACAGCTTGAGTTCTCCTTCCCTCCCGCCCCGCATTCAGGAAACGATGTGATGAAGGTGGACCACCTGACCAAACATTACGGGGACATCGACGTCTTTGATGACCTGTCGTTCCTCATCCACAAAGGGGATCGCCTTGCCGTCACCGGCCGCAACGGAGCAGGAAAAAGCACGTTGCTGCGCATGCTGGTCGGCAAAGAGACGGAGTACCAGGGGACGATCACCCTCGGTGCCGGCGTGGTGATCGGCTACTACGCCCAGGAGGCGGAGACGACGCTGGATCCCAAGAACACCGTGCTGGAAGAGCTTTCCACCGTGGCGACGACCTCCGACCTTCCCAAGCTCCGCACCTACCTTGGCTCGTTCCTGTTCCAAGGAGACGATGTGTTCAAGTCCGTCTCCGTCCTCTCCGGCGGAGAGCGGAGCCGGTTGGCCCTTCTGAAGATCCTGCTCCATCCGGTCAACCTGCTGGTGCTGGACGAGCCGACCAACCACTTGGACATCAACGCCAAGCAGATGCTGATGGAAGCGTTGAAGCAGTATGACGGCACGATGGTGTTCGTCAGCCACGACACCTATTTCATCAGCCATGTGGCAAACCGGATCCTGTACCTGAACCACGGACAGGCGCCCCAGTTCTTTGAAGGGGACTGGGAGTATTTCTCCTACAAGCTCAACGAAAAGGAGAAGTACGAGGAACTGCAGGATTCCGGAAAACCGGAGAAAGAGGAAAAAGCGGGGGCGCTCTCCTACAAGGAAGCGAACAAGCTGCGCAACCGGATCATTTCGCTGCAACGCCAGTGTCAGGACAAACAGGACGAGGCTGCCCGTCTGGAGGAGACGATCAAGGCGCTGGAAGCGGAGATGGAGAAGCCTGCCGTCTATTCCGATCCCAAACGGATCACCGAGGTGATGCGTTCCAAAACGAAGGCGGAAGCGGACAAAGAGGCGGCGGAAGATGCGTGGTTCTCCCTGCAGGAAGAACTGGAAGGGCTGAAAGCCCAGGCAGGCGCATGAAAACCCTCGCCACCCGCTTTCCCCGCCTGATCCTCGCCTCCCAATCCCCAGCCCGGAGGGAAATCCTCTGCAAGGAAGGGATTGACGTGACCGTCATGCCCACCGGAGCGGATGAATCCACCACCATCACCGAACCAAAGGAACGGGTCCGGCTCCTTGCGTTGAAAAAACTCTCCACGTTCCTCTCCGTCCACCCCAATCCCCCTCTTCCCGTCCTTGCCTGCGATACGTTGGTCTCGCTGGACGGCGCGTTCATCGGAAAGGCGAAGGATCGGGACGAGGCATACCAACAGCTGTTCCGGTTCTCGGCAAAGCGGCAGATGGTGGAAAGCGGTTGGGCGTTGTACGAAGATGGACACACCTTCTCAGGAGCGGATGCGGCGTTCGTTACGTTCCGTACGCTGGACAAGGAAACGATCGAGGGCTATCTGGATACCGGGGAATGGCGGGGAGCCGCGGGTTCCTATCGGATCCAGGGAAAAGGAGACGCGTTGATCGCCTCCGTTGAAGGAGATGTCAACACGGTGGTAGGACTTCCGCTCCTGGCGCTTCGCGCGGCGTTCCTGTAAGCGTCACCTCTTGCTTCTTTCATGGGTTTCTGGCATACTGCTTTGTACTGTGTCCGTGGATGACACAGAATTTCCACCCCTGCGGGGGCGAGTAACAGCAGTAGGGTGACGCAACACCGCAGGGTGTCCGTCAGACAGGAGGAACAATGTCCGTAGTTACCATGAAGAGCCTGCTCGAGTCAGGCGTGCATTTCGGTCACCAGACAAAGCGCTGGAATCCGAAAATGGCCCGTTACATCTATAGTCAGAGAAACGGGATTCATATCATCGATTTGCAGAAAACATCCGCGTGCCTTGTCGTGGCGTATGACGCCATCCGGCAGGTTGTCAAATCGGGAAAAACCGTGCTGTTCGTCGGCACCAAGAAGCAGGCCCAACAGGCCATCGAGGAGCAGGCCAAACGGTGCGGAATGCCGTACGTCAACACCCGCTGGCTGGGTGGTATGTTGACCAACTTCGCCACCATCAAGAAATCCATCGCCAATCTGAAGAAGATCGAGAAGATGGAGAGTGACGGAACCTTTGACTCCCTGACCAAGAAGGAAGTCGCCTTGCTGACCAAAGAGAAGAACAAGTTGCAGAAGAACCTCGGTGGCATCAAAGACATGAAGGACCTGCCTGGCGCCCTGTTCATCATCGACACCAAGAAGGAAGCGATCGCCGTCGCTGAAGCCAAACGGCTTGGCATCCCGGTGGTCGCCGTCGTCGACACCAACTGCGACCCCACCGACATCACCTACCCCATTCCGGGCAATGATGATGCCATCAGGGCGATCAGCCTGTTCGTGGAAATCATCGCCAACGCAGTGATCGACGCGGACAACGAGACGGGCATCCAGATCGTCGAATCCCTGGATGACGTTCCGGAGCCCCAGGGCACGGAAGCGGCGGGCGAGCCGCAGGAAGCGCTTGACAAGGAAAATGAAGGCATCGTGTTCTCCAGCGATGAGAAGACCGACTACTCCAAGTTTGAGGAGAAGGACGACAAGAAGGATGATGCCGAGGATGACGTTGATTCCAAGAAAGACGGGATCGAGGTCGACGAAGAGAAACTGTACAAGGAGTGAGCCATGCAGATCAGTGCTGCCCAAGTAAAACAACTGCGCGACGCCACGGGCGCCGGCATGATGGATTGCAAGAACGCTTTGGTAAAGGCAAACGGCAATTTCGATGAAGCTGACAAGATCCTCAAGGAGATGGGCCTGGCTGCCGTCGCCAAACGGCAGGACCGCGCCACGGACAACGGCCGCGTGTTCATCAAGAACAACGGCAAGGCCGTCGTCATGCTGATGGTCACCTGTGAGACGGATTTCGTCGCTTCCAATGACAAGTTCATCGCGTTGGGTGAAGAACTGTGCGACATGGTGCTGGAGAAAGGCTATACGGAGATCAACGACGAGCTGTCCGCAAAGGTGAACAGCCTGATCGCCATCATCAAGGAGAACATGAAGCTGGAGAAGCTGTATGTTCTCCCGCTGAAAGCCGGTCACTACGCCGCCACCTACATCCATGGCGCGGGCCAGATGGGTGTCGTCGTGGAGTTCGCTTCCGACAAACCGGAAGTGTTCGACAATCCGACGGTGAAGGAATTCACCAATGACTGCGCCCTGCACGTAGCCGCCTTTACTCCCAGTCATCTGACGCTGAAGGAAGTCCCCCAGAGCTATATCGATGAGCAGATGGAGATCTTCCGCGTTCAGGTGAAGGATCTGGACAAGCCGGAGAATGTCAAGGAAGGGATCATCCGTGGGAAGCTGAACAAGCACCTTGGTGAGATCTGCTTGATGAACCAGCCGTTCGTAAAGGACGAGACGATGAGTGTCGAGAAGAAACTCGCCGCCGTATCCAAGGAAGTTGGTGCGAACATTTCATTGGTAAGCTACAAATATTTTGTTGCTGGCTTGAAGTAAGATTTGGAACAAAGGACCACTCCAGAAGGGGGTGGCCTTTTGTTTTTTGGAGAGGATCATATGGCTGAAGTATTGCAGAATTGTGAAGAGAAGATGAAGAAGAGCGTGGAGAGTCTGAAAAACGACTATGACGGACTGAGAACGGGAAGAGCGTCCGCGTCCGTCCTGGAGAAGATCCGGGTCGATTACTATGGCGTCCCCACTCCGATCAACCAGGTGGCGTCGATCAGCGTACCGGAAGCCCGTTCCATCGTGATCCAACCGTGGGACAAGAGTGTGCTTCCCGCCTTGGAGCGCGCCATCCAGACAAGTGATCTGGGGCTCCCGCCGAACAATGACGGCAAGTTGATCCGTCTGGTATTCCCGCCGCTCACCGAAGACCGCCGCAAGCAGTTGGCGAAAAACGCCAAAGCAATGGCGGAGAACTCCCGAATTTCCATCCGGAACATCCGACGGGAAGGCATGGATGAGCTGAAGAAGCTTGCCAAGGGTGGAGAGATCAGCGAGGATGAGCAGAAGGATCTGGAGAACAAACTGCAGAAAATGACCGATTCGTACATTCTGAAAATCGGTGAAGTGGCGGACTCCAAGGAAAAAGAGATCATGGAGGTATGACGGTGGGAACCAATCCCGTCCCTACCCATCTGGGCATCATCATGGATGGCAACGGCAGATGGGCGAAGGCACGCAATCTTCCCCGGACCGCTGGTCATCTGGAAGGGTTGAAGGCGGTCAAACGGGTCGTGGTTGCCTGCAGGGACCAGGGAATCCCCTACGTCACCTTGTACGTATTCTCCACGGAGAACTGGAAGCGGAGTGATCAGGAAGTCGGGTATCTGATGAGCCTGCTTGCTTCCAAGCTCCATGGGGAGCTTTTGTTTTTTCTCCAGCAGGGCATCCGGATTCTGGTTCGAGGGGATGTGGAAGGACTTCCCGCCGCGGTGCAGGATTCCATCCGGGATACCGAGGAACGCACCAAGGATCTGACGCGGATAACCTGCTCGTTGGCCATCAATTACGGCGGACGGGACGAAATTGTCCGCTCCGTCAATCGGGTGCTTGCACAAGGGGTCTGCGCCATTACCGCGGAACAAATCACCCAACATTTGGACTTGCCCTCCATCCCTCCGGTGGATATGATAGTAAGAAGTGCTGGGGAGAAGCGGATCAGCAACTTTCTGTTGTGGGACAGCGCATACGCCGAACTGGCATCATACGACAAACTTTGGCCCGATTGGGATGCGGCGGATATCAGACAGGTCTGTGAGGAGTACGCAAAACGGGTCAGGAAATTCGGAGGGGTGGTATGAACTCTTTGTTGAAACGTTGCCTGACCGCGGTCATCGCGATCCCCGCCATTTTTGTCCTGATCTACGTGCTTCCCCAATACAACCACCTCGCATTCGCCCTGTTGGCGTTTTTCGCGTCCCTGCTGGGGACGTATGAGATGCGTGATCTGGTCACCAAAGCAACCGGTCAGGCTCCGTATCTGGGATTTTGGGTTCCTCCCCTTTTGATCTTCGCCGCGTGGGCGGAAACCTTTTTCGAGCCGCTTCCCATCACCGATTTCGTACTGCTGTTTCTGGCACTCCTGGCCTTTTCCATGGAGATCATCCAAGGAGAGAAGGATGCGTTCAAAGGCTCGATGAACCGAGTGGCGTCTTCCGCGCTCCTGTTACTCTATCCGAGCTTTTTCTTTACGTTCCTGATCAAAGTCAGTGAGCTGGAATGGGAGGGCAACCCCAATTACAGCACGTTCCTGCTCCTCCTGTATTTCCTGCTGGTGTTTGGAAACGACACGTTCGCCTACATCTTCGGGATGGCGTTCGGGAAACATAACCGCGGTGTGCTGAAGGTCAGCCCCAACAAGAGCATCGCAGGCTTCGTCGGTGGAGGCGTCGTCTCCATGATGCTTTCCGTCGTGTACTGCCGGTACATTGCCCTTGGGGTGAACTGGTGGGAAAGCCTGATCCTCGGGCTGGTGATCAGCTTCAGCTCCAATGTCGGGGATCTGGTGGAAAGCGCGTTCAAGCGTTCCGCAGGAGTGAAGGACAGCAGCAATATCGTCCCGGGTCGGGGAGGCTTCCTTGATTCGATCGATTCCCTTCTTGCCAGCGCTCCGGTCTTCTGGGTGCTGTTCGTCATCTTCAAGGCATGAAGGACGTCATCATCCTGGGAGCGACCGGTTCGATCGGCACGACGGCGCTCAACGCCATCCGAACCCATCACCTCCCCCTTCATGTCGTTGGACTCTCCTGCCACACCCAGAAGGACAGACTGCAGGATCTGGGGCCAGAGTTTCCTGACGCGAAACGTTGTCTGACTGGTGGCAAATGGACGGAAGGGTATTCCGGTTTTCCCGGTTTGAGGCAAATGCTCCAGGAAACCAAAGCGGATATCGTTCTCAATGGCATCAGTGGGTTTGACGGGCTTCCCGCCTCAGTCTATGCCCTTGAGGCAGGCAAAGACCTGGCGTTAGCCAACAAGGAAAGCGTTGTCTGCGGCTGGAGTTTTCTGTTTGACCTTGCCAAGAAACACCACTGCGCCATCATCCCGGTGGACAGCGAACACAGCGCCATCTACCAGTTGCTCAACGGACAGCATCCCGAAGAAGTGGATACGCTGGTCATCACGGCAAGCGGTGGTCCGTTCCGAACGTGGAGTGAGGAACAGATGCACCATGTGACCGTCCAGGACGCGCTCAACCACCCCACGTGGAAGATGGGGAAAAAGATCACTATTGATTCGGCGACGCTGGCCAACAAAGGGATGGAGGTAATCGAAGCGAGCAAGCTGTTCGGATTTCCACCCCAGAAGATTGAAGTGGTGGTTCATCCCCAGTCCATCGTCCATTCGATGATCCGCATGAAGAGCGGCGCCGTATACGCCCAGCTTGGGATGCCGGACATGAGCCTGCCCATCATCAGCGCGCTCCTTCCCGGCACCACGGCACCGTTGGTTTCCCCATTGGATTTCTCCCACCTCTCCCTCACCTTTGAAGCACCAGATTTCAAGCGGTTTCCGCTTCTGGAACTGACCTACCATGTGCTGGAACAAGGAGGGGCGGCTTCCCTTGCGTTCAATGCCGCCGATGAGGTGGCGGTCTCGGCGTTCCTTTCCGGCAAAATCGCCTTTTCCGATATCACCGACATTGTGGAGACGACCGTCGCCCATGCGGACGCTCAGGCTCCCCGCGACCTTTCCGAAGCGGTCTCCCTGAACAAACGCTATCGTTCCTTCGCCGGAGGTTTCCCGTGCGCATGCTTCTCCTGAAGTATCTGATCGGGTATGTCGGCATCGGTGTCGTGGTGATCTTCCACGAACTGGGCCATTTGATCGTCGCGCGGCTCTGTGGCATTTCCGTGGAAATCTTCAGTTTCGGATTCGGTCCGAAACTCTGGGGCACCAAGGCGGGGAAGACAGAATTCCGGCTCTCGTTGATCCCCTTCGGCGGGTACTGCAGGATGAAAGGGAGCGATGACCTGCAACGAGCCTTGGAAACCAAGTCCAAGACGTTCGGACGCTCTGAAGCAGGATCGCTGTTTTCCGTGGAACCGTACAAACGGCTGTTCACCTATGCGGCAGGACCACTCTTCAACCTGTTCCTCGCCGCCATCATCTATGCCGTTCTTGCAAGCGTCCCCGTCAACGTGCTCAGCACTCCGGCGGCCATCGTCACGGTAAACGATTACCCCACCCTGTTCCAGAACGCGGACAGCCCCGCGTACGCAAGCGGACTGAGAAGTGGAGACCTCGTCCTGGCCTTTGATGACATCCCTGTCCGTGATTACCAGCAACTTGAGGAACTCCTTGCGTCAGCGACGCGGGAAAGCCATCTGTTCACCATTCTGCGCCAGAATGTCACGATGACGCTTCGAGGGAAAAGTGATGAAACCGGCCGCTGGGGGATCGCCAATCTGGTGGAGCCGATCGTCGGTCATGTCCGGT
>Ga0172377_10004322_pt1 | contig 14610 bp, 13 predicted proteins | sample Pumphouse3metaG_FD_119749 | JGI IMG/M metagenome (GOLD analysis project Ga0172377, IMG submission 119749) | Leachate microbial communities from a municipal landfill in Southern Ontario, Canada - Pumphouse #3 metaG | ecosystem: Engineered > Solid waste > Landfill > Unclassified | place: Canada... | reverse complement strand
GGATACATTCAGGGAGCAGGTCCTCAGGTGATCAGCAAGGATTTTTCAACCGATGGGACCTCCTCTACTGTCGACTGGGCAAAAGTCTGGGATGCTGGTATTGCTGGAGGAAAGGCTGTTGATGATAAAAACGAGAAAGCCAAGACCGGCAACATCGTAAAGGCTGGATCAGACCCCTCTTCCCAGTATTATTTCGCTGGTGAGCTGCCGGTGACCTTCGAGAACGACGTTCTTTCCATCAAGGGTTCACTCACTGCAGTAAGCCGCAGATAATTTCTTATCGAACAACGTAAAAAAACAGTTACCTACAAACGGGTAACTGTTTTTTTACGTCTATCTGTCTTTTACAAGTACTGTTCCATCTTCTTGAAGGCTTCTTGCACCCTCACCTTCTGGTCTTGTGTAAGCCTGTCAAAAGGTTTTCTGCATGGACCAGCATCGATTCCCTGCAAGGTCATGCAGTATTTCGTTGCTGAGAAGATGCCTTCTTTCACCAAGGCTTCTATGAAATCGTTCAGGACATGTTGCAAAGCCTGTGCCTTTTCCAATTCCCCTTTGCCGTATGCTTCGCGAATGGCTATGAAGATTTTCGGGCAGATGTTTACAGTCGTTCCAATGGTCGATGTTGCACCGGCTGCCATGCTGAACAACCAGATCTCATCAAATCCGTTGAACAACGTCTTTTCAGGGAAAGCCCTGGAAAGCCGTTCCAGATCATATAGGTTCATCGAGGTATGTTTGATTCCAACGATCTTTGGGTTCTTCATCAGAGGATTGTTCTTTGAGAATGAGATACCGGTAAACTGGGGGATATTGTAGACAATGACCCCAAGGTCGACCGAATTGACCACGTCCTCATAGTAGTGTTGCACTTCCTCTTGTGAGTAGTGATAATAGATAGGAGGTATGAGGGAGACGGCTTTCGCCCCACAGTTCTGTGCATGAATGCTGAGATCAATCGCCTCTTTCGTGCTCAAAGAACCCGTATGGACAATGAAAGGAACCTTGTTTGCACTCTCTTGTGCCAACGTCTCCACGATCTCCATACGTTCTTTCGTTCCCAAAAGCAAACCTTCACCAGAGCTTCCACAACAATAAAACCCTTCAACGCCTCTTTCAATCTCATGACGGACAAGCGCCCTCAATGAAGGAAGGTTCAGTGAACCATCCTCCATCATGGGAGTGATGAGGGCGGAGTATACTCCACCCTTTTCAGTTGATCTTCCTACCATGCAGTCCATCCTCCGTCTACGACAAGATTGGATCCTGTCATGTACCGGGAAGCATCACTGGCAAGGAAAATCATGGAACCATTGAATTCATCGGCATTGGCCATACGTCCCATAGGGATTCTGGCATAGTAGTTCTTATGGAAATTCTCGTCCTGAGTCTCTCTCCAGACCCCAGAGGGAGTGAAGGTGTTGACTCTGATTCCTTCTTTAGCCCAGTAGGTCGCACAATAGCGGGTAAGGTTGTAGACACCGCTTTTTGCTGCACTATAGGCGACGGGTTTGATGAAGGGAATACCGGTGAGCTCTTTCTTGTAGGCATAAATATCCTGTACAGGGCTGACCATTCCGTAGATGGATCCCATATTGATGATGGAACCGGTTTTCTTTGCTGCTATCATGCGGGCACCCACTGCCTGAATCATCAAGAAAGTTCCCACGAGATTGGTCTCAACCACTTCCCTGAACACTTCCTCAGGAAACATCTCAAAGGGACCTGAGACCTCTGGAGGAGCACTGGGCTGGGTGTCGATGCCGGCGTTGTTGATCAATACATCCGCAACACCCCATTTCTTCCCAATTGCATCGAGGGCTTCATTGATTGAGGCTTTGTCAGTGATATCCACTCCATAAAAACCAAGACGCTCGCTCTGAGCAAGTTCCTTACCCAAAATCGATTCAGCCTTCGAAAGATTTGCAGAACGGGAGAAAACCGCAATTTTTGAGCCACGTTTGTGAAACTCTTTCACGAATTCAGCACCTATCTGGCCCAAGCCTCCGGTGATGATGACAATTTTCTCAGAAACATCAAACAGATCATCTTTCATAACAATTTTCCTTATCCTCAAACGAGTATTTTGATTATTCATTAGCTCAACAGCAACGTTGTCGGCAGCCAAGTGACGAATTCTGGAATGTAGGTACACAGAACGAGTACGATCACCAAAGGAATGATGAACGGCAAGATTGCCTTATACATCCTGTTGAGTGAAAGCTTGGCGACATCACTGATGATGAACAAGCACACACCGAACGGTGGAGTGACCTGTCCAATCATAAGGTTGAGAACCATCACCACACCAAAGTGCACCAGATCGATGCCCAATGTTTTCACGATGGGAAGCAACACCGGCAACATCAAGGTCAGAATGGCCCCTGGTTCCATGAACATACCCAAAACCAACAACAATACATTGATGACCAACAGAATTATGTTCGGGTTATCGCTGATGCCCAAGATGTAGTTGGCAATCTGGGTGGAAACACCCTCTTTGACCAGCACATAACTGAACAGCATCGAGGTTCCGATGATGAACAACGTATTGGCTGAAGTGATCGCCGACTCCAAAAGGCACTTCTTGAAGGTTTTCCAATCGAGCGTGTGATACACAAATATGGCAATGACCAAAGCATACGCAACGGCAACACTTGAGGCTTCGGTTGGCGTGAACCATCCCATGGTGAACCCACTGAGAATGATCAAAGGAGTGATCAAAGACAGTATCGAACCCAAAAACTGAGTCCACAACAAACGCAGGCTGAAGGGGATTCTGTCATACTTTCGTTTCACTGCAAATATGAAGACCATGACCATCAACGCAATCGACATCAACAGACCAGGGACAATACCTCCCATAAACAACTGCGATACGCTTACACTTGCAACGGATCCGTAGATGATCAAGGGAATGCTTGGAGGGAAAATAGGTCCGATGACCGTAGATGCTGCAGTGATGGCAGCAGAGAAATCATCGTCATAGCCGTTCTTGGCCATTGCTTCCATTTCAATCGTTCCAAGACCGCCGGCATCGGCAGCTGCACTACCGCTCATTCCTGCAAAAATCAGACTTGCAACAACATTGGCATGGCCAAGGCCGCCTGGAATCCAGCCGACCAAGCGTTTTGCAAAATCGAAGATCTTTTCGGTGATCTTACCAGCATTCATCAGGTTTCCCGCTAGAATGAACAGAGGAATGGCGATAAGCAAAAAGGAATCGATGCCACTGACCATTTTTTGACCAATGACCATGAGGGGATATCCAAGGCTGATGCATCCCAAGATGGCACTTGCACCAATCGAGATGCTGATGGGTACTCCAATAAGGAGCAGTACGAGAAAACTTCCGAAAAATAGCGTCATTTGAGATCCTCCCCTACTTTGACATTCTTACTGCGTAACGAGAGGATTCTCTCAACCATTACTTGAATTGATTTGCATGCAAGATACCCACCGGTAACAGCCATGGGAAGATACTGATACGCTTTGGCAAATTTGGGCATGGAGGAGAAGAACTCGGTGCTGACATAGGGATACAAGCCGACATACGCTACGATCATGATTACACCGAGGGAGAGTGCAATCAATCGATGAATGAACCATAACACTTCACGCAAGGTTCCTTTGGTGCGTATGTAGAACATATCCAAGGAGATGAGACGGTTCTGGTCATACAACACGATGACACCGAGAAAGGCCATCCAAAGAAACATGAACCCTGCGAGTTCAGTCATTCCTCTGAAGGATTTACCAAGAATATTTCTCAAGAACAATTCATTGAGCATCAAAAGGACGATGCCGCTGATGAGACCCATCAGGATTACAGAAACAGCTTTCACAAATCCATCAAGTATTTTTTTTATGACTATCATGTTAATTGGTCCTTACCAAAAAGACTTTGAACGAAAAAGATACCAATAGGATATGGCATCAAATTCGCAGAGCATACATAGTGCGGGGAAGTTGATGCTCCCCCGCTCAAAATGAACAGTGTTATTTTGCGAGAATTGCATCCACGATAGCCTGATCATACCAGCTTTCTGATGCGTACTGCTTGTAGTATTCAGAACCACCAAGCTTATTCTTGAAACTCTGGACATCAGGAGTCTCGTTGAACTTGACACCAGCAGCCTTCAAGACTTCAGTTGCAGATACGTTGTCTTCTTCGATGGTATCGAAGGAGTACTTGGCAGCTACGATTGCCTGGTCCTTGAGGATCTTCTGCTGAGCAGGTGAGAGACTGTTCCAGACTTTCTCATTGATTGCCATGGTGCATCCCATCCACATGTAGTTGATGAAACTATAGTGCTGGATGTCATCATAGGTTGCATTGGCCACCAAGTGGTAGGTTGCATTGTCCTGTGCTTCAGCGGTGCCGTTTGCAAGGGCGATTGCCAGTTCGTTGAGGGCAAGTGCCACTGGGGTTGCACCAAGGGCACTCCATACATCAAGATACATCTTGCTGGTCGGAACACGTATTTTCAAACCCTTTACGTCATCAACAGAGTCAATGCTCTTGTTGGTGGTTGCAATGTGGCGCATCCCGTTGTCACCTTCAGAAAGATAGACCAAACCAACAGAAGCCATATCAGCAAAAATCTGTTCGCCGATATCACTGTTTACGATCTCATAGGTCTGCTTTGCATCTTTGAAAAGAAATGGCAGGTCAAGGATTTTTGCCTTGTCATAGAAACTGGTGAATCCAGAGGTACCAGCGAAAATGATGTCGATGGTGCCCATGCGAGTTGACTGCAAGGCCTCTGCATCATTGCCGAGTTCGCCGGAGTGGTGGGCAACCATTGAGATTGAACCGTTGGAAGCAGCTTCAACCAATTCCTTGTATTTCAGGATGGTCTTGGTGGGAACTGAATTGGTGTTACCTGGGGAATAAACGGTGAGTGTCACAGGTTTTTCTCCTGCAGCAGAAGAGCTCTCTTTTGAACCCTGTGCACATACCATAGCCATACTTGCAACAAGCACGACCAACACTAAAAATGCTTTCTTCATGTGATCCTCCATTAATTGTACGATGCCGGATTGTCTGACAACGTATCGTATACAAATATGAGCATATCATAGTATTTTACCCTGTCAATGAAAATTTTTATATTTTTTTTACTTTGACTACACTAATATTCTATGGTAGTCTGTTGTCAGACAAAATCATGAAAGAAATAAAACGCATCCCTGTAACCACACAAGTCATTGACTCAATCAAGGAGTCAATCATCAACGGCTCCTATAGCATAGGATCGAAACTCCCCCCGGAAATCAAGCTATGCGAGATGCTGAATGTCAGCCGATCGACTGTCCGTGAAGCGATGCGTTCCTTACAAGCAGAAGGATATGTTGAACTTGTTGCAGGCAAAGGTGCCTTTGTCAGAGACAACCAAAGCCACGACTATGATACGGTGAGAACCTGGTTCATCGAATCCGCTCCCAGTCTCAAAGATTCCACAGAAGTACGTGAAGCCTTGGAAACCCTGCAGATAAAGATGGCCGTCAAACGTGGCACACCGGAAGAACTTGAAGAACTCAAGGCCATCCATCAGCGTTTCATTGAAGAAAACAAGGATAACAACGTCCCTGCTTTGGCTGCCTTGGATGAACAATTCCATACACAGATCTGCAAGATGGCCCACAATCCTTTATTGAGCAAAATCAACATTCTGACGGCTATGGAACTGAAAAAATACCGCATTCTCTCGATTTCCGTAAAGTCCAGTTCTGAGAACACCATCAGGGAACACGAACTGATATTGCATGCCCTGGAAGAACGGGATACACAGAAAGCCTCAGCCTACATGCTTGCACATTTGGGGAGTTCTCTTTCCGACATAAACAAGGTGCTTGACGGTCAAAAGTAGCCGTTGATGATTGACATAAAGAAAGAAATATCAGCATAGTCGCACTATGAACAATGAAATACATGAATGCATCACCAAAGATCGCTGGGGACGTGTCTTGTCCTTTTCCAAAGATAAGGAAACTCCCTTCCAGCTTATCTTGAGTGATGTCATTGAAGAGAAATATAAGGAACTGCAGAAGAACCTACCCTTTTGTGATGTCTTCTATGCGGTGAAGGCAAACCCAGCTAAAGAAGTATTGTCTTTACTTTCAGATTTAGGTTCCAATTTCGATGTTGCTTCAATATACGAACTACAAAGATTGTTGGAACTTGGTGTTGATCCTTCACGCTTGAGTTGTGGGAACACCATCAAAAAGTACGACCACATCAAGATTTTTTATGATGCTGGAATCCGACTGTTCGTTACAGACAGTGAATGTGACCTTCGCAACATTGCCAAGGCAGCTCCTGATTCCAAGGTCATGGTACGACTCATGAGTGAAGGAGGTCAGACTGCAGACTGGCCTCTGTCACGAAAATTCGGTTGCAACCCCGATCTTGCCGGAGACCTTTTGGTGCTTGCAAAAAAATTGGGACTCATCCCCTATGGAATATCGTTCCACGTTGGCTCCCAACAACGGGACATCACCGCTTGGGATACTGCTTTGAGTAAAGTGAACTACCTGTTCAGCTGGCTCAAAGAAAATGAAAACATCGAACTTTCATGCATCAACATGGGGGGCGGTTTTCCTGCCACATATCTAGAAAAAACCCACTCCATAGAAACGTATGCCTCAGAAATTCTTCGCTATCTACGAGAAGACTACGGCGATGTACTGCCGAGAATCATCATAGAGCCCGGCCGTTCCCTGGTTGGAGACAGTGGCATCCTAGTCAGTGAAATCGTTTTGGTTTCCCGTAAGTCACGTACAGCTTTGGAACGTTGGGTCTATCAGGATTGCGGAAAATTCGGCGGCCTTATGGAAACCTTGGATGAGTCGATCAAGTATCCCATTATCTGTGAAAGAAAAGGGCCAACTGAAAAAGTCATCCTTGCAGGTCCTACATGCGACAGCATGGATACGTTGTATGAAAACTACCAGTATGAAATGCCTTTGAGTCTATCTGTCGGTGATCGTCTATACTGGCTTTCCACTGGAGCCTATACCAGTAGCTATTCAGCAGTTGAATTCAATGGATTCCCCCCTTTAAGGACGTATGTACTATGAACACCAAGACAACAGCAATTTACAAAAACGGGATTGGGGTGAAGACCTTTCTCATGGCGATTCTCTTTTCTGGACTGGCCTATGGCTTTTATCGGGGAATCCAAGACAACTATCTTGCAGAAATTGTAAAAATCACTGAATTTGAGCGTGGCATCGTGGAATTTTTCAGAGAAATACCAGGTCTCATGCTCGTGTTCATCCTTGCTGCAATGTATCGGTTCAGTGAAACCAAGGTATTCAAAATCGGAACAGCAGTCATGCTTGCAGGTTCTGTTGGATTGCTCTTGCTCGATTCCTCAAAAGCCATGGTAATCCTGTGTATGGTCATTTTCAGTTCCGGTGAGCATATCGTGATGCCCATAAAGAGCTCGATGTCCCTCAGTCTTGCAAAAGCCTCCAAAGGAGGAGCCTCCTTAGGAGTGACTTCAAGCATCAACCATGGGGGAAACATCATCGGATATCTTGCAGTCACCGGTCTCTTCTTGTTGTTCCCCCATATTGGGATTCAAAAAGGATCGGTAACAGGATTCAAATTTGTATTCTTGATTACAACCGTGTTGCTCATCCTTTCAACGCTGATTGCCTTTGCCATGCAGGACCGGGGGGTTGCAGTTCGGAGAAGCAGGATCTACTTCAACAAAAAGTTCACCAAGTACTACATGTTGGAAGTGTTCTATGGAGCAAGGAAACAGATTTTCCTGACGTTTGCTCCCTATGTGTTGATTCTCTTCTATGGCGCCGACACCTCTGTCATTGCCTTTCTTCTTGCAATTTGTGCTGGATTCGGGATGGTGCTCTCACCCCTCATTGGTCGTCTAGTCGATCATTTGGGCTATAGGACGATCATGATTGCAGATACCCTTATTCTTATCGTCGTATGCTTTTTCTACGGATTTGCCCATAGGCTCTTCCCGAAGGACATTGCTTTCATCATCGTATGCATCAACTTTGTACTCGATTCGATCATCTCTTTAGCAAGCATGGCCACCAATGTCTACGTACAAGACCTTTCCTCCTCTCCCGAGGAGTTGACAGCTACCATCACCACAGGTATTTCGGTAAACCATCTGATCAGTGTCATGATAGCCCTGCTGGGCGGATTGATCTGGCAAAAGCTGGGAATTGAGGTCCTGTTCACACTGTCCGCCCTTCTTGGTCTTGCCAACACGCTTTTTGCAATGACCATCAAGAAACCCGAAAAAAAGCTACAATAGAGTGCAATAGGTTTACGATACCAGCATATCAAAACCAAAACCGAGCAAGAAAACCAAGCAAAAGACCAAATAGATTCCACTTACCTGAATCATGTTTTTTTGCTTGGTTTTTTCAGAGAAATCCCGTTTGAACATTTCCTTGCATTGCACGTATCCAAACAAAAATCCAAGCAGGAGAAACGGAGTAAAAAGCAGTGGATAGATTCGTGTAGCAACCAACACCACCGAAAGCAAAAAAGAGAGGGCAAACTCTGCTTTGAGCAGCAGTGTATTACCCTGTTCACTCAGGAGTATGGAAAGGGTTCTTCTCCCTGACTTGGTGTCGCTTATCCTGTCACAACTATTGTTGATGGAAAGGATCAAGGCAACAAGCAGAAGAAAAGGCAATGATGCCAGCACTGCATGAAGTGTAAGGTTTCCACTCTGGACGTAATAGGAGATGAGAAACAGGACGGAGCCTAAAAAACTTCCCGCAAAAAGTTCTCCAAACGGAGTCCTTGAGATGGGATATGGCCCTCCGGTATAGCAAAATCCTACGACCATACACACTGCTCCTACAAATATCAGCTTCCAGCTTGTCATATACGCAAGAACCAAACCAAGCATTCCAGCGAATAAAAAAAGAACCAGACTTGCAATGAGCGCCCCAGTCGGGTTCACGTGTTCATGCACCAACACTTTGTCCTCTTCTTGATTCAAAGACGCATTGTCGCTTCCATTGAGGTAATCAAAGTAAGAGTTGAAGCCTGTTGTTCCCATATCTACGCAAAGAGTTGCCAATCCCATGAGGATAAACTGCCAGAATTTCAGTGTATGCGTAGTGTAAACTGCATAGAGTGTACCGGCAGAAAAAGTCCCCATGCTGATGATTTTTGTACGGATCTCTACGATTTTAAAAAATTGAGTTCTTGTCATAGCAAAGAATAGCGACAATTCACGGAATTTTTCCAGCCTTATTCGCAAAAATCATTGATTTTCGCAAAAAGCATGCAATTATATAGTTATTGCATATTGATGCATTTCGTATGCATCTTTATAATCTGTGATTCATAGAGCTGATGTATTCCCCATCAGTTTACTAGGAAAAAGAGTCAGAACAAGGCAGCAGAACTTTCCCCTCTGCAAACTTACACACAGGAGAGAATCGTCTATGTTGAAAAAAACTTTCTTGCTCGCTCTCATCATTTTGATCGCCCTCACTAGTCTTGCGGCAAAAGGTGAAACTGAAACCACCCAAAGCGGAGGTCTCGATCGAAGCAAATACTTCATTACTGTCGCCACAGGACCAACCAGTGGTCTGTACTATCCTATTGGAGGAGCCTTCTCCTCAGTATTCCAGAATAAGCTCGGGTATAAATCTTCTGCACAGGCAACTGGCGCTTCAGCGGAAAACATCACCTTGATCAGAGAAGGTGGGGCGGAAATGGCCATTGCCATGTCTGACGCTGTCGCCCAAGCATACAATGCCTTTGGGGCATACGAGGGCAAAAAGCCTGCCACTGAACTGAGATGTTTGACCGGTCTGTATCCCAACTATGTCCAGTTGGTCACGACCAATAAAACAGGCATCACCAAGTTCACCGACCTCAAGGGCAAACGTGTAGGTGTAGGTGCTCCTAATTCAGGTGTCGAATTGAATGCACGCATGATGTATGAAGCGCACAACATGAGTTATGAAGACAGTAGGGTCGACTACCTCAATTATGGAGAGGCCATCGGGCAGTTGAAGAACAACCTCGTCGATGCAGTCTTTGTGACCAGCGGCATTCCCAATGCAACCATCATGGAATTGGGCACTACCGCCCAAATCGTGATCATCCCCATCGAAGGAGAAGGCCTTGCCAACCTGGTGAAGAAGTACCCCTTCTTTGTACAGGCAACCATTCCTGCAGATGTGTACAACACGAAAACCGATGTCACCACCGCTACGGTCAGAAACATCATGATCGTCAACGAAAATCTGCCATTTGATGTCGCTTACGACCTCACCAAAGGTATTTTCGAGAACATTGCTGACATTCAGGCTTCGCATGCAACAGCTAAGAAGCACATCACACTGGAAAACTCGCATCTTGGTGTAGACATTCCCATGCATGAGGGAGCAGCAAAATATTACAAAGAAGTGGGTATCCTCTAGAACCTATGGGTACAAAGAAACCGTTATTCGTCAGAACAGCCCTCACCCTGATGGTGGGGGCTATCTGCCTCTTTTCCATCTTTTTCGATGTGGGAAAGAAACAAATCCTGACCATCTCATACCAGATCGATGATACATGCCTGTACAGCCAAGAGGTCACACCTACAGACCGACTTACCTTCAATTGGATCCACTCTTTTGAACATATTCCTTGGATTGAGGAGTATACCATTGAAAGCGACGACTCCTTCACGCTGAACACCATCCGTGTGGCTGGTTTCGGTGCAGGCATTCCTGAAAACAAAGGGACGGTATCGTTTGAGAACAATATGATCGTTATGAGCAATATCGACCAAAGGTTCGATAGATTCGACTGGATACATTCACAAACAGCCCTCACCTCCATTACAGTTAACGGGACAGAGATTGTATATGGGCCGGATCTTCCCCATCACGAACCGCTTACACTTACTATAAAAGGAAAAATAGCACTATGGCCAAGATTTCCCTCGACGAAATGAATCCTGAAATGAAGTTCCAGCAGGAAAAACTGTTGGAAAAGTTCGACAAGGAGTCAAAGACCAGAAAGTTTGAAAACCAATACATGGCACAAGGTGTTTACCTGATCGCCATTGGGATAGCTCTATATCACTTCATCACTTCGTTCCTCGGGTACCCAGCTACCCATCTCCATCGCTCCTTGCATGTAGCGATGATGCTCTTCATGACCTTCTTTCTCTACCCTGCCGGCAAAAAGGCATCGCGGAAGAGAATTCCTTGGTATGATGTGTTGCTTGCTTTATCTTCAATTGCGGTAGCAGTCTATGTCTGGGGTGACTACATCAACTTCATCAACAGAATGGGTTCTCCCAACACGATGGACGTCATCATGGGAACCCTTTTGATCGTATTGGTTCTTGAAGCCTCCAGACGCATTTCAGGATGGCCGTTGGTCATTCTCAGTCTGCTCTTCCTCACCTACGGCTTGGTGGGTAGGAATCTTCCCAGCATATTCATGCATCGAGGATACAACTGGAGTAAATTGGTCAACCACATCTTCATAAACACTGAAGGGATCTATGGTACTTCCGTCGATGTAGCGGCCTCCTATATTTTCCTCTTCATCATGTTTGGTACGGTCATGAACAAATCAGGAATGGGGAAATTCTTCAATGACCTTGCTCTCGCTTTTGCAGGCAGCACAAAAGGCGGTCCAGCTAAAGTTGCTGTCATCGCCTCAGGCTTTTTGGGATCCATCAATGGTTCCGCTGTGGCAAATGTAGTGACTACCGGAGCCTTCACCATTCCTCTCATGAAAAAAACTGGGTACAGCAAGGAGTTTGCAGGTTCTGTAGAGGCCTCGGCTTCTGTGGGCGGACAACTGCTCCCCCCCATCATGGGAGCTGCGGCTTTCATCATGGCAGAGATGCTGGGAATCAAATATGGTGTCATTGTCATCAGTGCTGCCATCCCTGCCCTGCTCTACTATCTCGGCATCATCGTACAGGTCCAACTTCGTGCATCCAAGAACAACCTTGAGGGGATTCCCAAGGATGAGCTCCCCAAAGTACGGGATGTCATGATGGAACGTGGGCATCTCTTGATCCCCATCCTATTTCTGCTCTATATGTTGCTCTTCAGTGGAAGCACGGTAATTTTCTCTGCCTTTTGGGCGATTGTCGCAACAATTGTGGTGAGTATGGTCCGCAAATCAACACGAATGAGTTTCAAAGACATCCTTGATGCGTTCAATGAAGGTACCCGTTCGGTGGTTTCCGTTGCTGTTGCCTGCGCAGTCGTCGGCATCATCATCGGGGTGGTCAGCCTAACCGGGTTCGGACTCAATATGGCGAACGCCATCATACAGCTCGGGCAAGCCAACCTATTGTTGACTCTGATCTTGACCATGGTCACGTGCATGATCCTAGGAATGGGACTCCCCTCCATTCCCGCTTATTTGATCACCGCCACCATGGCAGCTCCTGCTCTGGTGAAATTGGGCATTCCACCTCTTGCAGCCCATATGTTCGTATTTTATTTTGCCATGTTTGCAAACATCACTCCGCCTGTAGCGCTTGCGTCTTTTGCAGCAGCAGGTATTTCCGGAGGGGATCCGATGAAGACAGGACTTCAGTCGGTCAAGCTCTCTTTAGCTGGGTTCATCGTCCCGTATATGTTCATTTACAACCCGGCTCTTTTGTTGATAGACACTACACCACTGATCGCCTTACGCGTCACTGCTACGGCAATTGTGGGTGTTTGTATGATTGGCATGGCTACCGAAGGGTATATGATCAGAAAAATGAATACTGCTTTGAGAATCTTCTCATTTTGTGGAGCACTTTTACTGATCACTGCAAACATCTATCAAGATGCGGTAGGACTTGTTCTTCTAGCCATTGTCTTGATATCCCAACGCATCCTGTTTAAAAAAGATGGGAAGAAACAAGAAAAGCAAATTGCATCTGAATGATTGTATCAAACAAGACTCCAAAAATGGGGTCTTGTTTGATTTGTCATCATCTATTGTTGCGGTTCTTCCAACACCGAGGCAGCGATGGTATCAGATAATGTTTCCAAATAGGCTAGGTCCTCATCCTTGAGACTGGATTTAATATCATAGGAACCAAGGACTTCCATGTTTTGCATGGAAGAGAAAATTGTCTCCATCCCCTTTTTTGCTGCACTCGCCCAGGTGTAGTTTCCCAGGATTGCAACCTTGCGGTTTCTCATATTCAAGGCCGCAAGGTCCTCCAGGACATTCGCCATCTTTGCATAGAGATGCAGGTTATAGGTGGGAGAGGCAGTGACAAGATGACTATATTTCCAGACATCTGAAACAATGTAAGAGAGGTCGGTTTTCGATACATCATACATCCTCAAATCCTTGACTCCACGAACGGCGAGTAAAGAAGCCAGCTTTTGCACTGCATTTTCCGTATTTCCATACATAGACGCATAGGCAAGCACCACGCCCTTTTTTTCCGGGGTATAGGTCGACCACAGCTGGTATTTTTCAATGATGCTGGATACTTGTTCTCTCCATACCGGTCCATGAAGAGGACAAATCATGTTGATCTCTGATAGAGGAAGCTTGGAGAACACAGCTTGTACTTGAGCTCCATATTTTCCTACGATGTTTGCATAGTACCGCCTTGCTTCGTCCAAAAAGTATCGGTCAAAATCAATTTCATCGGCAAAAAGATTTCCAGACAGTGCACCAAAGGTACCGAATGCATCGGCAGAGAACAGGATGTGTTCACTCTTTTCATAGGTGAACATCACCTCAGGCCAATGGACCATAGGGGCAAGATGGAATTGAAGAACATGTTTTCCTAAAGAAATTTCATCATTTTCACTAACCAGATATTGGTTTTCCGTGATATCCAAGGTGTAATATTGGTTGAAGAATTGAAAGGTCTTCTTGTTCCCCACCAGTTTCACCTGAGGATAGCGTCGAACCAATGCTTCAATGTTTGCGCAGTGGTCAGGTTCCATGTGGTTGACGATTAGATAGTCAAGTGTTCGTCCCGCAAGGGTATGGTTCACATTCTCCAGGAACTGATCGGTTATCGAGCCATCGACGGTGTCGAGCAATGCAGTTTTTTCATCAAGAATAAGATAGGAGTTATAAGCTATCCCATGAGAAAGAGGGAAAAGGTTTTCAAATCTTTCAATCCGCCTATCACTGGCGCCTATCCATACGATGTTCTCAGTAATATTTCTTGTATTGTGCAAGGTTTCATCCTCCAAAATGATACATATATACTATGCCTCATTTCAATGACTAATATACTGACAAAAGGAGAGATAGAAAAGCGTTGTGCACAATTTAATTTTGAAGACTTGGGAATTCATTTGCTCTTATCTGTGAAAACGCATTCAATTTGATCAATCAATCATTTCGAGGTTCTTCCAGATTGTAACGATAGTTCTTACTACATCAATGCACTGATCAATGAAGAATAACAAATAATCCACCCATACATGTAAATAGCCAGCAGAAGCTGGCTATTGCAAAATTTTATTCATTACAGTGTTAAGACTCATTACCCTCCGACTCAACCTTCTTTTTGGCAGCTGTAGTCTTGGGCTTGGCAGCTGTGGTCTTGGGCTTGGCAGCTGCAGTCTTGGGCTTGGCAGCTGCAGTCTTGGGCTTGGCAGCTGCAGTCTTGG
>Ga0172377_10004319_pt1 | contig 14615 bp, 16 predicted proteins | sample Pumphouse3metaG_FD_119749 | JGI IMG/M metagenome (GOLD analysis project Ga0172377, IMG submission 119749) | Leachate microbial communities from a municipal landfill in Southern Ontario, Canada - Pumphouse #3 metaG | ecosystem: Engineered > Solid waste > Landfill > Unclassified | place: Canada... | reverse complement strand
GCGGATATTGCCGCGCAGGCTACCGTGTTGAAAGCTATGGCAGACGGTACTGGCTCCGCAGCTCAGGTAGCAGCTAAGGGCGTTGGAGAGCTCGGTGCCAAAGCACGTCCAGAAGCCATAGAGTTTAAAGCCGTACTCCCAGAAAGAGAGAAGATGAAGTCAGATATATCTGCTCCGTATGATGCCGCAAACCTCCGCGATGCTGAGAACGCTCGCAAAGACAAAGAGCAGAGACATAAAGATGAATTAGACAGGATTAAAGCCGCTGCTGAAATTGCACGTAAAAAAGAACTATTAAAGGTGAAGCTGCGACAGATAGAAGCAGAAAAGAAGGCAAAGATAGAGGCGGCAAAGGCAGAAAAAGACGCTACGAAATTGAAGCTAAGGCTACAGTCTATTATCCAGGCTGCCAAGGACAAGGAGGAAGCTCAAAAGGCATACGATAACAGAGTAAAAATAGTCAACCCGGCCGGTAGAGTTGTAACATAAGAATAGGAAGCACAAACAATGATGAAAAAAACTATAATTCCAGAAGAGTTTGATTTCGGTATGCCCTCTGTGGATTTTATCGGGGTAGGCTCTAAAGGACTAGACAAAACAGCAATGGTCAAAAGGGCCAGCGCTTTCGACGATGTCATAGAAAAAATAGAGAAAAAGCCCAACCGTTCTTATTTGCATGTAATTACTACAGGCGCTTTCGAGAAATACGGGGCTAACGCTAACCGAGATGCCTGGAACGGTGAATCCTTTACACATACTTGTCCGTATCCTGAGAATACTAAAACAGCTTCCATCACGTTTGATGGTGGGCTGTCTAAGTACCACGATGACACCTACATGAAAGGTGGCAGCGTGTTCCAGGAGCACAAAGATACCAGAGACAAAAGCAAAGCCAGCGGCGAGGTAATCGCTGCCCGTTATAATCACATGATGAAACGAGGCGAGCTTCTGATTGCTGTTGACACGGATAAGTGGGCAACACGTTTACAGAAGAAGGCCAACGGCGATAACATTTATCTCAGTATCGGAGCTGATGTGCCTAATGACACTTGCATGATTTGCCATCGTATCGCAAAAACTGCTTCTGAGCATTGTGAGCACTTCACAAAGCATGGCGGGCAGATTTACGATTCTGGTGAGCGTTCTTGTGTTATGAATGACACACCTAATTTTTACGATATCAGCGGGGTTGATGTTCCTGCAGATCGCATCTCTTTCGTGCTTCAAAAAGTCGCCAGCGGCGCGTCTGATGCTACAGCCCGTGTGGCTGCGTTAGTTTCCCATGGCACTCGTAGACCTATTCTATTCACCAAAGCTGCTCAGATTCTTGACAAGCTGTCTGCAATGGAAAAGAAACTCTCAGGCATGGTGGAAGGGGATGAGGTCTTTGAAGATGATGAAGAAGCTAAAAAAGACTTTATCAATGCTGTCGTTGCCTATCCAAGCGAAGAGGTTATAAGTAGCTGTAACCGCAAAGGGATATTGCTATCTCCTGGTATGTTGTTTAAGCTGCTGGGCGCAGAGTGCAACGACGAGGACAGCCGAGATGTACTATTCAGCTGTGATGATGATAGTCTGGGTGATTGCTCAGATATCTTCAGTAGTCTGAATGATGCGGAAGATAAGAATGTGGAGCTATTAGACGGGAGCTTCGACACACGTTGCGCCCCAGACATAAGTTTAGAAAGTATCTTGGATAAGTTTATGCCGGAGTTCGGCACAGACAACCAAAGCATAGGTACTAAAAGCATTCATATCACTATTACTTCCAGACCTTCCAGACGCAGGGGTCAGAGGAAGCGCGCTACTTTTAATAAGTATGCGCAGAACGCGCTAAGACGCACTTATGCAAGATATGTCGTCAGTTTCGCAGAGCAGAACGATGACCCATCGTGTATGAATGCACTTAGAAAAATAGCACTCTACGGTAAATAGAGGCTTTTCTTGAACGTGCTTTCTTTACCGAGAGCAGATTAACTAAGAATCCCATAACTCAAAACGAGGAAAATAACAATGAAGAATCAACTTCAAATGAAAGCCGCTACCTTAGCGGAGATCCTAGACAAGAACAGACTGACCAAAGCGGCCAGTCAGACCATCACGCACAAGTCATTGCTCGACCAGACCAATCTGGGCAAAGAGCAAACAGACGATGTAGCAAATGCCACACAAGGCGTATTGGCCAGTACCGACGAAGCAGCTAATCATAGCAAAGAAAAAGTAAGAGAGATTCCTAACGCCCAATCCTTGAATACCTCAGGAGAAGCAGCTATCAGAGCTGGCGGACGTAAGATCAAGACCCAAACAGAAGATGGCGATGCATCCGGCACACCAGCTGAGCAAGCAAAAGTTGCGTCTTATTATCGTAAACGCCTCGCACAAATCCGTCAAAACAAACAAGCTTCCCAGAAAGAAGTAGTAACAGGAGTCAATATGGATGATTTCCGTACAGGTTCAGAAGTATTAGAAAAGGTTGCATCATTGGTGCACCGGGCAACTAACCAAGATTTGTGGGAAGCTGAAGACGCCCTGATCAAATTGGCGGCTACTAACCCATTGTTCAATGTCTGCAAAGAACGTATTCTTATGAATAAAATGGCGCAAGACATCAAGGATCTCGCAGAAGCAGAGGGTATTTCAGAAGAAGAAGCCGCTGCTAACTTGCAAGAAGCTGCTGAAGCTAATCCTGAGATGCTTGCTGAGATTGACGAAGAAGCCACTGGCGAAGCTTTGGTAGATCTTGCCGACGCAGAAGCAGAGACCGCAGAATTCATAAGAGGACTTGAAGAAATGGCAGCTCATGCTAGTGAAGTCACTGGCGAAGTAGTAACCCCTGATGATCTGATTGCCGCAGCTGATGAAGTAGCTGCTATGGCTGAAGCGACGGGTGTACCTGCAGAAGCTTTGATTGCACAGGCTGTTGAAGAAATGCAAGGCGGTGAAGAACCGACCGAAGAAGATATGATGGAAGCAGAAGCTATCCTGGAAGAAGCTGCTGCAATGGGGGTTTCTCCTGAAGAAGTAATCGAAGCTGTATTGGCCGAGTCTGATGCTGAAGGCATGGAAGGCGGCGAAGAGCCTACAGAAGAAGATATGATGGAAGCGGAAGCTATTTTGGCCGAAGCCGCTGAAATGGGAGTTTCCCCCGAAGAAGTAATTGAAATGGCATTAGCTGATTTAGAAAGCGGTGACGAAGAGGTCCCGGTCGAGAAGGTAGCAAGTCTACAGAAACGCGCTGGTAGTCCAAGAGCGGCATTCGTTCAACAGCTAAGGCATCGCAGAGACGGCAGATAAGGAGGTTTAATATGAACCAAACCGAACAAGCCCTCACAAAGATAGCTGAAGAGCTGATAGATTGGACCGATGCACTGGAAAGTGAAAACTTACAGTTAAAGGAACAACTAGCCAGCCAACAGAAACAAGCCTCGCAGGCTGTGCCTGTTGCGCCGGTGGTATCGGAAGCTGTCGCAAATGAAACGTGTCAGGCATTGGTAAGTGCTGGTGCATTGACATCCGACCAAGTGGACTTAGTAAAGCAGGGTTTTCTTAAGGATCCGGCAGCAGCACATCGTGCTATTGTGGGTATACTTAATTCACGCTCAGATATTACTAAGGAAGACCGTGAGTTCGACCTTAGCGGCGGACAAACGGTAAATAGTGAAAAGCTTCGCAAAACTGCAGCAGATATCTGCTTCGATAATATGCGAAGAATTTTAAATGCTTATTAACGCTGGTAACAGCATAAACAAAAAGGGTAATTCAAAATGATTACAAGAACCGACTTTACACGGCAATACGAACACGTAGCCGTTATCGCTCACGGTGCTCATCCTGAATATCGCTTAGAGTTCGATGCCCCGGTATCGACTGTCGCAGCTGACCTTGGAAAGAAGATTGTCCAAGGTTCTATCGTCAGTCTGAATGCGGATGGCAAATTCGTCCTCGGATGCGGTAAAGGTACTGGAGTTAATTTTCCAGTTCCGATGATCTCCATGAAAAACTTCGCTGATCCGGACGTCTCGTCTGGTATCTCAGGCGCAAGTTACAGAACCTCAACGTATAGCGCCATTGGCGGGGTGATCACTGCGATCCCTTGTACTGGTAGCTATGAATTTGAAACCACAGAGTTCGACCAGGATGCAACATATGCTGTCAACGACGGCTTGATCCCTCAAGTTGTTGACGGAGCACAGACAGGACTCGTTACTCTCGCAACTGCAGCTCCTGGCGGAGCCGCTTTCGGCTCAGCTACTGCTACTGTGCTGGCTACAGCTGCTTTGGTTGCTGGTGAAGATGATGAAGGTGAACCTGATGGTACCTACACTTTGGACACTACCACTGCTAACGTTACTACGGTATCTGCGGCAGAGGGCGCGGCTCCTTATGTTGGGTTCGTATCGAAGGTCCCTTATACGGCCTCTAACTATAATCACAAACGGTTGAGCTTCTTCGCGAACTTCATCCCGTGCGTTCACTTAAGCTAAGGAGAATTGAAGAATGTATAATCAATCCAAAATCGCTTCTCTCTCCGAGGACATCAAGTCAAAACTGCTGTCCGGAGATAGAGACCTCCAGAAAACAGCGGGTCTTGCTATAGACGAATACTTCCGCGTAGAAATTCGTGAGAATGGTATCCGCCGTCAAATCACACCAGCTAAAACAGTAACTAGTGAAAACTTTGATACTGTCGAAGATACTGACTTCCCAGTCATGTTCGTAGAGATTGCTCCGCAATCAGCTGGCGCACGTAAAGTTTCGTTTGAAACTGGTCCTCGTGGCAACGTCATTCATGGTAAAAAAGCGCGCGTTGAATTCGCTCGCATCATGACTGAGCGTTATACCATTGATAAGATCCGTCTCGAAACCTACAAAATGCCTATCTTGGATATCTTCTATGATATGATGCTTAAAGACATTATGGACGTTGAAGACTTCACCACGATGGCAGTAGACCGTGATATCGTAGGCGAAATCAACTCATACAACGCAGAAATGGGTTGTATTCGTAACGTCGAAGCAGGTGCAATGAGCCGTGAAGCTTTGGTTCACTTGCAGAAAGGCATGAAGGTTGCCCCAGGTAACTTACAAGCTACTAAATACCTGATGAACGACATCACGTATTGTGACTTCGGTATCTTTGACCGTAACGATATCGGTGGCGATATGGCTCAGACTATGTTCATCGACGGCGTTACCTTGAAAAAGATTGCTGGAGTTGATACCATTGTCACCACTAAGAAAGACTTGGTAAGAGATAACGAAGTATTTATCTACGCCGATCCTAAGTTCTACGGTGGATTCTACTCGTTCAAAGACGTTAGCGTCGTTGTCCAAGAGAAAGATGACATCTGGTTGAGCTTCTTTGCTCACGAAACTATGGGCGCATCAGTAGTAAACATTGCTGGCGTTGCATTGGCTAACTTGAAGGGCACCTTGACTTCTTGGACCGATGCAACAGCATCAGCATCGTCGTAACTAGTGTTGCCCGTTAATTCGGACTAACCACTCAGGCCTTCTATCAGTAATGGTAGAGGGCCTTTTATTTTGTGGATTTAGGTCCAAAACAGTGACGCTATAGTATTTGTAAGTAAAGGATGCGAAAAACACCAACTAAAAACCAAGGAGTTACCAATGAGTAAGGAAGTATTATTTACAGAGATTACCAATTTGAAAGCATCAGCACGTACCGTGCATTGGGCAGCTAAAGGAGCTTTATGGCTAGGAGCTAATGCTGTTGTAGAGGTTCCCTATGATGTGTGGACTCAAGCCAGCCCAGCGCAACGTAAAAGTATCGTGGCTGAAACTAAGAGTGGATTGATTACACTGACTATTAATGCCTTACAGGCAGATGGCACTTATAGAAGTGTTGATCTTGTCCCGCACGGGGAAGTAGCTGCTGGAGCTCAGAAGGCACCGACAAAGGACAGCAAGCCAAAAGACAAGGCACCCACCGAACCTACCACCCCTGAAGAGATGCGGACTATAGTGGCAGCACACGGAAGAGCGCAACAAGCTGCTAAACATATGGGCATAGCCAGCGCGCCTGTAAAGCCTACAGACGGTGACTTTGATCCTAGCGAGGCTTTAGGTAAAGAAGGCTTCCATAAGACTGCTGTACTGCCTACAGTAGAACCAGTGGAAGAACCAGTAGTAGAACCAGTGGAAGAACCAGTAGTAGAACCAGTGGAAGAACCAGTAGTAGAACCTAAGAAAAAACCCAAGAAGACACCCAAGAAGACACCTAAAGAGGAGCCTGTAAAAGAGCTTTCTATTGAAGAAGTATTTGCAAAACATGTAGAAGCCAGGCAATGGGACGAAGCTCTCCAGCTGTTGATTGATACCTACGGGGAGGATAAAGTGACGTTCACTACACGTACTATTATGTCAATGAAAGACTTCGATGCTATTGCACAGAAATATGAATTGAACTAACAGAGGTATCCCCATGACCACTAAGATCTACACAGATATACATAACAAACAAAATGCTGACCGGGTGGTTAGCTGGACGGGCAAAGGCCCATTGTGGCTTGGGGGCCAATCTTCGGTGAGGCTTCCATACAATGTATGGGAGTCTACTCCAAAGCTATCATATAAAACCATAGTAGCAGAGATAGAATCCGGTATCACAGAGATAGAAGTATTCACATTAAAAGCAGACGGCTCTAAGGATATCATATACACAGGACAACCAACTGATCCCGTCAATGCTTTTGATCGGTTGATTGAAGCTAAAGAGTGGGATGCTGCGTTGCTTATATTCAAAGAGCTCTATGGTGAAGATAAGATAACTTTTACAACGCGCACACTTATGCGTATGAAGGATTTCGATGCTATTGCAAAGAAATACAAATTAAACACCGAGAAAGCCGACTAGGCTATTTTCTACTCCGAGTATAAAATGTAAGGAATTAAAATATGAGAGACATCTATGGAAGAATGCGCACATCTCAACTAGACGATGATGTGCCAGTCCCGTACGAGGTAGAGACCGTTACCGACAGTACTACAGTCACCACGTATACTCGTTTCTTTGATACTGGCACCAAGCCTTGTGGCATACAAAAAGAAACTACTACAACGAATTCTGGTACTACTAATGTGGTACTAGAGTTCGCATTTGCCCCGTGGGGTGACAGAGCTACTGCGACGTATGTGCCTATTAATGAATGTTGGAATGTGAAGTAACAAACCATGTCCAATCCAAAGTACATAACTTTAACCAGCAACCTGTTGGCCCTAAAGAGCCTGCTCTCAGAACTCAATGTAGTACTAGAAGCAGGCGTTCCTACTCTAACTATGAACGGCCAAGTAGCCTTTACTGACGATATAGGCGCGGTTAAAGGCGGTTTGCGCTATAATGCCGGTTCTGGGGCCCTGGAGTATACTAACGACGATGGCGGCACCTGGAACGAGCTCTCTTCCGATAGTTTTGTTTGGAAGTCTGGCATATCCTATGCAGCTGGCGCAGTAGTACTTCATAATAACGGATGGTATAGATGCACAACAGCCACCGCATCAGCCATGCCAGGAAGCACCGCGGAGTGGGCTCTGCTTACTCCTGGCACTTTGGTACAATACGTAACCAGTAGTGAACAATTTAAAAAAGCGTTAGAGACCGCTGATTCTGTAGTATCTATTGTCATACAAGGCAAAATACTGACAGATGTTACAGCCATGGTTACAGCATCCACTATAGCCATCCACTCCGACGACGCTTCTGAAATACGAGGCAATTTGGATATAGCAATACCCTTTGAAAGCAATGTATATTGGTATAGCTCTGGCACTAGAACATACGGGAACACCATAGCCGTATCCACAGGTACCTTGTGGGTCGATAGGCTTACAAACACAGGGGCAACTCCCCTCACACTAACAGGTGCTATTCAGTACCAAAGAATAGATGGGTCATTCACTGGTGGAGATAAAGTCAGATGGAATGCACCAGATGTGGCAGACCTGGTACCAAAAGATTTAAGCACTTTAGGCTCTCTGGCATTCAATAATGATATGAAACTCTTTGTAGATTCCAGTACAGGCAAAGGATACATCACTATATCCACACTTGCTACAGAAGTTGCTAAGTCCGCAGAGATCCGTTTAGATATAGATCTTGTAGGGGTGTTAGCTGATAGACCTGCCACAGCAGCTAAAGGCTTTGCTTTCTACGCGGAAGATACTGGAGATTTGCACATCATGGGCCCGGACAATGTCTGGCGTTCTCCCGCTCATATCAGAGGTCCTAAAGGAGACCAAGGTGATAAGGGGGATCCTGGAGTAGATATCGGTGAGGGCTTAAAAGTACACAAGTTCCAAGTAGTGAAGCCAGCTTCTGCAGTGCCATTATGGTTGCAGATCAGGCGCTCTACCACTGATAAATTTGCAGACTCTGTGCTGTGCCTTGATACCAAGGATGTAGCAGCAGATCGTGTTAAAGTGAAGAGCCGCAACCTTACCACGTTGGCATGGGATACTATGACCAGTGCGGGCTTCGATTCTAACTATAACGGGTCCCCGGTAATAGTAGACCTCAGCGCAATACACCAAGAACGTTATATATTTTTCCGTTGGGTTACTCAAACAGCTTCAGACGTGCCTTGGGAAGCAACTATATTCCCTAGTAGTAATCCAGCAGGTACTTCGACAGGCGGAGATATATCCTATGTGATAGAACATGACCATGGTAACAAGCCGGCGTTGGATCTATTCTATATCGACGTCGTCGGTAACCTGGTAATGGACGGCGTTGTAGTCGTGCCAGCAGATGAGCGTGGCGGTGGGTTGTACCTCATTTACCCGGAAGCTTTTGCTGATACATTAGAGCTCTTAGATGCAGGTGTGTTTACAATCAACGAGCCCGTGATACAGCCGGGCAGATTCAGCGCTATAAAGCTACTAGAACAAGCTAACAGTCCTATATACAATTTAGATATGAATATTCTTAATCCGTACTCGTACAATACAGATCCGCCGGTAGTAGACCCGGGCGACTTCACATAAGGAATTTATTATGGCTACAGAAATACACATACACTCACTGCCACGACCAGCAGTGGTAGATACCGTATACCCATTGGGTGTGATGATCTACGATGATGCCCATAAGCGTGTGCTTATAGGGGATGGCACTGCTCTTAATGGGCTTCCCCTGGCTATGATGGCAGATCTTCAAAACGTTGCCAGCAGCTTCTTAGAGTATCCATTCGATGCACTTGTTGCTCCAGACGGTTCTGGGTTCAATAAAGCGGGCTTTAACGGCGAGCTTTATGTCCACCATTTAGTAGGCCCAACAGGCACTATACACACAGTGGCCTCTGGGGATTGCGAATGGCGTGACGGCAACACTTATTTGAAGATGGATGATTATATGGCCGCAGAGGGCTTATCGGAGTTCTCTGGAGATTGGATAGCAGTATACAACCCACGCCCGATGGCGTAATAACAAACAAGATAAAGGACTCACCATGCCAACAGCTGATAATATAGAAACCATTATAACAGGAGTATCTGCAGGTGGTATTGCCACCCTTATATTTTTAGGAGTAATAGCCACTGTGGGAGTTTTATTATTTGTATGGAATGTATTGAATTTTAGACTAAAACCAGTCGAAAAGCTTGAGCAAAAAATGGACAAAATGCAAGAAACACTATCAGAAATGAATGCTAAGATCTGGTCCACTGATTCACTTAATAATAGAATAGATAACAAGATATCTGCCCAGTTAAAAATGCACGAAAGAGAGTGTCGGTTTAACCCGGCTAACCGGAGTAATTAATTAATTTATGATTTGTATTGCAGAGAACAGTGGAGGGAAAGGGGGCGTCGCAGGAGGCGCAGGATCCTCCGGCCAAGCTTCACAGGGGGCCCAGGGCTTCGGTGCGCATGGCTACGGTTATCCAGTGATCGAGGCAACCACTGGCATGACTGTTACTCTTGAAGTACAGCTTACCAAAGACTACAACGGGGAAATAGCCTCCGATTTAACAGATATCACAAAAATACTTTTCAAAGCACGACCTTCTATGGCTTCTAGTAGCACAGAGATTGAAGTAGAGTGCACATATACCCCAGAGGGGGTAGTAACCCTACCGCTTACTCCCGCAGAGCTCAATAAAAACAACGGTGTGTGGTATGCGGAGTTCCTGTGCTATAACGACGATCTACTAGTTCAGGTGTATAAAGCTTATCTCAGTATCCTAAATGGCATGGATGGTACTGGAAGATCCCATGATACCGTTTCTATTATGGATGTGCGCATGGCGCTCATGGACACCTCTCCTGAAGCTAACCAGCTTCTGGATGATTTGGAGTTCTCGGACGGGTTAATACTTAATGCCGTATCTAGAGCTGTTAATGAGTGGAATGAAACACCTCCAAGTCTTGCTCAGAACTTTACTATGAAGTCGTTCCCTTATAAAGAACATCTTATCAAAGGAGCCACAGGCTTCTTACTAGAAGCTATCACCTATCGTTATATGCGTAACCGCATGCATTACTCAGCAGCTGGTTTATCGTTAGATACTAGCGATAAAGGCAAAGAGTACCAACAGATGGCTGCCATGGCCAGGCAGGAATGGCGTAACTTTGTGGCCCTTAAGAAAACCGAGCATAACATGACTGAGTGCTTCGGCACCTTCTCATTGCCTTACTTCGGGAGGTAACTATGGCTAGTCCTTTCGTATCTGTGACATGTGCAGTTCGTTATGACAATGCACGAGTGCTTATCTGGAACTTAAAGCCAGGTGCTAACTATCCTGCAGATTTTATATTCCGAGTAGAAAATTCCAGGGCAGGTGGCCCATGGGAGACCATCTCTGAAGATATTACAAATAGCTGTGCCTTTATAGACACACGTAAACGCAACTATAATAAGAAACTAAATGAGTACTATAGAGTACGTCTTATAGCCGAGAGCACTGGGGAAGATTGGGTGTCTGAGCCGTGCGAAGCCGGGCAAACCAAAGCATTTCCTTTTAGTGCCTCAGCTGAGAACGTTATCAGACAGGCCGAGCAGGCTATAAAGATCTCAGGCTGTACTGGTGTAATACTCAAAAAGAAAGTATGGGGATCACGCTGTCTTGAGTGTACAGACTTCAAAGGAGAGTCTACAGTTAATGAGCATTGCACTTCGTGCTTCGGCACAGGCATAGCTGGTGGATATTATAACGGGATCTCTACGTCTCTTATCAAGGACAACATAACCACAGATGAGGATACCTCTGCCATGGGTTATGTACAGGGAGAAACTGTACAAGGGCGTTGTGTTGCGTATCCGTGGATACATCCTGGAGATGTTTGGGTAGAAGACCATACTAACAATCGCTATATCATAGTTAAGGCTACTCCTGGGGCTTCTTTTAAACACGTCACATTGATCTACAGCTTGTTAATGCATAGGATAGAGATGACAGACGTAATGTACACAACCCCTGTGGACGCTAAAGTAAATGTAAAGGACTTGTGGGACTCAGCCACTGTAGAATACACCCCAGAGAGTTTAGCATCGCAAGAAGTAGATGACATAACAGCCTGGGATAGGGAGCTTGAAAAATTATGACCATTACTACAGATTATACCGCAAAAGCGAATGCTAATTCTATGCGTCAAGGCACAGCACAGCAATACCGTTTAGTGCATTGGCTAAAAGATATTTTAAAGAACTTCTTATGTGATCCTATCAATATAAAAGACGAACGCATATCTAAACTCTTACGACTGCAGGATGGCGCCTCGGAGGAGACGCTACGTGCTTTATTTACAGTAGGGCTTCCCTATAGCAAAGACAGCATTAAGGCGGGCATAACACCTGCCATTATAGTTAGTTTAGGTGATACAGCTTATCCGCATACTTCCTTCAACTCACTGCCTCCTGCAATAACATCAGAGATAGGATCACGCTCTATGAGCTCAGGTGTCAAATATAAAGCTATGGGATGTGGCGTATCTGTACTAACTGAATCCTATGATGGTACTATTCTTCTTAGCGGGCTTGTAGAGGACTTCTTGAACATCAATGAAAATTTATTATTAGCGGACAGCGGCATGCTTTCAGAATTCAAAGTAACAGGCTCATCCGCCCCGCAGGAGTTGAAAGCCGGCGGAGCCCATAATGCAAAGACTATTTACCAATCAACTATAAAGATAAGCACTCTCGGAGGCATAAGCTGGTCCACTGATACCCAAGGACCGGTGTTCAGAGGTATAACGGTAGTGCAAAGATAGACAGTTGATTTGTTTACCGTGGGTTGTTTAGTAACAACGTTAATGAAATAAGCATGAGTATCGGAAGACTGGCGCCGACTCGAAAGCTCAACTGCCAGAACAATAGGTAGAACTATGGCTATAACAAATTTTGACTTTCCGGGGACTACGTTACGACAAGTCTTCGAGGAATCAACCACAGGTACTGTCAGTACTCTTGGAGTGGCATGCGTTGGAATGCAGTATAAAGTGCATGAAGAAGCAGGCGTTCCAGTAGTGTTGGAAGTCCCCCAAGACGAGGCTGCTTACGACCCAGAAGAAGGGCTCGGACCAGTTGCACTTGATACAACTATTAATTTTGATACCACAGATTTAATCCCACGACTGTCTATTGAAGACGGTGTATGGGCTTATGTCAATGCTACAGCATCTAATCTCGCCCCGGCGATCCAGGAAGCAGGCGTACGCTTGATCCGCTTCTCCGCCCCGGTTAAAGCAGGTGCTGGTAAAATAGCTTCTCCGCTATTCGGCGGACGTGGTGCTAAAGTGGGCGATACCGTTATTATTAGCGATGGCACTGATGTTGTAGTTACTACAATTTCTGCTATTAATAATATTTCTGGTTCTGGTTACATTGAGATTCAGGTAGCTGATCTTGGTACATTTGACCACGAAGACAGCATAACTGTAAAATTCTGTGTTGTACAAGATGCTACATTTGCAGCTAATGCTAATGTATTCTCTATCTCAGGGGCTAATATTACAGTCGTCAGTGGCGTATCTACCAAGTTAAACGACTTAGCAGGAATGCCCGGGCTTTTACAAGCAGGCGTCATGACTGTAGATCTTTTAGAGATCGATACAACATACATAGGAAAACTGGGGTCTGTTTCTTCAGTCTCAGAGGTTGAAACTTTGCTAGGAACTCCCAGTGTTGATAATCCTTTAGCATTGGCAGTATACTTTGCAGCAGCAGCCGCACGTAATACTACTGTGTTTTTCACAGCGGTAGACGAAGACACTGAAGCTAAGTATCTCCAAGCAGTTGGCTTCCTAGAACGCTATCCTGAAATCTATAGCATTGTCCCAGCCACGGAAGATGCCAGCATCATCCGCGAAATAAGCGCAGCTTGCATCAACGCTTCTGAAGACGAGGAAAGCAAGATTCGCAGATCCTTGTGGTACGGAATCACTAGTGAAGTCACTGGCCCGACAGCCGCAGATGTAGTTGCTGATGTTATCTCTCTACGGGAAGCCCGTGTATCCTCGTATCGCGCACAAGCAGTATGGGCAGACGGTATTCTTTTCCGCGGTAAGATTGTTCCTAACTTTGCAGGAGCTGCAGCCGCAGCTGGCATGCGCTCTTATGAAGCACCACATCGTCCGTTATCCAATCTGGGATATACATTCTTCTCTGTAGCTGAAACTAGTGGACTCACTCGCGCTCAGCTTAAACAAATCGGAGCAGAGGGCATTTGGATTATTGGTAACGATAATAATGGTAGTCCTGTCAATATGAAGCAAGTTACTTCAGCCATGGCTAATAATATTAACCTGGATGAAGAGAGCATTATAGCCTCAACAGATGAGATCGCTCTTGGTGTTAGCCGCGTAGGCGAAAATCGAGTAGGTAACAGCAATATCAGTCCAGCGATGCTTTCGGCGTTGCAGCTGGATCTGCGGATGCACATGGATAGCCGTTTACGCAACACCAGCGGTAGCGTATATATCGGGCCTCAACTGTTATCGTGGGAACTCCTGTCGATGTACCAAGATGAAGTCAATCGTGACTGGGTATATGCGGATTTCGAATGTGAACCACCTAAACCTTTCAATAAATTCAAAATGACCATGCGTGTCATCTAAGGAGTATTACCTATGAATATTTTTTCAAATCCATACAAGGACACAGAGACATGGACAGCGCAGGGCGCAATAGTGCAATGGGGCACCGGAGATATACCTACTACAGGTCTTCCTTTTATGATGATCAACCTCCAAATGCAGTATGCTCGGTCGTTGTCTTCTTTCTTTCCTATTAACGGCGACAGTGCTAACAACATGACAAAGATCAATATCTCAGGAGCACCTAGAGGCACCCTGCAAGTAGGGGCTATTTACGGTCCAGACGCTACCGGGGTTAAAGAGTTCGTAGAAGCGGCATCCAAAGCATGCAAAACCGACGCCGAGCAAGTAGTTATCTCTATTAAGCCTTTCGGCAATGCCACTTGCACGAATACAAAGTTTGCCACCCAGGCATTTACCCTTAAAGGGCTAGAAATGGAGCAACTGGGATTAAGTATTCAGGGCGGAGAAGCGGCAGTAGTTAATCTACCTACTGTATATAGCTTCACCTCTTTGGAATGGATTGTAGAGCAGCCAAAGAGCGAAGCATAGCAGGAGACCCTGG
>Ga0172377_10004317_pt1 | contig 14619 bp, 13 predicted proteins | sample Pumphouse3metaG_FD_119749 | JGI IMG/M metagenome (GOLD analysis project Ga0172377, IMG submission 119749) | Leachate microbial communities from a municipal landfill in Southern Ontario, Canada - Pumphouse #3 metaG | ecosystem: Engineered > Solid waste > Landfill > Unclassified | place: Canada... | reverse complement strand
CCTTTGGGGGTAGAAAAATCAAGAAGCAGACAGGCCAGGAAGGATTCGAACCCTCAACATCCGGTTTTGGAGACCAGCGCTCTACCAATTGGAGCTACTGGCCTATTTGCTTCTCGATACAAAATCCTTACGGACTTATTTGATCTTTGCTTCGCGATGCAAGGTATGTTTACGCTCAAACGGGCAATACTTGTTCAGCTCGAGCTTTCCTTGCATATTACGACGATTCTTCTCTGTCGTATAGTTCTTTTGTTTACATTCGGTGCACTGCAGAGCAATTTTCTCCACGGGACCTTTTTTCTTTGCTTCACCCATTTGATGCTCCTTGGTGAGTATTCACCCTAATCTCCTCCCAATTTGGGAATGAGAAAAAAAAAGAGCCCTCGAACGGATTTGAACCGTTGACCCCCACCTTACCATGGTGGTGCTCTGCCATACTGAGCTACAAGGGCATTCGCAGCACGGCAGATAATTTCCACAAAAACATACCTGTGACGTGCAAAAGCAAACTTACCAGAGCCAGCATAAATTGTCAATACGCTCCATACATTTTTGCCCCATTTATGCCGCAGGTTGCTCATAAGCTTTCAATCGTATATAGTTTTATAAGTACAATTACCCTACTAATAAGGAGTTCTTTCCATGAAAAATGAACTTAACATACGGTTTGGGCACAACCCACCGGAAATTGCCCAGGATTTTGCCGAGCACCTCAAGTATAGCCAGGATGCAGATATTTTCCATACATCCGTAGAGGACAAATACACGGCTTTGGCCCTCACTGTCCGCGACAGGATCCTACACCAATGGAACCTAAGCAGAAAAACCCAGATGAACAAGAAGGCCAAACGGGTCAACTACCTCTCACTTGAGTTCCTCATGGGAAGGGCTATGACCAACAACGTCATCAACCTCGGCATAGAGGACGAACTGAAGGAAGCTCTGGCGTCCCTAGGCTATACCTACGAGGAGCTCGCTGACATTGAACATGACGCGGGACTGGGAAACGGTGGGCTGGGAAGACTGGCAGCCTGTTTCCTCGACTCCCTTGCAACACTCGGCTATCCTGCCTATGGGTACGGTATCCGATATAACTACGGTATTTTCCGCCAGCAGATCAACAACGGATGGCAGGTCGAGCAACCGGACAACTGGCTCAGGCATGGCAACCCATGGGAGATTGAACGCCACGATGTATCCTATACCGTACAGTTTGGTGGTGAGGTCCGACTTATCCGAGAAAAGGGAAAGGACACCTTCAAATGGATCGGATCTGAACAAGTCTTAGGGATTGCATTCGACATGCCGATCATCGGCTATGGGTGCAAGACAGTGAACACCCTCAGGCTCTGGTCAGCAAAGAGCCCCGATGAGTTCGATTTCCATGAGTTCAACGAAGGCGACTACACCGAGGCTGTCCGATCGAAGATATCAGCGGAGAATCTCTCCCAAGTCCTCTATCCCAATGACACCCTCTATATGGGTAAGGAACTTCGCCTGAAACAGCAGTACTTCTTTGTTGCTTGCTCGCTAGCCGACATCGTGAAGACCTTCAAAAGGGGAAATTACAAATGGGAGGAATTCGCGGACTTCTCTGCGATCCAACTCAATGACACACACCCTTCCCTTGCGATCCCGGAAATGATGCGCATACTACTGGACGAAGAAAACCTGAGCTGGGATGAAGCCTGGGCCATTACCAACAGCGTGATGGCATATACTAACCATACCCTCATGCCTGAGGCGCTTGAAAAATGGTCCCTGCCGATGTTGCAGGCGACACTTCCGAGACACATGCAGATAATCTACGAGATCAACCACAGGTTCTTGCAGTCCGCCGTATCATTCTTCCCTCTGCAACCGCAGGTACTCAGCCGGATCAGCATAATTGAGGAATCCAACCCCAAACAGGTACGGATGGCAAACCTTTCCATAATCGGCAGTCACAGTACCAACGGTGTGGCCGCGCTTCACTCTGAGCTTCTCAAGAGGACGATGTTTCCCGAGTTCAACATCATCTACCCCGACAGGTTCAACAACAAGACAAACGGAATAACCCAGCGACGCTGGCTACTTGATTCCAATCCGAAACTTGCTGCAAAGATAACCGAAGCGATCGGTGACGGATGGATAACAGATTACAGCCAGATCTCCAAGCTCGCCCCCTTTGCAACGGACAAGAATTTTGTCGCTGATTTCGCAAAGATCAAACAGGAGAACAAGATCAGGGCAGCAGCATTCCTCAAGAAGGACTGCAACCTGATCATCGATCCCAATACGCTTTTTGATGTCCAGGTAAAACGTATACACGAGTACAAGCGACAACTTCTCAACGCCTTTAACATCATGATGATTTACAATGACATAAAGAAGGGTGGAGAGGCTACAAAGGATATGCAGCCGATGACCTTCCTCTTCGGAGGCAAGGCCGCCCCCGGCTATGTCAACGCGAAACTCATCATCAAACTGATCAACAACATAGCCAACGTCATCAATGCAGACAAGGAGGCTAACGAGCTCCTGTCCATCCATTTCATGCCCAACTACAGGGTGACAATGGCTGAAAGCATCATCCCCGCCACCGATCTTTCCGAACAGATTTCCACGGCAGGGACCGAGGCTTCAGGAACTGGAAACATGAAGTTCATGTGTAACGGAGCCCTGACCATCGGCACGATGGATGGAGCTAATGTGGAGATCGCAGAGGAAGCGGGGAAAGAGAACCTGTTCATCTTCGGACATACGGAAGAGGAAATTGCGAAACTGAGCCACTCCTACGATCCCTTTACATGGGCAATGGGTGACCAGGAGATCAAGGAAGCAGTTGAACTCCTGACCACCGGCTATTTCAATGTGAATGAACCCAACATCTTCGAGCCTCTTCGCCGGAGCCTTTTTGAAGGTGGGGACAACTACTTCCTTTTCGCAGACCTTCGCATGTATGCCGATGCACACAAGAGTGCCCGACAACTCTACAAGGGCGATCAGGATGAATGGAACCGCAAGGCTATCATCAACGTTGCTTCCAGCGGCAAGTTCTCCAGTGACCGGACCATCAGCGAATATGCAAATGAGATCTGGAATCTAAAGAAATGCCCTGTAAAGAAGGGCAACGGGGTAGAGACGGCATTGCAGGATGCAATGAAGAAATAAGCCAAACATCTACAATGGCAGGCTCCAGACTTGGATCCTGCCATTTTTTTGTATCAAATTACGTCATTAATGACACAAAGATAGCACTGAGATCTGTCTAGGTACTTCCTGCACAAGGAGATGCGATACATATGATAAATATTTGGTATTTATGACGCATTTTTAGCAATCAAGAGAAAATTACTGGTATATTCTTAATCATGCAAAAATTCTGGGAACGCGTAATAACACTTTTGGGCTCGCCTAGTGTGGTGGAACTCGCCGCAATGCTTAATGTTAAGAGAAGCACTTTATCCAGTTGGATTCATAATGACCGTCGACCACCTATGGACGTTCTATTGAATCTCACAGCCCAGACAGGACTGAGCCTTGAGAAGCTTGAATACGGTTTTGACTGGGAACCTTCAGAAGATGAGGAAGCAGCTGAGAATCACTCGCCGAGGTTCAAGGCAATCATGCAGATGGTATCGAGTCTCAACCATGAGGAACAGGATATCATATATAGGATGCTCTCCTACATGAAGAAGAAGAACTAGGAAATAACTTTAGAAAACAACATCACAGCAGAAGGTGAAAGGATTGCCAAGACCGGGGCTATCAGCATCGCCGGCAGAAAGTTCCCCGTCTTGCTTTTCCGTATATCCAACAGTCCCAGACCTATCATCATCAGCAGGACTCCGCCAACTGCAGAGAGTTCGGCAATGCCCGATTCCCCCAATATGGGTGAGATGAAACCTCCGGCCAAGGTAAAGAACCCCTGATACACAAGAATGACAAGGGCACTGGCCATGACTCCGGGGCCATAGACCGCACTGAAAATGATCGCCATACAGCCATCCATGACAGATTTCACCAAGAGCAACTGATAGTCTCCGGTCGTACCTGCCTGAATGGAACCAACGACGGTCATTGCACCTGAACAAAACAGGAGGGATGCATTAAGGAATCCCAAGGCGAAATTCTTGGAGGCCTGTTCATCCCCGTTCTTTTTTCCCAGCTTCGATTCGACCCAGGCACCCAAAGAGAGCACCCCGTCCTCTATGGAGAGGGCGTATCCTACAAATCCTCCCAACACCGTGGAAAAGATAAGAATGAGGAACGATCCGGTCTGCATTGCCATGGAAATTCCGATGACCAAGGTAACCAGCCCTGACGAGGTGAAGACAACTTCCCTATAGGAGCTTTTGAGTCGATTCTTCAAAAGCAGCCCGATCAGGGACCCGATGATAACGCTCAGACAATTGATATAGGTGGCAAACATAATGGATAGGAGTATAATACGTTAGATAGACAAGGACAAGGAATCAATATGCAAAACATCCTTCTTGCAGCAGGATTAGGGAAAAGGAGCGGAGGCGAGAAGCTCCTCCTCCCCTACAAAGGGCAAACCATCATCTCACACGCAGTAAGGCAGTCGCTTGAGGCAGGGCTCTATACGATTGTGGTAACGGGTTTCAGGGAAGCAGAAATTGAACAGGTCCTCAAACCATTCGCCTGCCCCAACCTGACACTAGTGCACAACAGCGAGTACTCCCTTGGCCAGGGCTCTTCTACACAGGTAGGAGCAAAAGCCCTTCGTGACAATGAGGACTTCTTCATCTCTCTCTCCGACATGCCACTTATCAGGGCGCGCCACTACCTCTTCCTTGCCAAGAACTTCAACACTTCCGATGCGCTGCGTCCCCTATTCCAGGACCAGATCGGTCACCCTGTACTTTTGAGGGCAAATTTCAAGACCAAAATCCTGGAACAGGAGCTACCTTTTACCATGCACACTCTTTTGAAGGATTTCCATGTAGAGCACTGCACTGTCGATGACGAGGCATATACCCTCGACATCGACACAATGCAGGCCTATGCAAAACTCCTTATGCGTCATCAGCCTTGATTGCAACAACCGTATCACCGGCTCTGGTCAGATGAATTCCAGCTCCGGAAATGAAGGCCCCTGAGAGTAGCTGCACAGAGAGAGGGTTCTCCACAAGTCTCTGGATCGCGCGCTTCACGGGTCGTGCACCGAAGGAGGCATCAAAGCCCTCCTTGTAGACCAGGTCCACCACCTCATCATCCCAGCTCAGAACATATCCGCGTCTCTCAAGACGCTTGGCAAGCTGTTGCAACTGTATGCTTACAATCCTCTTGATCTGATCGGGGCCCAGACTCTCAAAGATGATTATCTCATCAAGGCGGTTGATGAACTCCGGCTTGAAAGAGTCATGGATGATGGCAAGCACCTGCTCGCGGGCCTGAGCCTGGTCCTTGGCCTCCAAAAGGATCGAACTTCCCAGGTTGCTGGTCAGGATGATCACCGTATTGGTGAAGTCGACGACCCTACCCTGCCCATCTGTGAGCCTTCCGTCATCCAGCAGCTGCAAGAGCACGTTGAAAACATCCGGGTGGGCCTTTTCTATCTCATCAAAAAGAATTACCGAGTAGGGCCTTCTCCTGACAACTTCAGTAAGCTGCCCTCCCTGATCATAACCGACATACCCTGGGGGAGCTCCGATAAGCCTGCTCACCGAATACTTCTCCATGTACTCACTCATATCAATGCGGGTGAGCGCCTTCTCATCGTCAAAGAGGAAAGATGCCAGGACTTTTGCCAACAAGGTCTTTCCGACCCCTGTAGGACCAGCAAACAGGAAACTCCCCAAAGGTCGTCTCTCGTCACCGATTCCGGCCTTGTTACGCCTTATGGCATTGGAGAGTGCTGTGATAGCCTCCTTCTGCCCGACGACCTCTTCGGAAAGGGTATGTTCAAGCTGCAGATACTTCTGCATCTCGCTACCGGTCATCTTGTTGATGGGAATTCCGGTCCAGTTGCTCACGATTCGGGCGATGTCATCTTCACTGACCTCCTCCCTGAGCATCTGCTTACCGTCGATCTGGTTTTGAGCCAAGAGCTCGCTCTGTTCCTCTATCTCCTTGAGCAAAGTAGGAATTGAGCCGTGCTTTATTTGTGCCGCCTTGGCAAGATCACCATCCCTTTCTGCTTGCTGTTCTTCAACCTTCAACTGTTCCAGACTCGCTTTCTTCTCCCTTAGCGCGGCGATGGCATTACGCTCATTGCCCCACTGCAGTTGCATGGTGTCCCGTTTGCCTTTCAACAGGCTCACCTCGTTACGGATCTTTTCCAACCGTTCAAGGCTGGTCTCATCAGTCTCACGGGTGAGCGCCTGCTCTTCAATGTTCAACTGCAGGATCTTCCTTTCGATCTGGTCAAGCTCCTCCGGCTGGCTCTCTATCTCCATCTTCAACTGACTGGCAGCTTCGTCGACCAGATCGATTGCCTTGTCCGGAAGGAAACGGTTGGTGATGTAGCGGTTACTCAGTGTAGCTGCGGCAACGAGCGCCTCATCCTTGATGCGCACTCCATGGTGCACTTCATAACGCTCCTTGAGTCCTCGCAATATGGCTATGGTGCTCTCCACAGAGGGCTCGCTGGTATAGACCGGCTGGAACCTGCGTTCCAAGGCCTTGTCCACTTCTATGTACTTGCGGTACTCATCGAGTGTAGTGGCTCCGATGGCATGCAGCTCGCCGCGTGCCAAGGCTGGCTTGATCAGGTTGGATGCATCGGTGGAGCCTTCACTTGCTCCTGCACCTACAATGGTATGCAACTCATCGATGAAGAGGATTATACCTCCCTCACTGCTGGTCACTTCCTTGATGACGGCCTTGAGCCTCTCTTCGAATTCTCCACGGAACTTCGCCCCAGCAACCAAGGATCCCACATCAAGGGACAAGAGACGCTTGTTTTTCAACGACTCAGGGACATCTCCGCTGTTGATGCGTTGGGCGAGCCCCTCTACGATGGCAGTCTTTCCCACCCCTGGCTCTCCGATGAGAACCGGATTGTTTTTGGTCCTTCTGGAAAGTACCTGCATCACCCGCCTGATCTCCTCATCACGGCCGATGACGGGATCGAGCTTGCCCTGACGGGCAAGGACTGTCATGTCTTTACAATATTTCTCCAGGGCTTGGTAACGGCTTTCAGGATCCTCATTATCGATGGTCTGGTTCCCCCTGATGCTTTGCAGCGCCTGCATTATCCCATCACGGGTAACGCCAAGATTCTTCAAAGCCTTACTGGCGGGGCATGCGTCATCGAGGATGGCAAGCAGGATATGTTCCGCACTTAAAAACTCATCCTTGAATTCCGAGGCTATCTTGTCTGCAGCATACAGCTGGTTTCCCAAGGCTGCGGAGATGCTGCGCTTGACACTGCCCCCATATGCTTTAGGCAGTCGGTCAGCAAGATCTTCCAAGGCAACCTGGATCTGTCTGGGTGGAACTCCCAGCCGCTCGAACAGCGGAGAGAGCAATCCTTCTTTCTGATTGAGCAGGGCAAGCAGGAGATGCTCACTTGTGATCTCCGCACTCCCTCTCTCATTCGCCAAGATATCGGCATCACCGACTGCCTGACGAAGCTTGATGGTCATTTTGTCTATATTCATATATTTTCCTCACTATTTTGATATGAGGCAACAAACCCATAAAGGGTCTTTTCCTGTACATCTGAAATATACTGAGAAAATGTTCTGTCGACTAGGAACGGTTTACAACTGGGGTTGTTTTCGGCTGTCCATTGAAAAATTCCAGATAGTTGGCAACCAACTCCTTGGAGAGCTCCATTTCAAAGGTATCAAGGAATGCCACCTGGAAACAGGAGGATTCAAGCAGTAACAGAATATGGTTGGCGACCTTGTTGATGTCGCAAGGGATAATATCGCCGTTGCTTATGCCTACCCGCAGCAGACGCTTGAAAAGGATAGTGAGCTTGGCAGTCCTTCTCATGACTATCTCATTGAAATCGCGTCCCTCTTTCTTCATCTGGAGCATCACATCCACCAGGGAGGTCAGCTCCCCTTCATGATCTGACGCCGTGTCCATGATCTCAGAACATATCCGCTTGATCCTATCCATATAGTTATCATCGGACGACCAGGCCAAGGAGGCATATTTTGCAAACATGCGTCCGGTAACCAGTTTCACCGCATAGTAGTAGATCTCTTCCTTGTCCTTGAAATACTGGTAGATGGTAGGTCGGGATATCCCACACTCCTGTGCAATGAGAGAGAGGTTTGAATCACGATACCCTTCGCGTCCGAATACTTTCAACGCGGTCTGCAGTATCTTTTCTTTTCTTGCCTCATGGTCAATCTTCTTGGGCATGCTCTAAAATCCCCCTAAACCTATCTGTACGCTATTGTTATATTACAATATACCATTATACTGTAAAAAACACTATATTGCAGAGAGGTTTTTATGTTTCTTCTTTTTGTACTTCTAGCCCTTATTTTTACCCTATTAGTGATAAGTATTACAAGAACGCTTCTCCTCATGCGAAAAAAAGATCAGACCAACCTCCCACACTCACTTCCAGATGCAACCCTTGCAATTGAGAAGTTACAGCGTGCGATAACCTTCAGGACGGTGAGCAGCCGTGAAGAGGGAGAGACCGACTGGGACCAATTCAACCAATTCGCCGCCTATCTTGCAGAGGCCTTCCCTCTCTGTGAAAAACATCTGAAACTTGCTAGCGATTCACCCTACAACCTTATTTACCGTTTTACAGGATCCGATACAAAAGCTCAGCCCGGTCTGCTTACAGCACATCAGGATGTTGTATCGGCAAACGAAGACGAGTGGACCCACCCGCCCTTTGCTCACACCCTTGAAGATGGCTATGTCTGGGGAAGGGGAAGCTTCGACTGCAAGCTGCAGCTCATCGCCATACTGGAAGCATTTGAACAGCTTTTGCAAAGCGACAGGAAACCCAAAAGGACCTGGTATGCGGCTTTCGGCTGTGATGAAGAGGTAAATGGGGGTGACAAGGGAGCGACTCTCATAGCAAAGCAGTTTGAACGTATGGGCCTCTCCTTCTCAGTTGTACTTGATGAGGGAGGAGTGGTTTCCGAAAACTATATCAACGGGATCGACCGACCCATAGCAGTAGTCGGAGTAGCGGAAAAGGGGTATATGGATACGCTGCTGAGCTGTAGCCGTGAAGCCGGACACTCCAGCACGCCGCAAATGCCCACTGCACTGGGCAAGATAGCGAAGGCGGTGACCTCCATTGAGCAGAGCAGGCAGGAGGGGCGTATCACAGGGCCGGTTGCCTCCATGCTGAGGAATATCGGAGAGGAAGCGCCCTTCCCCTTTGCCCTGCTTTTCCTCAATCTCTGGCTTACCAAGCCCCTGATCAAAGCCATATTTTCCAAAAACCCTACTCTGAATGCACTCATCAGGACCACTAGCGTACCTACCATGATACAGGGAAGCGACAAGAGCAATGTCATAGCCCAGAGCGCATCGGCTGTGGTCAACACACGCATTCTCTCAGGTGATGACCAGGGGAGCACTCTCAAGCACCTCAGAGCGGTCATTGCCGATGAAGAGGTCTCCCTTACGCTCAGGCGATACGATAATCCATCAGAGGAGTCCCCAACAACAGGAGAAGCATTTGATCTGATAAAGAGAACCATCTCCGCCATATTCCCAGAGGCCATCGTCACCTCGTATTTGATGCTGGGTGCAACCGATGCACGAAAGTACCAACAGCTCTGTCAGCACATATACCGCTTCACTCCTGCCCAGATGGATAGGAGTGAGGTGCAAAGGATGCATGCCTCTGATGAGAGGATCCACACCGACAACGTTCAGAAGGCGGTCGCTTTTTTTCTCTCATTGCTGGAAAGCTGGTGACAGAACGCAAAAGGGCCCCGCAATTGCGGGGCTCTCTGTACAGGATGGTTGTCTCTTAGTTTTTCTTGATCTTCACTTCAATGCTCTTCGGTTGGACCACTTTCTTCTTGGGAAGGGTGACCGTAAGCACTCCGTTGGCGAACTCGCCTTCGATCTTGTCTTCATCCACATCCTCCGGAAGGGAGAAAGCGCGTTCGAAACTCTGTGAGCGGCGCTCGCAGATAAGAAGCTTCTTCTCATCCTTAGGATCTTTCTCTTCCTTGGTTGTCTGCTTGGCAGAACTAAGTCTGAGCACGTGTTTCTCGATGTTCACCTTGACATCTTCCTGCTTATATCCGGGCAGTTCAGCCTCAAGAATGTAGGCTTTGTCTGTCTCGGTAATGTCGACAGGAGGAATCTTCGATGAGGTAAGACCCCAATCGTCCAGCATGCTGCTGAAAAGCGAATCGAAGGGCGATACCACCGGTGTCCGATAATTGTTTCTTGTAGTAAGATATGCCATTTTTACACCTCCATGTGTTTATCTATATATGTTAATCCCCTTTTGGGTTTCACTAATATAGATGCAAGAAGCGTGCCAATTCCGTTAATCTACACACATAGACGTTATTAATAGCTAGGAGCGATTTAAATACATCTATTCACCCTCATTGGATGACGCAATGAATACCACTGGGTCAATCTGCACAGCGAGGAAGGGACCGCCTTACATATCCGTATCAAAATGACCCACCAAGTAGTACCAGACGTCTAAAAAGGGCCATAATTTCTTTCTAGAGCCTGTCACTCATTGTTGCAACCATAACAGCCTTGATCGTATGCATCCTATTTTCAGCCTCATCAAAGACTACGGAGTGACGGCTTCTGAAAACCTCGTCCGTTACTTCCAGCTCGGTAAGTCCGTACTGTTCATGGATCTGACGCGCTACGGTGGTGTTCAGGTCATGAAAGGAAGGAAGGCAGTGTTCAAAGAGCACCTCTTCGTTTCCGGACGCCTTCAAGAGTTCCATTGTAACCTGATACCCTTTCAACAGTGCAATCCTGCTCGCTGTCTGATCCTCTTCTCCCATCGACACCCAGATATCAGTGTAGATCACATCAGCACCCTTGACGGCTTCGAACGGATCGGTGGTAACCTCTATAACAGACCCTGTCTCTTTCGTTAAGGGGTCAAGTTCAGCCATAAGGTCTTCAGAAGGGAAGAGCTCCGACGGAGCGCCAATGCTGTAGTGCATGCCTACCTTGGCAGCCCCTATCATCAGGGCGTTGGAAACGTTGTTCCTTCCGTCACCTATGTAAGCCATCTTCATCTTATCCAAGGGTTTTCCCGTATGTTCCATGACAGTGAGGAAATCTGCAAGCACCTGGGTCGGATGATCATCGTCGGTGAGGCCGTTCCATACAGGCACTCCGCTGTGACGTGCTAGGTCTTTGATGACCTTCATCTCAAAGCCACGATACTCTATGCCGTCATACATCCGCCCAAGCACCTTTGCGGTATCCTCAATTGACTCTTTCTTGCCCATCTGACTATTGGTAAGGAAGGTGACCTGCGCCCCTTCATCAAAGGCTGCGACTTCAAAGGAACACCTTGTACGTGTTGAGGTCTTGTCGAAGATAAGGACGATGTTCTTCCCCTCAAGCAAGGCCCCTTCAAGGTTCTTGGGGTACGGTTTCTTTTTTTTCTTGGCCTTAAGTCCCTTTGCCAGGTCCAGCAAGTAGAGGATCTCCTCCGTCGTATAATCCTTGAGTGTGAGAAAGCTTCGCCCTTTAAGTGTGATTCCTGTCTTCATGATACCCTCCATCGAGTAGGACAATAATACATATTCATGCAAGAAAATAGCAACAGCATTGCATATGTATGCAAAACTTTTCTCATCCATTTTGATACAAAAAGCCCCCCGACACAAGGAAGGAGGGCTAGATTTGTACTAAGTATGATTATTCGGTTACGAGAACCACTTCACCATTCACATACTGCTTGGCAACGTATGCCTTGATCTTGTCACCACGGAGTGCCTTGACCAGAGCTACGACGCGAGGATCGTTTTCATTACCCTGCTTGACTGCCACAACGTTGACGTATGGGCTGTCGGCACCTTCGACCAACAAGCCGTCGCGAGTTGCGATGAGGCCGGCAGGTATGGCGTAGTTGCCGTTGATGATAGCCGCATCGACATCCTGCAGGACGCGGGGAAGTGAAGCTGCCTCAATCTCACGGAATTTCAGCCCCTTGGGGTTCTTTGCAATATCCATGGGAGTCGCATCAAGACCTGCATTGGCGTCAAGGGTGAGCAGGCCGGCACTCTGAAGCAAGAGAAGCGCACGTCCTTCATTGGTGGGGTCATTGGGAATTGCAATGGTTGCACCCTGAGGAAGGTCGGCAAGGGTCTTGTGCTTCTTTGAGTAGAGGGCAAAAGGCTCAACGTGGATGCCTCCTGCATTTACCAGGTGGTAGCCGCGATCTGTGTTGAAGGACTCGAGGTAAGGGATGTGCTGAAAGAAGTTCGCATCAAGCTCCCCTGTCTCAAGGGCTTCGTTAGGTGTTACATAGTCCGTAAACTCACGGATTTTAAGGGTAATGCCTTGAGCTGCAAGGTCATCAACAACAAGGTTGAGAAATGCGGCATGAGGCTCGGGGGTCGCACCAACAGTCAGGACATTTGAGGAGGACTGTTCCTTTGTTCCGGCAGCGAACAGTGTTGCTGCCACGAGTATCACCAATACGATTGTCAATGTTTTTTTCATATTTTCTCCTACTCTCACCAATAATGAGAGGCATGTACGAATAATGTCAGCGCTTGGCCAACAGATGGGAACTGATCTTGTTGCCGATCACCTGGATAATCTCGACAAGCACCAGGATGATGATTACTGCAACAACCATAACGTCTCCACGAAAGCGTTGGTATCCATACCGGATAGCAAGGTCTCCCAACCCTCCTCCTCCGATGGCACCGGCCATGGCCGAATAACCGATGAGGTTGATTATAGTCAGAGTCACTCCACTTACCAGCGAGGGCAGGGCTTCCGGGATAAGGACTTTGCGAATTATCTGCCAGTTTGTGGATCCCATTGCGCGGGCGGCCTGAACGACCCCCGGATCCACCTCCTTAAGCGCGGTCTCGATTACTCGAGCCACAAACGGTGCTGCCGCAATGGACAGCGGAACAATGGTAGCGGCTGTACCGATACTGGTTCCGATAAGTATTCGTGAGAGAGGGAACAGCAATATCATGAGGATGATGAAAGGGAACGAGCGTAGCACGTTCACTATCCTTCCTAGGATATTGTTGAGCAGGGGCTTGGGTATGATACCCCCCTGCTCCACCCCACTGGTGATGGAAAGCAGTATTCCCAGAGGCAGTCCCATCAAGAGCGAGAAAAGTGTAGAGAAAAAGACCATACTTAAGGTCTGTCCTGTTGAGGTCATGACAAGCATCCAGAGTTTACTCATGCCTTGCCCTCCTCTTCCACCAGGACACCCTGTTTCTTCAGTGCATCTATGGCCTTTTTCTTAATTGCTTCGTCTCCGCTAATATCTACTATCATGGTACCGATCTCCACATCCCCTACCTTCTGCACACCACCTGCACGAATATTGAATTCGACTCCAAGGTCCCTGGTTATCCTGCTGAGAATAGGCTGGTCGGTGGTGTCCCCACGGAACCGAAGGGTATAGGTTCCCGTTTTCTTTGACCACTGCACCATCTTGTCGTCACTGGAGGCACTGCCATCGACTCCAACAAGATGTGCGAGGAACTCCTTGGTCACCTCGCTGCTGGGGTTTGCAAAAATATCAGTGACAAAGCCCTGTTCGACAACTTTCCCATCATTGAGGACCGCTACCTGATCACAGGCATCGCGGACGACTTCCATCTGATGGGTAATCATGACTACGGTCAGGGACATCTTCTTCTGGATCTCTTTCAACAGGGAAAGGATCGAGTGGGTAGTCTGGGGATCGAGGGCACTGGTCGCTTCATCGCAAAAGAGTATGTCTGGGTTGCAAGCCAATGCCCTTGCAATGGCTACCCTTTGCATCTGTCCGCCACTAAGGGTACTGATAGGTGCCTTGCCCCGACCTTCCAAGCCGACAAGCTTAAGCAGTTCATCGACCCTTACCTTGATGGCATCCTTGTCAATTCCATTTATTTCCATCGGATAAGCAATATTCTCTTCAGCATTTCGAGAAGAGAACAGATTGAAATTCTGGAAGATCATACCGACTCTACGTCTGCGTTCGATCATGGCACGCTTAGTGAGGTTGTCAACACGCACGTCATCAAAATAGACTTCACCTGAATCAGGACTCTCCAGTAGGCTTATGAGGCGTACCAGCGTTGATTTGCCAGCACCACTCTTTCCTATGATGCCATAGATGGTATTGGAGGGAATGGAAAGGCTCACCCCATGTACGGCATGCAGATTGCCATAGGATCTTTGTAAATTGTCTAATGTAATCTGCATAAATATACCTTCCATACTCAATGAATTGCTACCATCATAGTAAAAAGGGATACCTTGGACAAGAGCAACAGGGAGAAAACAGAGATAGAAGCATATAAAGTGAAAATAAATACAGTGAGCCTACAAACAGGAAAAGGACGCAATTGCGTCCTTTTCCATCTATATGTAACCGACTGCAAAGCCGGAGTAGGGCAAAAAAAGGCCCGGCGGCTACCTACTCTCCCACGGAAAACCGTAGTACCATCGGCGTGAGGGCGCTTAACTTCCGTGTTCGGGATGGGAACGGGT
>Ga0172377_10004311_pt1 | contig 14642 bp, 11 predicted proteins | sample Pumphouse3metaG_FD_119749 | JGI IMG/M metagenome (GOLD analysis project Ga0172377, IMG submission 119749) | Leachate microbial communities from a municipal landfill in Southern Ontario, Canada - Pumphouse #3 metaG | ecosystem: Engineered > Solid waste > Landfill > Unclassified | place: Canada... | reverse complement strand
TCTTACAGAAGTTTCTAAAAGTATAAATATTCTGACAAGCGAATGGGGTTTTGCCATGAGTCCGCACAGAATAACCGTTTCTTCATCAGGAGTTCTTCCTCCTTTAATTCATTTTCTGGATGAAAGTCTGGCAAGTCTGGCCATCAGTCTTAATTCTCCGTTTTCGGATGAAAGAGCTGGACTTATGCCTATTGAGAAGACATATCCTATAGCAAAGATTATAGAAGAAATAAAGAAAAGAGATTTTCACGGTCAGAGAAGAGTTTCTTTTGAATACATCGTTTTCCATAATATTAATGACAGCCCAAAACATGTAAAAGGAATAGCTCTACTCTTAAAAGGTTTAAAATGCCGGATAAATCTTATTCGTTTTCATACTATTCCGGGAACAAAATTAAACGGAACAGATGAAAAAACCCTACAGACATTTAAGGATCAGTTAAACGAAACCGGTGTATTTACTACTATAAGAGCATCAAGAGGACAGGATATAGAAGCAGCCTGCGGATTATTGTCTACTATAAAGGAAAACAAAGATAAAATTTCAAAATAAATACCGGCCCGTTTAAACTGAAGTTCCTTTAAAACTGTTTTTTATAATAATCCATTGAAAAGTAAACAAAACTCTTTAATTTCGGTTTTCTGTCATTAAATTTAACGTAATGACCGAAATCTAAGATTTAAATTTGGAATTTGGTAAAATAACAGGGCTTGCAAGAGTTAAACTAAAAACAACATAAAGAATAATACAATGGGTAAAGAAAAAATTATAATAGGCATCTCTCAGGGAGATATTAACGGAGTTGGTTACGAAGTTATTCTTAAGACTTTCAGCGATTCGAGAATGCTGGAGATGTGTACCCCGGTGGTATATGGTTCTCCAAAGGTGGCAGCCTACCACCGGAAGGCTTTACACATGGATACTTCTAATCTTAACACAATACAGAAGCCTTCTGAGGCCAATCCAAGAAAAATAAATATAATTAATTGTATATCTGACGACATCAGAGTTGAACTTGGTAAAATAACAGCAGAAGCAGGAGAAGCTTCTTATCTAGCTCTGGAGGCAGCAGTAAAGGCTTTAAAGGCTGGAGAAATAGATGCTCTGGTTACTGCACCTATATGCAAGGATAACATTCAGAGTGATAAGTTTAAATTTCCCGGTCATACAGAATATCTGGCCAGCCAGTTTTCAACAGATAACTATCTGATGCTTATGGTTAGCGATACCATTAAAGTAGGGCTAGTTACCACACATGTACCTGTTTCAGAAATTTCATCTCTTATCACAGAAGAATCTATACTTAAAAAACTACGTATAATGGAGAAATCCATGATTCAGGATTTTAATATAGATAAACCTAAAATAGCCGTACTCTCACTTAATCCTCATGCCGGGGACGGAGGTCTTTTGGGAAGTGAAGAAAAGGAAATTATTATTCCGGCTATAGAAAAAGCAAGGGAAGAGGGAATTATAGCCACCGGACCTTTCCCTACAGACGGTTTTTTTGGCTCAGGACTTTATAAAAGTCACGATGCTGTTCTGGCAATGTATCACGATCAGGGAATGGGTCCGTTTAAGGCCTTGTCTTTTGACAGAGGAATTAATTTTACAGCCGGACTTCCGATAATAAGGACTTCTCCTGATCATGGAACTGCATTTGATATTGCAGGAGAAGGAATAGCTTCACCATCTTCATTCAGAGAATCCATTTACGCTGCCATTGATATAAACAGAAACAGGGTTGAATACAATGAAATTACAAAAAATCCTCTAAAAAAATTTAATATTAATCAGCCTGACGAAAATCATTCCAGATAACAGAAATAACAAATAAAGGGGATAGCTCATGTATGAATTCATCAGGGGTAAAATAGTAGAAATAACACCTGCCGAAGTAATTATCGAAACAGAATCAATAGGTTATTTTATCCATATATCGTTAAATACTTTTTCTAAAATTAACAAAAAAGAAGAAGTAAAATTATTTTTGCATCAGGTAGTCAGGGAAGATGCACAGATGCTTTTTGGATTCGCTGAAAAATCTGAACGAGAATTGTTCAGAATGCTTATATCTGTCAGCGGAATCGGAGCCGGAACAGCAGTGATGATGTTTTCATCACTGTCTCCCAACGAAATAAAAAAAGCTATACTCGAAGAAAATGTAGGTGTTCTTAAAAGTATAAAAGGAATAGGGGCAAAAACAGCACAACGAGTTATAATCGATTTAAAAGATAAAATCGGCAAATCATCTGCCGGAGACAAAATCTTTATAAACGGGAATAATACGGTGTTTGAAGAAGCTTCTTCTGCATTGGTAATGCTGGGATTTGCAAAAAAGGACATAAATAAAGAGCTAACAACATTGATTCAGAAAAATCCTGATGTTTCTGTTGAAGAACTGGTTAAGATAGCATTGAAGTCGTTGTAGGTTATGGAAAAACAAAGAATAGAAATAATGGCTCCGGTAGGTTCGTACGAATCTTTATATGCAGCCATTCAGGGTGGAGCAACATCTGTGTATTTTGGGGTAGGACAGCTAAACATGAGAGCTCATTCTGCCAATAATTTTACTTTGGAAGACATCAGTAAAATCGTAAATATTGCAAAAGAAAATAACGTAAGGACATATGTAACTATTAACACTATTGTCTTTGACGAAGAAATGGAAAAGCTGTATCGTCTCATTGACACTGTTAAAGAATGTGGAGTATCTGCCATTATAGCAAGCGATATATCTGTAATTCAGTATGCTTTCAATCAAGGTGTTGAAGTTCATATATCCACCCAGCTAAATATCACGAATATTGAAGCTGTGAAATTTTATTCGCATTTTGCCGATGTCATTGTTCTGGCACGAGAGATGACTATGGATAAAGTAAAAGATATTCATGATAAGATCGTAGAACAAAATATATGCGGACCAAAAGGCGAAAGAATAAAGCTGGAAATGTTTGTCCATGGTGCTTTGTGTATGGCAGTTTCGGGGAAATGCTATATGAGTCTTCACGAAATGAATGCTTCTGCCAACCGCGGAAACTGTATGCAGATTTGTCGCCGCAGTTATATTTTAAAAGACAGGGATACCGGTGAAGAGCTATCTGTTGACAACGAGTATATAATGTCTCCCAAAGATCTTAAAACTATTCACTTTTTAAACAAAATACTGGATGCAGGGATTTCTATTCTAAAAATTGAAGGAAGGGCCAGATCTGCCGAATATGTAAAAACTGTTGTTCAGTGTTATAGTGAAGCTGTAAAGGCCTGTCAGGAAAATAGTTTTACCGAAGATAAGATTAAAGATTGGGATAAAAGACTGAGCTCTGTATTTAACAGAGGATTCTGGAATGGTTATTACCTCGGGCAACGTATGGGTGAGTGGAGTAAAAATTACGGATCATCAGCCACAGAACATAAAGTATATATAGGAAAAGGAACAAACTATTTTTCTAAATTAAAAGTTGCCGAATTTAAAATGGATACAGGCAGTCTCTGTGTTGGTGACCGCATAATGATCATAGGTCCAACGACCGGAGTGATTGAAAAAACGGTGAAGGAAATACGTGTAGATCTTAAAATTGTAGATGAAACTAAAAAAGGAGATTTTTTTTCATTGTTTATTAAAGAAAAAATACGAAAATCTGACAAACTATATAAAATTGTAAAATCTGAAAAAAAATTATTTTTTTAATCCATAATAAAATACAATTTCCCACTTTAATGAGGGTTTATCATTTTTAATGTTAATGTCTTATGCGTAGAACTATTCTTTATGCTGTCTTTATAATTATATTCCTGGGAGGAAGTATATTGTTATGGCATCATTTTGAAAGCCAGACAGATGTATACTATACCGGGAACATGGAATTCAATGCTGTTCCTGTAAAATCAATGATAATTCTGAGAATACCTGATGGTGGTAATCTTTATCAAAAATTAGAAGGAGATACACCCGTTAAAAAAAAATTAAAAAAATGGATTCATTCAGACCTTATACTTGAAGACATAAAACAACTTGAGGGTAGTGGAAATGAAGAATCCCTTTCTGGCATAATGAAAGGGAAACCAATAATTGTTTCATTTGATACAGAAGGGAAAGATAATATAGAAAGTCTGGCCATATTTTCAATTCGCAACAAAACTGAAAAAAAAAACCTGATAAATCTTTTTAAAAATTACAATAAAACAAAAGGAAGGCGCATAAATAAAAAAGCATATGACGGCGTTGATATTTATAGCTGTAAACTGAAAAACAGGACATATTATTTTGCTGAAAAAAAAGGTTTGTTTTTAATAAGCAGATATCATCTTTTCATTGAAAATGCTATTCGTCAGATTGGCACAAAAGGATTGGCTGATCAGGAAGACTTCAAAAATCTTACATCAACAGTAAGCAACAGCTGCGATATAAATTTTTTTATTCAAAATAATATTTCTTCTGTTTTGATAAATAAATTTTTTTCAGAAAAATTTAGCAAAACTACTTCTCCCTTTGTTAATTTTTCAAAATGGACAGAACTGGACATATCACTTAACGACTCTGAAATTAATATGGAAGGATTTAGTATGTCAGACAATGATGGGGGAAATTATATTGATCTATTTAAAAATCAGGAATCAGGTCATTTTATGATGGATCGGGTACTTCCATACAGAACGGGGCTTTTTATTTGTTTAAACTTATCGGATCTTAGCGATTTCCAAAAAAGATACCAAAACCTTCTTGAAAAAAAAGAAAAAAAAACATATTACCGCCGTAAAAGTTTATTAACCAATCTGGATAACTATTCGCGAAAAACATTCCTTTCAGAATTTTGTAAAATTGCCGGGAGAGAATTTGCCTTAGTTTACGGGGCAACTACTCCCGGAAAACCTTTGTTAAACCGTTTTTTTGTGACGGAGGTAAAAAATTCGTCAGAAGCTCAAAAACTTTTTTTACCAATTCTCGAACGACATGCTATATTAAATAAAAACTCACTGACACAGGAGAGAATTCTATGTAAAAATCCGGATGGAAAAAACTATTATATCTACCCTTTCCCCGAATTTGATTTTCCTGAGTTACTCTTCGGAAAAATATTTTCTGCCGCAACAAGTAACTATATGTGTTTCTATAAAAACTATATTATCTTTTCAAATCAGGAAAAAGATTTGGAAAAATATATTTCAGAGCTGGAGGAAGGGAAAACATTATCAGGAAACGATAATTTCGAAAATTTCAACTCCCGGATGTCATCACGTTCTTGTTTTTATTCATACATTAACACATTCGAATCATACTATTTAAAAGATTATTACCTTTCTAAAAATGTAATAGGAGAAATAGTGGATGATAAAAATTTAATTGATAAATTTTATTCATTAGGATGGCAGTTCATGCCAAATTCCGGTACATGTTTAAATAATGCTTATCTAAAATACGGAAGCGATAATCAGGAAAAGGCTTCTCTGATCTGGAAGATAAAATTAGATTCCACTCTTGAAAAAACCCCACAGTTTGTTAATAATCATACTATTACTGGAAATAACGAAATTCTTATTCAAGATAACAAAAATAATTTATATCTGATTGACCAGAACGGAAAAAAATTATGGAAAAAAAATCTTTCCGGAAAGATTATAGGAAAAATTCATCAGATAGATATTTTTGGGAACAAAAGACTGCAATATTTATTTAATACAAAAGATTATATTTATCTCATTGACAGAACAGGAAGAACAATCAATCCGTTTCCAATTCATCTTATATATCCGGCCACAAACGAAGTATCTGTCTTAGATTATGATAACAATAGAAAATTCCGAATTTTTGTTGCTGACAAGAAACACAACATTAATATTTTCGACGGTGCCGGAAATCATGTAACAGGGTGGAAATTCCTTAAAACGAATACACAGGTAAATTATCCTATTCAATACAGAAGAATTGGCAACCTGGATTATATTTTCTTTCACGACGCAACAAACACTTATATTTTAGACAGAAAGGGAGAAAAACGAATTTCTACAAAGCCTTTTACACATTCTGACAACCCACTACAATTTGTTCCAGGTGAAAACCCGGCTATTGCCATTACTGATATTAAAGGTAAAATTCATCTTCAGTATTTTAACAAAGAATTAAAGATTATTGATTTTGGAATGGAAATTAATCACAATCATACTTTCTTTGCAAACTCTGCCCAAAACGGTGAGTCCACTGATTTCTGGATAAAAAACTCTAATAAGCTTTATATATATAATAAAAAAGAAGAAATTATAAAAAAAACACTTCCCAATTATTTAAATTTGACACCTGAAGTTATGAAAGATCAAATGGTTACAGGTTTGCGTTCCCAGGACAAAAAGGTATATCTATTTAATAGTCTGGGTTCTGTAATCCCAGGTTTCCCATTAGTCGGAGATACTACACCCGGTGTGGGATCATTTACAGAAGGATCGTCATGGACGAATATAATTGTCGGTGATGGCTGTACACTATCCAATTATAGAATAAAATAGAAAAAGTTTATGATTCCTGGTACTATGTCCTGGATTCAAAAAATCTGACCAAAAAAGAATAAAAAAGTGCTATCTTCGCACAATAATATGAATAAACAGGTTCAATAAAAATATAAAGATGGAAAATTTAATAGTAAATGATATGTACGGTAAGGAACCGGAAGAAAAAAGCAAGAAGTCACAATCACTGAATAGCAGAATCGACAATAAGTTTCTGGAACAACGCAAAATTTTTCTATGGGGAGAGGTTAATGATGATTCAGCAAAGGATATTGTTAGTAAATTATTTTATCTTGAATCGGAAAAACCCGGTGAGCCTATAACCTTTTTTATAGACAGTCCTGGAGGAGTAGTCTCTTCAGGATTTTCTATCCTGGATACTATGAATTTGATTTCATCTCCTGTTTCAACAGTTTGCATGGGACTTGCTGCATCAATGGGCTCTATACTGTTGTCCGGCGGAGCAAAAGGTGAACGTTATATTTATCCGTTGGGAGAAGTAATGATCCATCAGCCCAGCATGGGATCATTAAACGCAACTGCAGCTGACATTGAAATAGAGACAAAGCAAATTTTAAAAACCAAAGAGCTTTCTGCTAAAATATTGTCTAAGAACTGCGGTCAGACAAAAAAACAAATTTACAAAGATTTCGATCGTGATCATTGGATGGATGCCACAGAATCTATTAAATATGGCATCGTTGATAAGATGTATACAATTTAATTTTTATTTTTTTATAATATAAAATAACCGGTAAAAACACCGGTTATTTTTATTTAGAAAACCTGACGGATCACCAGTAAAAATATTGTTAAACTAAAAAAGAAGTCCAAAACTTAATACATCGTTTTACTTATGAATTAACTTGACACCCAGATATTTATAACGGTTTTGAAAATAGTTGCTGCCGCTGCCATTCGAAGAGTGATACTGTCAGTGCATGTGATATATTCATTGATTTGTTTTTACCAATCATAGGGATATATACACTTTGGCTGCATTGAATTATACCTTCTGACGGTATTCCATAAGATTCATTTCCCAGTAAAAATGCAATTTTAGTTGGCAATTTCACATCATAAATACTTTTGGATCCTTCGCTTGTTTCTATTGCTACAAGAGAATAATCGTCGGGAAGAATTTTCAAAAATTCAGCAAAGGATACAGAATGTACTTTTATGTGAGAATAACTCATTCCGGCTATCCTTTTTATATATGATTTCCTCAAAATAAAGGTTTCCTCAAGTAAAAAAACATCTTCTCCTCCAATATTATCCACAAGACGAATAATATGACCTAAATTTTCCGCATTTTTAATATTCCAGATTAAAACTAAAGGTTTATCTTTGAAACCTGAATAGTGTTTGTCACTAAAAAAAGAGACAGAATTTGTTTCCATTTTAATAAATCTTATTTTTCGGTAAAAATACGAAGAAAACCATAAATTACGCTGAGTCATGACAACATCAAAAATTTTTTTTATTTCCTTTCTTTCTATAATCTTATTTTCATGCGGTCCTTCAAAAAAAGAACTGGCTATCGGAAGAATTAAGATGGCACATGATGCTTATGAAAAGGGTGATACTACCCTGGCATTGCTACAAACAGATTCCGTAAGTATTTTGTATGGTGAAGAAATTCAACAAAAAGAAGATGCCAAAAAATTCAAGGAACAGATATATGGAGACATTCTGTTTCGCAGTCAGGATGAGCTGGATACTGTTAATAGTCGGATTTCGGAACTTGAAAAACTTTTTAATACGGAAAAAACGCCTTATGACCGTTATCGTCAATATATTTACAAACGACAGGATGCCGAAAAAAGATGGAATAAATCGTATATTCAGGTTCATCTTGACGAAAGGGGTTCTTTATATATTTCAAGTAATTATTATGGAGAAAACTGGCTTAACCATACTTCTTTAAGGGTTTATGATAATGATATTCAAGCAAAAACAGATAGTGTTCCTCTAAGCAGTCCTCTTAATCATCACAGCGATTTTCTTAATACAAAATGGGAAAAGGTTTCTTATACAAACGGTGATGACAACGGATTAATAAAATTTATAGCAGATAATGCAGACAAAAAACTAAAGGCAGTTTTCCTCGGTAGCCGTTATTATTATATTATTTTGGAAGATTATGATAAGCAAGCGATGAAGGAAGCTTTAAGGTTATCATTCTTATTAAAAAGAAGGATTTATCTTGAAAAGGAGATTAAAATTTTACGTGAGAGAACTAACTGATAAAAAACACTATATCAACCAAAAGCAAAAAACCCACAAAGCTAAAACTAAAAAAGACATTCAGCCATAGAAGGTAGTGGCAACAATAAAAAACAAACAAAGGAAATTTAATTAATCTTTTTAAAAAATATTACAAATGGGATCTTTTCCGGTAAAAAAAAGAGCTTTTTATATTTCACTGGTAGTATGTATTATTAGTATGGCTTTTTTATTTTTATTACAGCATACAGAATTTAAATGGTATGAAGAAATTTTTCTTCTGATACTGTTTTTTCTAATCATATATTTCTTTCTAAATTCTTCTTTCAAAAATTTTATCGATAAACAGATTGAACCGATTTATAAAGTGATTCATGAGGTTCCTTCTCAGGAAGAAAAAACAAATAAAAAAATTCATAATTATGGAAAAGATGCCACTAATGTAAAAAATGAAGTTCAGGAATGGGCAAAAAATAAGACACAGGAGATTTCCCGTCTTAAAAATCTGGAACAATACCGTAAAGAATTTTTGGGAAATGTTTCACACGAATTAAAAACACCAATTTTTAATATTCAGGGCTTTATTTTAACCCTTCTTGATGGTGGGCTGGAGGATCCAAAAATAAACAAACTTTTCCTGAAGCGTACCGAAAAAAGCATAGATCGTATGATTTCTATTGTGCAGGATCTAAGTTCCATTTCAAAACTGGAATCAGGTGAGGTTACGATGCGAATGGAAAGTTTTGACATAGTTGCACTTGTAAATGAAGTTTTTGAGTTACAGTCAATGATGTCTTATGAACGTGAAATTAAACTTCTTATGGATCCCGTGAAGAAACCACTGATGGTTAAAGCAGACAGAAAAAGAATAATGGAAGTCATAACAAATCTGGTAACTAATGCTCTGAAATATGGCAAAAGAAAGGGGTATATAAGAATTTCTTTCTATGATTTAAGAGACAGACTGATGATAGAAATGAAAGACAACGGAATAGGAATAAGTCAGGATGATCTGCCAAGAATTTTTGAACGTTTTTATCGTGTAGATAAATCACGTTCCCGCGAACAGGGTGGAACAGGTCTGGGGCTTTCGATTGTTAAGCATATCATTGAAGCTCATCATCAGACTATTAATGTAAAATCTGTTCTGGATGAAGGAACAACTTTTACTTTTACACTGGAGAAAGCAAAATTAAAATAGTTACTTGCGGAATTTAAGTTATAATTAAGTAATTTAAAAGAAACAGGTTTATATTTTCTAAAAAAATCACTATCTTGTTTTTTACTAATTTTTATGAGGTCATAATTAACATATTTTTCAATAAGTTTCTACCTTTACAAAAATAGATGTCTTCTCATATAAAATAACCGGCGAAATTTTTCAATCATGAGCGAAGAAAAATATAAAATCTTACTGGTCGATGATGAAATCGATATTCTGGAATTTATAAGTTATAATTTAAGAAAAGAAGGGTTCGAAGTCTTTACTGCACAAAACGGCTTAACCGGATTAAAAATAGCAGAGAAAGAGAAACCTAATCTGATTATTCTTGATGTGATGATGCCTGAAATGGACGGTATAACCACATGTGAAAAACTGCGAAAGATACCTGAATTACAAAATACCATCATAGCCTTTTTAACAGCAAGAGGAGAAGATTATTCTCAAATTGCAGGTTTCGAAGCTGGCGCCGATGATTATATAACAAAACCTATCCGTCCAAAAGTTTTAGTTAGCCGCGTAAAAGCCCTCCTGAAACGTTTTAACACCAAAAGTTCGGTTATAGAACCTTTGGTAGAGAATACTAATTTGTTAAAAATTGGAGATATCACCATTGATAAGGAACGTTATTTAATTAAAAAAGGTGACGAGGAAATGGTTCTTCCCCGTAAAGAATTTGAACTACTATCTCTACTAGTGTCCAAACCGGGAAAGGTATTTACCCGTGAAGAAATATATTCTTCTGTATGGGGGAATAATGTTGTTGTTGGGGATCGTACAATTGATGTTCATATACGTAAACTTCGTGAAAAAATAGGTAGTCTTCACATCAAGACACTAAAAGGTATAGGATATAAATTTGTAGAGTAAAAGAAATACGAAATTTTAAAAAATAAGCACTGAATTTCTGTGCTTATTTTTTTTACTCACAAACAGACTAATTTTAATATAACGCGAAATATGGAAAGCCTGAAGATTATATCATAAACACATTATTATCATAAAATTAACAACAAATCCTAGTAAAAATCCTGCATAAACCTGAGCAGGAGAGTGTCTTTTTAGGATTAAACGTGAAGTTCCAATAATTCCACAAATAAAAAATAATATACAAACTGGAAAAAAGGCATTCAGATTAAATCGGAAACACACAGCTAAATAAATACCTGTAAGACCTCCTATTCCTGCAGTTTGTACACTTATTTTCCATTTCGAAGAAATAAGCAACAGTAATATAATAGTTATGGCTGCCGATATCAAAAAGATTTTAAAAGATGAAAAAATAATCATCTGCCTAAGAATGAAGTACCCTATATAATAAGAAACAGCAGTAATCAAAAAAGGCAGAAGACGATCTTTACGATTCGAAAAGTTTATTTCATTGTGAGAAAAATATTTAATAAAACCCATCGTAATTACAGGAACAAGAAATGTACTTATAAAAACAATGAACAGAATAAAAATTTTGGCTTGAAAAACCAGGAAAGTGCTGAAATAAAAAGGTGAAAACAATAGCAGTAAAAAGCCCCATGTCGGCATTATAAAAGGATCAAAAAGTATAGAAATTCCTTTAGCTATTTTTTGTTCTAAATTCAAATTTTTCATATTAAAGTTTTTTTCTCATCCGCGCCACAGGAATTCCAAGTTGTTCACGATACTTGGCTATTGTTCGTCTGGCAATAGAATAAGATTTTTTTTTCAAAACCTGTACCAGTTTGTCATCTGTCATAGGTTTCTGTTTATCCTCCGAATCTATAAACTCCTGTAAAATTTTCTTGATTTCACGTGTAGATACTTCTTCTCCCGAATCTTTTTGCATTCCTTCTGAGAAAAAATATTTCAACGGAAAAATTCCGAAATTAGTCTGAATATATTTACTATTTGACACTCTTGAAATTGTAGAAATATCAAGATCTGTACGACTTGCTATATCTTTCAGAATCATTGGTCTTAATTTACTTTCATCTCCATCCTGAAAATATTCTTTCTGAAAACGTATAATTTCTGTCATTGTCTTTAACAATGTTTCCTGTCTCTGCCGAAGGGCATCAATAAACCATTTTGCAGAATCAACCTTCTGTTTTACAAAAACAAGAGCATCTTTCTGACGAGTTGAAATATCCTTTTTGTTATTAGAATAAGTTTTCATCATGTCAAGATACCGACTACTCATCCTTAACTCAGGAACATTTTTCTGATTAAGATAAAGATGTAGCTCTCCATCATTATCTTCAAGGATAAAATCAGGAATTATTACCTGATTGGTTTTCATCATTGGATTGCTGTATGAACCACCAGGACATGGATTTAACTTAAGAATCTCATCAATTGCAGCCTTTAATTTTTTATGTGTTATCTCATATTTACGAAGGATTTTGTCGTAATGTTTTTTCGTGAAATCCTCAAAACTTAACTCAAGAATTTTTATAGCCAATAATACTGATTCTGTGTCCTTTTTTCTGCGAATTTGTATAAGAAGACATTCCTTAAGGCTTCGGGCACCCACTCCTGCAGGATCAAACCCCTGAATAACTTTAAGAACTTCCTCAAGTTCTTCTTCCTTAACTTCCATATTCAGATGAAAAACCATATCATCACTTACCGATGACAAATTTCTACGTATATATCCGTCATCATCAATATTTCCGATAAGATATTCGGCAAGTTTTTTCTGCCTGTCATCCAGAGATGATAAACTAACCTGTTCGAATAAAAATTCCCGGAAACTGGTTCCTGTAGAGAATGGTATTTCCTGCTGTTTATCATCTTCGGAGTAATTACCCGAAGATGTTTTATAGGTGGGAGTATCGTCATTATCAATATAATCCTCTACAGAAAATTCATCCTCGACGTCGTTATCAGTTTCTGATGATTCTTCATCACTGCCATTAGTGTCATCATTTTCAGAGAGATCTTCTGACTGTTCACCGGGTATCTCAAGTACTGGATTTTCCTCCAGCTCTTTCTTTATTCTCTGTTCCAGCTGAATAGTAGGAATCTCAAGAAGTTTAATCACCTGTATCTGCTGAGGCGATAACTTCTGAAGCATTTTTTGCTGTAAACTGAGTTTCTGAGATGGCATTACTTTTACTTTTTATTCAAAGATAAATTTTATCCCGCAAAATAGTAAACTTAATCCAACAAAAACAAAGGTAATAATCTTTCCTTCGTCAAAATTAAAGTTTTTTTAGAATCCCTAAATTCAAATTATAATTCCGTGTATTTACTATTTAAAATTCCGCATTTTTAGGTGTCCTAGGAAAAGGAATCACGTCCCTAATATTCCCCATTCCTGTAATAAACATAACAAGTCGTTCGAATCCCAGACCAAAACCTGAATGAGGCACTGAACCGAAACGACGGGTATCCATATACCACCACATGCTTTTCGCCGGAACTCCCATTTCATTCATTCTCTTCAGTAATTTGTCATAATCGGCTTCTCTTTCTGAACCACCAATGATTTCACCAATCTGAGGGAATAACACATCCATGGCAGCTACAGTCTTATTATCAGAATTCATTTTCATATAAAAGGACTTGATATCTTTAGGATAATCAATAAGAATAACAGGTTTCCCAAAATGCTTTTCTACAAGATAACGTTCGTGTTCACTTTGCAAATCAACGCCCCATTCTACAGGATAATGAAATTTTCCTTTTTTATTATACTTGGAATTTTTCAGTATATCAATAGCCTCTGTATAAGTAAGACGTACAAATTCATCATTTAAAACAAATTTTAATTTTTCCATAAGATTCATAGAACGTTCCTTTTCAGGTTTGTTCTTTTCTTCCTGATGAAGTCTATTTGCTAAAAAGTCGAGATCATCCATGCAATTATCAAGAGCATATTTAATAAGATATTTCAGGAAATCTTCAGCCAAATCCATATTGTCTTTCAGATTATAAAAAGCCATTTCCGGCTCAATCATCCAGAATTCTGAAAGATGACGTGTGGTATTTGAATTTTCAGCTCTGAATGTAGGTCCGAACGTGTAAATTTCGCCTAAAGCTGTTGCACCAAGTTCTCCTTCAAGCTGTCCGGATACAGTCAGGTTGGTTGAACCTCCGAAAAAATCCTGAGAAAAATCGACCTTACCTTCTTCTGTCATTGGAGGATTATCGGCAGGCAATGTAGTTACTCTGAACATCTGTCCTGCTCCTTCAGCATCAGAGGCAGTAATCAAAGGAGTATTTAAATAATAAAAGCCTTTAGAGTTAAAATAATTATGTATAGCAAAAGCCATTGCATGACGAACACGAAATACTGCACTGAATGTTCCTGTACGAAAACGCAGATGAGCATTTTCACGTAAAAATTCCAATGTATGCCTTTTGGGCTGTATTGGATATTTATCAGGATCAGCCTTACCGTAAAGGGTGATTTCTGTAGCATTTAGTTCTACAGATTGTTCTGCCCCTTTAGATTTTACAAGTTCTCCAGTAACCGCAAGAGATGCTCCGCTATTAATATCTTTTAAAAAATCTTCTTTAAAATTTTCGATTTCTGCTACTACCTGCAGATTAAGGATTGTCGAACCATCGTTCAGTGCAATAAACTGAACATTTTTACTTCCTCTTTTTGTACGAACCCATCCTTTTACCAGAATTTTTTCTCCGACCTGTCCAGCCTTCAAAACTTCTTTTATTTTTTTTCTTTCCATTTTTTGCTGACGATTTTTTAAAATT
>Ga0172377_10004308_pt1 | contig 14644 bp, 15 predicted proteins | sample Pumphouse3metaG_FD_119749 | JGI IMG/M metagenome (GOLD analysis project Ga0172377, IMG submission 119749) | Leachate microbial communities from a municipal landfill in Southern Ontario, Canada - Pumphouse #3 metaG | ecosystem: Engineered > Solid waste > Landfill > Unclassified | place: Canada... | reverse complement strand
TATAATACGGGGCCCCCAACTGGTTCCGGGGGTGACCTCCAGGTAGTTTGAATAGCGGACCGCCGGCCTGACGGCTTCCGGACTAATTATTTTTGCCTTTTTATAGTTCATCTTATTATTATACATGCTTTTAATATTTAACGCCATGTACTTCCGGGGAAAAAACTGTAAAATTATTATATTAACTGCATAAACAAGGAATATTACTATGAATAACCGGGAACGCATTCACGCGATAATGAATTATGAAAATTACGACCGCCTGCCGGTGGTTCATTTCGGGCTTTGGAATGAAACTCTTGAGAAATGGGTTGAAGAGGGCCATATAAGCAGAGACGAGGCCGCAGGCCGCAGCGGCGGCAATCCGCCGCCGGAAGCGATGCAAAGACTTGGTTTTGATTTCGGTTGGGGCTGTTATGGTTTTGCGGCGAATACCAATATCGATCCGGTTTTTGCGAGGGAGGTGGTTGAAGAATTGCCTGACGGCTCAAGGAAAGTCCGGGATTCTTTCGGTGTGATTATTCTGGAAGCCCCGGACGCCGGGTCTATTCCGGCGGAAATAGACCATTTGCTCAAGGACCGGAAATCGTGGGAGGAACATTATCTGCCGCGCCTGCGGTTTTCCAAAGAAAGAATAAACTTTGAACGGCTTGACGAACTGAAAAAAGAACAGGAAGCCCGCAGCGAACCGCTGGGACTTGGCTGCGGCAGCATGATCGGGACGATCCGCAACTGGCTTGGGGTTGCCGGAGTAAGCTATCTCTGGGCGGATGATCCCGGTCTTTATGACGAAATTATAAACACCAGCGCGGAACTTACTTACAAATGCCTGGAAACCGTTTTGGAAACAGGAATAAAGTTTGATTACGGCAATTTCTGGGAGGATGTCTGCTTTAAGAACGGGCCGCTGGTCATACCGTCGGTGTTTGACGAGAAATGCGGCCCGCATTATAAACGGATTACTGCTTTGCTGAATAAACACGGCGTAAATATAATTTCAGTGGATTGCGACGGCCTTATAGACTCGCTTATTCCGACGTGGATAAACAACGGCGTAAATACCATGTTCCCGATAGAGGTCGGCACCTGGAGCGCCAATATAGCGCCGTGGCGCGAACAGTACGGCCGCGGCCTGAAAGGCGTCGGCGGCATGAACAAAAATGTTTTTGCCATGGATTTCAAGGCGGTTGACGCCGAAATAGAAAGACTGAAGCCGCTGGTTGAGTTGAGCGGTTTCGTTCCTTGTCCCGACCATCGAATCCCGCCTGACGCTGAATGGGACAATGTCCGCTATTATTGCGACAAAATGCATAAAACTTTTTAATAAGCGGTCAAGCTTATTTTTTTGTGGCATCATATCCTGACGCCGCGATTGTCTTCAAAGTACTGATTTTTTGTTGCTAATGTCGACTTTTGACAGTATATTGTGATAGAATACTTTTATCAGAGGAAGACATGAGCGCCGTTTCAGAAAAAAACCGGATAATGATTATCGACGATACGGTCGAAAACCTTTCCCTGCTCAATAAATTGTTGAGCGAACAAGGCTATAAGGTTTCCCTGTTCCCGAAAGCCGAGCTTGCCATTCAGGCCCTGAAAGTGAATACTCCCGAAATTATCCTTCTGGATATAAATATGCCCGGCATGAACGGTTTTGAATTCTGCAACGAACTGAAAAAAGATGAAAAATATCGTGACATCCCCGTAGTATTTTTAAGCGCCATGCAGAATATCAAGGATAAACTGAACGCTTTTCAGATAGGCGGAGTTGACTATATTACCAAACCGTTCCAGTTCGATGAAGTCCTGGTCCGCGTAAAAACCCATATCAAAGTACGGGCCCAGCAACAGCAGCTCGAAGAAAATTACCGCCGGCTTCAGGAACTTGAAAAACGGGTCGAAAAACGAACCCTGGAACTGGAAGCCGCCAATAAAGCGCTTGAGGCGTCGCTGGAAAAGCTGCAGAAAGATGAAGAGGCGGGGCGTATTGTCCAGTTTAAACTGCTGCCGGCAAACAATGTTTCCATCGGCGACTATAAATTCCAGTACTGCCTGCATCCGTCAATGTACATGAGCGGTGATTTTATAGATTATTTCAATATCGATGACAATTACGCGGCTTTTTACATGACTGACGTTTCCGGTCACGGGGCGGCTTCCGCGTTTGTTACGTTTCTTCTGAAAAGTTTTATCGGCAGCAGCCGCGCCAATTACCACGACAAGCTTGACGATGTTATAATCAAGCCGGACGTCCTGCTGAGCAAATTCAATAAATATTTGAACCAGGAAAACCTTGATAAATATATCACGATGTTTTACGGGGTGCTGGCGAAAAATGAAAACAAACTGCTTTTCGCCAACGGCGGTCATTTCCCGTTTCCCTTTCTGCACCATGACGGCAAAGTTGAAACGATAGCGAAAAAGTCGACCCCGGTCGGTATGTTTGATTTTACCGAGTATGAAAGCGTTTCCATGGACCTGCCGGAAAAATTCACCATTACGATATTCAGCGACGGCATACTTGAACTTCTCCCGGAACGGGACATCAAAAAACAACTTGCGCAATTAAAGAAAGAGGTCAATGCTGAAGATTTGAATCTATCCAAACTCGTTGCCAAATTGAACGGCCGCCCCGGCTCCACCTTGAAGGACGACATTACCATCCTGTCTGTAAGCAGAGGGGGCAAGTAATGGACAACGGTAAAATTTTATATTCCAAAGACGATCAGCTCTACTTTATAAAAATGAGCGGGGATTTGCGCTTTACGCTCGGAAGGGAGTTTGACAACCTGCTCAATATAATATTTTGCGATCCTGAAGTCCAGGACGTTATGATCGATTTGCGGGAAGCGGAATACCTTGACAGCACGATTCTCGGCCTGCTGGCTAAAATCGCCAATTTCATGATTAAAAAATTCCAGAAAAAAGCGCTTATCCTGTCAGTGAATGAAAATATAAACTACCTGCTCGAAAATATCGGGCTTAGTGACGTATTTACGCTTGTGAAAGACGGCGACACTCCTGAATCCCTTAAAAATCTCCCGGAAACCGACCGCAACGGCTGGAAAGAAGCCCTGACTATTCTTGACGCTCACCGCCAGTTGGTCAATATGAATGAAAAAAACCGGGCGGCGTTTAAAGACGTCGTTGAACTCCTTGAAAAAGAAACCAGGGAAAAAATTAATTCATAGCATCGGTTTAACCGGGCTTGAAAACGTGCCGGATTTTCATTATAGTGAAACAGTAAACGAAAACCTATGGAGATTCGCCAATGTATCATCCGGAAAACGACGCCAGGAAATCCGAAAGCCGCCCTTTCAACTCCTATACTTATGCCGGACGCTGGGTTACGGATGAAATATCGAAGAACGCGTTCCCTGAAAAATCCATGGATTCACGTGCCGCTTACCAGATCATTCATGATGAAATGAATCTGGACGGCAACCCGGCGCTGAATCTCGCTTCTTTTGTTACCACCTGGATGGAGGACGAAGCGCAGAAAATCATCATGGAATCGCTTAACAAAAATTATATCGATACCGACGAATACCCTCAAACCCGGATAATCCATGACCGCCTTATAAAAATGACGGGCGACTTGTTTCATTCGCAAGATGCGGTTGGTACCGCGACAGTCGGTTCGTCGGAAGCCATAATGCTCGGCCTGCTCGCCCACAAATGGAACTGGCGCAAAAAGCGCAAGGCCGATGGTCTGGATTTTTCGAAGCCGAATATTGTTTTCGGCGGCGATGTGCATTCCTGCTGGGAAAAATTCGCGCTTTATTTCGACGTTGAAATGCGGGTCATTCCACTGAAACCGGATAAATATGTTATCAACGCCGATGACATTGGCCCACTGATCGACGAAAACACGATTGCGGTCGGCACGGTTCTCGGCACGACTTTCAGCGGACAGTGCGATGATTTTACCGGAATAAACAATTATCTGCTGAAAATCAAAAAGGAACGCGGTCTGGATATTCCAATTCACGTGGACGGGGCCAGCGGCGGTTTTATCGCCGCGTTTGCTTTTCCCGAACTCTTATGCGATTTCCGGTTGGAACAGGTCAAGTCGATCAATATTTCCAATCACAAGTTCGGGCTGGTCTATCCGGGTATGGGTACGGTGCTTTTCCGGGATGAATCGCAGGTGCCGGAAGAACTCATTTTCCAGATAAACTACCTTGGCGGCAGCATGGCCAATTACAGCTTGAATTTTTCCAAGGCGAGTTCCATGATCCTGGCGCAATACTATAATTATCTTCGTCTGGGGCGTACCGGTTATACCCGGATCATCACCAATATCATACAGATCGCCGATTTCCTCGAAAAACAGCTCGTCGCCACCGGAAAGTTTGAAATCCTGACCGACGGCGGCCCGAAATATCTGCCGGTGGCCGCCTTGAAACTGAAAGACTCGTCCCGTTACGACGTTTTTGAAATATCCGAGCGGCTGCGGCGTTTCGGCTGGATTGTCCCGGCTTATACCATGCCGCCGGACGCGGAGGAAATAGCGGTGCTGCGCGTCGTCGTACGGGAAGGCTTTTCCATGGATATGGCGGAAAATTTCATTGAGGATATGAAACGGCTGCTCACTGAACTCGATAAAAAACCCGCCAAAAGGGACGTTGAACAGGAAGGCGCTCACGGGGTTTGTTAAAAAAGAAAAGGATACTGTAATTTGTTTGAATATACTGTAAAACGTTTGGGGTTGGCTCTGCTTACCCTGTTTATCATTATGCTGGTGAGCTATTTCCTGTTGCGCCTGGCGCCCGGCGACCCGACGCGCAGTTCGATTATGGACGACAATCCCGCCGCCGGACAGCTTTCCGCGGAAAAAGGAGCATTGGGCGAGAACACCGCTATGCGGGAAAAACTCCACCTGGACAAACCTGTTTACGTTGGTTTTCTTTATTGGCTGAAAGGAGTTGTGCTTTACGCCGATTTCGGCGCTTCCGCTTCAATAGATCCCGGCCGCCCGGTAGCGGATGTTATCCTGGAACGCTTGCCGGTGACGGTAAAACTGAATTTTTTCGCGGTCTGCATCATCTATCTCCTGGCCATTCCGCTGGGTATTTACTCCGCGATTTACCCGGACTCGCTTTTTGACCGCGGCACGACGTTTTTTCTTTTTTTCCTGTATTCTCTGCCCGGAATGTGGGTGGCTTTGCTGCTCCAGGCTTATCTTTGCCAAGGCGGCCTCTACCCGATTTTTCCGCTTTCCGGCCTGACCCCGGACAACCCTGAATCTATGACTTCATGGCAATTGCTATGGGAAACCGCCAAACATTATGTTTTACCTGTGGTTTGCCTGAGTTATGCCGGTTTCGCCGGGATTTCCCGTTTTGCCCGTTCGAGCATGCTGGACGTGGTTAACAAGGAATATATCCGCATGGCGCGCGCCAAAGGTTTGCCGGAAAGCGCCGTTATTTTCAAGCACGCTTTGCGCAACGGCATGATAACTTTGATAACCTTGTTTGCCGGACTGCTGCCGGGACTGGTGGCGGGCAGTATTATCGTCGAGTACGTTTTCAACATTCCCGGCATGGGTTCGCTGTCGCTGTTGTCGCTGAACAGCCGAGACTATCCATTGCAAATGGCGCTGTTTTGTTTCGGAGGGGCGCTGACCCTGGGCGGAATACTGCTGGCGGACATCCTTTATGTCGTCGTCGATCCCCGCATCAAATTCGCGAAGTAATAAATTCTATTGAGAAGGAGTTTTCTTTTTAGATTTGTTTTTATTGGGTTTAGCGGATATTTTCTTTTGTTTCTTTTCCTTTTTCTCAACTTCCTGCTGTTTCATTTTAATGACTTCAGGAATAACATCTTCCATAACTACAGCCGGAAGCATAAACTTGCCGCCAGGGAAGCTGCCAGTGATGAGGGCAAGTTGCCCGCGTAGAATACCATAAAGGATCGAAGATCCATTTAATATCGCCAGATAATGCATTTCTTTAAAATCTATTCCTTCCGGAAAATGAAAATATCCATCTATTTGTGTCTCTAATCTTATACCGCTAAAACCATCTTCAGGTATAGCTAATACGCTAAACTCAAGCTTAAAATGATTCTTATGTTCTTCATGAAAAGCTAAATTAAAATCGAATCCTAATTTAATTGCGTTTCCGGAAGCCTTTCCTTTAACCCATTTTATATTAAGATTAGTTATAAAAAACTTACTAAGTTGTATTGTTGATTTTTTCATTTTATTTTAATTGGGTTATACTGCTTTTTTTAATGGCACAAAAGTAAATGACCTTTTATAACACGTTGAAGATATATATTCGCTATCATCAATGTCTCTAAATTCTTTTTCAAAGTTAAAGTTTTTAACTTCTATCTGGAATGTTTTCTTAGATATATTCAAAACTTCATCCTGAGCGTAAATCCTTGCTTGAGCTTGCATATCAAGAGCACAAGCAATTTCAGCTATACTTTTGAGCGTAAAATTAGCGGTTTCGTTTAATATACGAGTAACGTACTGGCGGCTCTTGCCAAGTTTTTTCGCTAATTTTACTTTGCTTATTTTATTATCTTCCATAGCTTTCAGAATATCTTCAATGAGCATACCTTTCATGAAATCAGCAACATACTCAGGGTCTTTGTCTAAATCCAAAGGCTCTAAGTCTTCCAAGGATGCTAAAATTTCTTCAGTAGTCCGGGTATTTTTTAATAATTCTTCTATTTCTGAATCTAATTTGATTTTCTTATTCATAATATCTCTCTATTTTGATATTGTAATTTAAATTTATTAGCTCTACGAAATTCTTTTTGTTGTTTTTCGTTACTCCCTTTACCGTCCGTCTTCCAATAACCATGTGAACAAATGATAATTTCTTGACTGCCCCCTTCATCTGATAAAAACCCAAATAACCTTGAATATCCGCTATTCGCCTTAAACTCCAGAATCCCATTTTTGTTCTGTAACTTTTTTTATCCCGGAGTAGCTCTTTACTATTTAATTGCAAATTTATATTTTTCATTAATTTCTTGAAATCATTTTTATCATTTTTCAGATAGGTCGCTAAGTCATCAATCGCTATCGAACGTCCATTAATTTCAAGGAATTTTATAGTATAAGCTCCAGCAGGAACCTCTGCTAATTCAAATTTCTTAAAAATTGCCTTGTATTGATCTGCTAAATCTTTATCATAAGGATCTATTAATTTTATTCTTTCTATAATCAATATACAGCATCTCCTCTATAATATCAAGCTTTTGTCAACTTACAAGTTTACGGTTTGGGGTTTTTCTGATTTTTTCAACATCTTTATCCCGTAAAGCTTTCTATCTTTTCTTTGCAGACTTTTTCGGTGGTTTCTTGAAGCAGTTTTACCCGTTCGGCAAGATATTCCAATTCTTCTTTGCTTATCTTATAGTTCATGTCGTATCTGGCCCCGATATAGGCGTTTTTAAGCAGTTTGAAGAGCCGTTTTTCTTCATCCGTGTTTTGCGGAAAAATTTCCTTGAATTCGGGGCTTAGGCGGTTAACTTTTATCCCTAATTCTTCGAGATCATGCAGTTTGGGCTTGTAACCGGTAAATACCAATATAACCGTATCATAAAGACGTTCCGCCGCTTGATGAAGATCGAAAACTGCTTTATTATAATCTTTACGTTGCATTGCATCTGTATAACCATTATTAAAACTTTCTGCTTTTTCAAACCAGTCCGTGAAGTCTTTTTCAGCCTTGCCCAAGCGCTGTTTAAGGTTGAGTTCTTTTACCGCCGGAAGCCGGAAACGTTTGGAAGAATAGAGCAGTATCCCCTCTTTTTTAATGTCGCAGAAAAAATAATTGCCGCGTTTTATAGCGGCTTTGACTTCATCGACGCTGTGCATTATGATGCTCAGCCGGGTATCGCAATCCGCCGTTATGCGGGCTTTTCTTTTGATTCGCTTACGGCAGCCTTTATATTGGTATTTCGGGAGGTCTTGCACGACGATAAGCAGATCGTAATCGCTTTGGTATTCGTAAAAAATATTGTCGTCGCCGATGTATCTGTCTTCGACCCAGTCGCCGCGGGCGTAACTGCCGAAAAGAATGATAAACTCAGCATCAATCATTTCGGTAATGATCGCTGTAACCGCCCAGAGTTCTTCCCTTTTATGTTTCGGCAGATGTGATAAAGATTTCTTCATGCAAAAATATACAGCCGTCCCGCGAATTGACAAAGCCTTTAAAAAAGAAAATTACGTTTTAAGCGATGTTGCAGCGGTTTTTATGCCGGAAGCCAGGATTTATATTGCATAAATCTAAAAGGGCGGTATTTTATTACGATACGGATAATAACTTAAAATATTTCAGGAGTGGTCATGAAAAAATTTTTACTTATACTTTTATGCTGTGCGGCGGTATTCTGTTTCGGCGCTGATGACGAACAAACCGACCTTGAGCGGAAAGAAAAGAATTTACAAAAACAGGAGAAACAGCTTCTCCGGGAAATGCTTAAACTGCGTATTAAACTGATTCAGAAAGACCCCAACCTGAAAAAACTCCATGCAAAGATCATGGAGCTTCACAGGGAACTGACCCTGGCCCTTGACAGTAAAAAAGAAATGCGCGATGTAGCAGACAAATTGAAGAAAGTCAGAGTCTCACTGGCGGAAATTTCCCAGCAGAAAGGCTCCGACAAAAAAGACTCCGACATTTTCGGCCTTTAGTTTTACGCCACTACGCAGCGATAACATTCTGTTTCCCCGTTAAGGTTGCGGCAGATTTTGATATCCTTTATATCGTAAGTTTTTTCTTCGTAGATTATCCGGCTGCCGGGTAAAGGTTCGTTGTCGCAGCGCAGCAAAAATATTTTCCCGTTTTTGACCGTGCCGTAACGGTTTATGTCCCGTTGCGTAAAATCCGTTATCAAGGCACAGGCCGAATATTCCGTATAACTGTCTTGCCCGTCGCTGAAAGTCCCTTCCGGGACTTGCAGAGTTACCGGTTCCTGTAAACGATCTTCAAACATATTTACCTCACTTTTCCGTGCTGTTCCCGATTTCGTCGAGAATGGTTTTGCGGGTTTCCGGGCTTATTTTTTTAATTTTTTCCAGAATACTTACGGCGGCGCGGGATATTTCCCGCCGGTATTCGCCGCCCGCGAAAATACTGTTTAACCCCAACAGCGTATCTATTGATTCTTTCAGGTTGACAACGGCGAATTCCCGGTTGTAAACGATTTCCGGGACTTTTATTCCGGGATCCCATAGATTCATGAATTCCCAGCATTTTATTTCCGCCTGTTCCAGAATATCCACCCTGGAAACCAGGAACTGTTTGACGTTCTGATGGTCCCAGGCTTTGGATTCCGCAGTCTGCGCGCTTGGCGATTCGCGCTGGATAGCCATACCGACGATATCGAACATTTCTTTCTTCAGGTTGATGTTTTCTTCCCGGATGTGGCTGGTTTCAGTTCCCGAAGGAGAAATATAACGGCTTATGCCTTTTTCCTCGCTTCCTTCCCAGATGGCGGCGGAACGCGCCAGGATGTGGCTGAATTTCGGCGGGGGAGTATCATCTTCCTCACTTGTGACAGTCTGCTGGGTCCGGGCGCTGCGGACGAAATTCTCAGAAATGATCAGCAGGCCGAACATTTGCTTGACAATGTTCATCTGGGCTTCGGACTCGTTGTTCAAAATGGCGTCGGAAATCCGTACGATGTCCTCGAACCAGTGGTTGGCGTGCATGCCGAAACCGTCCGCTTCAACCGCGTGAACCAGCGGAACCATTCCCAGATTGTGGCTGCCGTGTTCGCGCATGACGGCAGTGCCGGTACTGCCGTCCTTTTCGAAGAGCGTCCATTCGTTTCTTGTCCACAAGCGGCGGCACCTTCGGCGTACCGGCACGTCAAAAGGGTTTGTATTGTCGCAGGAAAATTCCTCCACCAAAGCCCATTGCAGCCGCCCGTCACTGCCGTATGCCCAGTCGACAACCGCCATGGGGGGAATTGCGACCGCGTAGGGGCGGATACGTTCACGCTGTTTGCGTTCCGGGTCTATTTCGCCTTCGAAGCGGGGCATTTCAACGAGCATCCACGCGGAACCGTAAACATTCAGGAGCGTGGAAAACTGCCGCATAACTTCGTTTGTCCGCAATCCGTTGCGGGAGAAATCCTCAAGCAGTTGGGAATCGGCGCCGTGCCGCTGCGGATCGCTGGACAACACGTAATGAGTTATCAGGCGCGCGATCTTGCGGGGATAATTGAAATAATAGGCGCGCCGCCGGCGTTCCAGAAATTCCAGGTCTATCTCCGAAACATGTTTTATCAGCGCTCTTTCAATATACGCCGCGCCGCCGGAATACGCTTCGGAACTGCGTTTCCAGAGAGCTTTGTTTGTGTTGTAAACCGGATGTTCCCGTCTGAATAAAAACTCAAAATCTTTCATTTTGGCACCTGTTTTTTAAAGGTTGATATTCGTTGCTTGTTAATAAAAAAAACGTCAACCGCAAGGCTCGTTCTTGTAATGATTGTATTCGGCTGTACTTTATGGGAAAAAGGATTTTATATGCTGAAAATGGGTCAAATGAATCGTTTGGAAGTCTACCGCATGGTGGATTTCGGGGCGTTTCTCGCTGATGGTGATGAAGAAGTGCTGCTGCCGCGCAAATTCGTTCCGGAGGGAACGGATATCGGCAGTATTCTCGACGTTTTTTTATATCTGGATTCTGAAGACCGGCCGGTAGCCACTACGCAAACCCCGAAAGCGATGGTCGGTGAAACCGCTTTTCTGACTGTTACCGACGTTACTCCGGTCGGGGCTTTCATGGATTGGGGGCTTGATAAAGATTTGTTCGTACCTTTCCGCGAACAAAAAGAACACATGTCCGAGGGAAAAAGTTATCCGGTCAGGATAGTTCTGGACAAAGTAAGCGGCAGGATATTCGGTTCCAGCCGTCTTCATGTTTTCGCGAAAAAAACCCATGAAAACAATTTTCGGCGCGGCGATAAAGTCGATATCCTGGTATGTTCCGAAGATGAGATCGGCTTCAGCGTGTTGATCGCCAATCAATACATGGGCATGCTTTATAAAAATGAACTGCACCAGGCCGTAAAGCCGGGTGATACGCTCACCGCCTATATTTCAAAACTGCGGGAAGACAAAAAAATAGACGTGAGCCTGCGCAAACCGGGTTTTTCCGGGATTATCAAGGAAAAACCGCTTATTCTCGAAAAGCTCGAAGAAGCCGGCGGTTTTCTGCCTTTCAACGCCAAATCCTCCCCGGAAGAAATTGAAGGACATTTCCACATAAGCAAACGGGTTTTCAAGCAGGCGATAGGCAATTTATACAAAGAACGCCGGATTACGATCACCGACGATGGCATAAAGCTGAATAAATAAAACAGCGTAACATACGCCCCTGGAGACAGGGGGTTTTGAAAGACTTAATAAATATTTGCCAGCGTCGGAATCTCGAAAAATCTTCTAATTTCTCAATTGTAAACATTCTTACTCCGGAATATAGACTTTACCCATTCTTTCCAGATTCTGGACATAAGACCCCTTGCCATTGCTAATGCTCCATGAACGAGATTTTCCTCCTTCAAAACGGCATGAACGGAATACATTCATAAGGAATCTTTTTCCGGGCTCGATCTTTTTATCCGGCAGTATTTCTGAAAGCGGGAACGCAAAAGTAAAATGCCAGCCCTTTTCGTCGCAGATGTTTTCAATTTTCACTCCTGATACCGAAATGGGGGAAATTCTCGGCACGCCGCCTTCAATCTCGCGTTGAATCACCTGCATTGAACCATCCGCAGCAATCGCAATTTGCCGCAATGGATAATTTTGCCTGTAACCCATGAAGAACTCAATGCCGTTTTTCCAGACAGAAAGCCGCCGGTTATTGTATGCGGTACCGCCTTTTTCAGAATATTTAACGTACAAATATTCCCCATCGGATACCAGAAATATTTTTGGTGCGTCTTTTTTGTCCTGAGAACCATCGAGCAGGTATTCAAGCAAAATCGGTTCCGTATCGGAAAAATCAGCTTTTGCCGGGATACCGAAAGCTTTCCTGTTTTTTCCCGCCCTGGCCGCCGGCGGCGGAACATTGCGAAGCCGCTCCCGTTTGTCAAAATTCTTTTTACCCCTGACTGCCGGCGCCCATACGTGTGAAATAAACCATTCCAGGCGACTTCTTTCAGGAGCCGTTAATTCTTTAGATTTTGCGTCATCGATGAATTTTTGCAGTAGATTTAATCGCCTTGCCGACGCCAGTCCAAAGTTTACCTGCTCTGTATGGATGACGCCTCCGGCAAATGAGGATTTGCGGAAATTGGTCATCACTTTTGGGGGGTAGTTTGCCGGATTGCAGGAAATGTTTTCCATTTCACGGTAGAATTGTTTCATGTTTTCGCCCGCGGCGCCGTAACACATGGTAAAATAATCATTGATAATTTTGTCTGTATCGGCGTTTTTGCCTTCAAAGGCAATCCGGTTGCCGACGTATGCTTCCAGCCATTGAGAAGAAGAATCAACCTCAGAGTAATATCCCTGAATACCGTCATTGACAAATTCCTCGAAATATTGTGCCGCTTTCCACGGATAGAGTACCGGGAAAAAATCGACGTAACGGTAATATTTTTTTGCTTCAAATCCGGGACAGAGCATGTAAAGCCAAAGAGACAGAGGACGTTTTTTCGCTTCGTTTTTTACCCACTCCTTATAAATTTTATGCTGCCATTTATAGAGGCCGGGATGGTACCATGAGTCAATTGCCAAACATAATCTTACCGCTATGTTCGGTTCGAGTTTGAGAATGCCGGGATCGGGATAGAAAAGAGAATCAGAATAGGCACAAGTAATAATGCCAATTTGCGGATCAAGTTTTTTCGCGGTGCGTGCAATCCTGTTAATCCAGTCGAAATGAATATAACCATGACGAAGCTTGGGCGAAATATTTTTGAACATTTCCCGGCACTTGGCGCATTTGCACCAATATTTATTGTCGTCTTCAAGAATGGGATAATAATAGTCTACGCCTTTGATTCGCGGAGGTTGGATTCTTGCGCCGGGAACAAATTTACCGCTGAATACCTCGTAAGCCTCGTTCGCAAAATATTCGGTTGGGAAAGGATGCGACGGACAGAGTTGCGGAGGCAGGTTTTTATCGCCCGGAAATTTCGAATGAACGGCACAAATTTGTGACTTGTTTTTATACCCTTGCGCAAAATATTCCGGATGCTTTTCAATAAAAAGTCCATTTAGTTTGGCGCCGTAAAAAGAACCGGTCGCCTGGGCCCAATAGCGGAAATAGATACTCCAGGTATTGTGATTCACCTCGCCATTTAATACGTTTTTACGCCAGCGAAGATCAAGAAGCGCCAGGTCCCGCTTGGTTACATTTGCTGCCGGGTCTCTGGAAAAATTGAATTGACGCGTAGACATTGCCGGGATAAATTTGTAATTACAGGAACGTACTGAAAGCGTCGGTCTTTCCCGCATTGCGATCCCGTTATCGCCGTAAAATACGAACCGCACGTCGCAAAACTTTTCCAAAAAATCGTAAACGGCGTAGGTTGTTCCTTTCAGGGCATATTTATTTTGAGGAAAGGTTTTCCAGTTTTGATAATCCACCTTCCCGAAATCAGCGCCGTCGTTTCCGGAAAGAATGATCTTTTCCGGCTGAACGAGAACCATATATTCTTCCGGGGCAAAATCACCATGCCCGCCAATGTAAATCGGGATTCCCCTTACTGAGGCAGCATCGCGGGTAATCGGCAACTCCGCCTTGGTAATCAGTTTTATGACGTGCGCCAGTTCAAAAGCTGCAAATTGCGCCGCGCGTGTGGGTTTCGTATCCAGTACAATCGTAGCAAGCGGCTTGCCGTCGCGTACAATTGCGATGTCTTTGCTGAAAACTTTGATCCCAATGAAGACTGCGGCAAATAGAAATACAAATTTCATAACCTGCTCCAGTTCCGTCAAGTGTATAAATATACCAGACAATGTAAAAAACTTTCTCAATTATTCCCCCTTCTTGTCCCGGACGTTAATGGAATAAGCATCAATTACCACAGAGCCTTCGCCACGGAGATCAATAAACGGCATTAACAAAAATTTGTCATAGGTTTTGCCGTTCTTTTCTCTTGATTTCATCTGAAACGTGAAAGTATTTTTGTACCATTTTCCCCCGGTCTGGAATGGTTTCGAGGACACGGATGAAATATGAACGAATTTCTTAGGGTCATCGGTATAACCGTAGACGACAAATCCTGTAACAACCCTGCCAACTCCCTTCATCCATACCGTCACATCGGGAGTGTCCCCGCTTCCAACTCGAATTAACGGATGATGGAAAATGTAAGCGCGTTCGCCGGGTTCGCATTCGAGGCTTAACGCATATTTCCCGGAATGCGTCCCTTTGGCATTTTCGTAAACTTCAATGAGAGCTTTTTGTGACCCTTTACTTCGATGCCAGTTGTCCGGCCACAGTCCGACTTCGTTTTTATGCAGAGAACACTTTTCGAAATCCCCGTTAACCTGTATTTCCATACAGAATGCGCAGAAAGCCCACAACAATGAAAAAATAGTAAAAATTAATTTCATCTTCTATTGCTTACTCCAAAAAGCGTTAAATTCAGTATGTCCCGATGAGAGTGGAATCTGAGAGTAGAGCCGCCATTCAGCATGGCCGTCAATAAAACT
>Ga0172377_10004303_pt1 | contig 14659 bp, 13 predicted proteins | sample Pumphouse3metaG_FD_119749 | JGI IMG/M metagenome (GOLD analysis project Ga0172377, IMG submission 119749) | Leachate microbial communities from a municipal landfill in Southern Ontario, Canada - Pumphouse #3 metaG | ecosystem: Engineered > Solid waste > Landfill > Unclassified | place: Canada... | reverse complement strand
TGTCGGCAGAAGTCCCAGAAGAAATGTCGGGGCTTGTGTCAGATGAATTTGAAGAGTCGACGGGTTTTCCGCACGAAGAAAGTAAGAACGCTCCAAGCGTCAGAGTAAGAAATAGTTTGTTAATAAATTTGTTAGTGAGCATGTTTTAGATTATAGCAAGACATTATAGAAAGTCCAAATTGTATTTATACAACATACTTATATGTAAACGAAAGTGCATAAGCAATCCGCCGAGCGTTCATCGTAACAATCATTCTTTGCTAATAGGCGCAAGTATAGGTTGCAACTAGCGACTTAATTATGAATTTGGCACCTATCGAGTTGGCGTAAAGACGAAAACGAAGATAAAAATTATCTTGATATTCTGATAAATCGTCCATATCCAATACAACCGGGCTTGTGGATGAGTTAAAATTAAGGGAATTCACTCCCTCATAAGGAACTAATGCTGGAGCCCACACGCTCCCATAGTACATAATCGCCGAAACGACTGTTCCGATTATTTCATAATCAATAGTTAGTGTTTGTATTCCTTTAATTCCCTCATATGAGTTATTTATTCGGTAACTTATAAAATCACACCATCCAAATTGTTTGTGAAAATCATATCCAATGTGTCCGTTTTCGGGCGCGTAAACTGGTCCATAGTGTTGCCATTAAACGCTACGACTTGGTATATAGAATCCAGATATCGCTGTATCTCCAGCAGTTAACGGTAGTCCACTTTTTCGATTTGTGGAATCTAACCTTATTTCATAAAGGAGGGGGTCGGCTTTTACTCCTAAGCCGTTGTTGCCCTTGTCAATAATCATCTTCCCAAGCGAAATGCAAACTATGGCCGTAATAGCCATAACAAAAATCACATTCAATTTTTTCATAATGTTGCCCCTAACACGTTTGTCTATTCTCTAGTTTACTCTTCAAGGGTAAAAAGAAAAGAGCCAATTTACCGGCTCTATTTCATCAAATCTTGAATGAAGGGGATTTCAATCGAGGCATCTAACCTCGGGAAGAGCGGATCGCCTTTATTTATCTTAATGCTTGATACGTAACCAAATTTATAAATATTTGAATAGTCACGCTGCTTTGGCGTCAAACCTAGTTGATCAAATAGCTTGTCCGAAGCATAGACGAGAATTGGTCTTAAAAGCATTCCGGAAACGAACAAAACATTAGCGAGATGGCTCATCACGCTGGCGAGTTCACCACGTTTGCTTTCATCTTTGTTAAGCGCCCATGGGGCGGTATCATCAATGTATTTATTAGCTTTAGAAACAAGATTATTTACTTTAGTAAAAGCATCAGTAATTCTTAAATCATCAAGATCTTCTTCGTAGCCCTTAATCGTTTCTTCAACAAGAATTCGAAGCCCTTCATCAAAAACCGTGACATCGCCAAGATAAATCGGTACGACGCCATCAAAGTATTTATTAATCATTGCCAGAGTGCGGTTGAGTAGATTTCCAAAATCATTCGCTAAATCATTATTAATTCGTTCGACAAATTGTTCCGGAGTAAATTGACCATCGCTTCCAAACATGACTTCTCTAGTTAAATAATAGCGAACAGAATCAACGCCGTAACGTTCAATTAAAGGATAAGGCGAAACAACATTGCCTTTCGATTTTGACATCTTCCCATCTTTCATCATTAGAAGGCCGTGAACAAATAGACGATCCGGAACACGAATGCCCAGAGCCATTAAAAACATCGGCCAATAAATCGCGTGGAAACGAGAAATATCGGCCCCCATTAGGTGGACGACTTCGCTATTTTCGTCAGCCCAGAATTCATTGAATAATTCAGGATTATCGGAATCGTAACCCAGCGCTGTAATATAGTTGCTTAATGCGTCAAGCCAAACATAGACAACATGCCGCGGATCTTCGTTCGTCGGAATGCCCCAGTTAAATGATGTGCGAGAAACGCACAAATCTTCCAAACCTGGTTTAATGAAGGTATTAATCATCTCATTTTTACGGTTGACGGGCAGTAAAAACTTCGGATGGTTTTCCATGATTTTTAATAATTGGTCAACATACTTCCTCGTTTTAAAAAAATATGCATCTTCGCTGGCGGTGTGAACCGGGCGATGACAGTCTGGACATAGTTTATCTGGTCCGACCTGTGTTTCCGTCCAAAATGATTCGCAGGGCGTGCAATACCAGCCTTCATACTTACCAAGATATATATCGCCTTGGGTAAAAAGTTTCGAAAAGATGCTTTGCACTACTCTGGTGTGTCGTTCTTCGGTCGTGCGAATGAAGTCGTCATTACTGATTTCAAGCGTCTTCCATAATTTCTTAAAATCATTGGCAATATCATCGACGAATTGCTGTTCGCTTTTGCCTGCTAACTTGGCGTTGTTTTGAATTTTTTCGCCATGCTCATCAGTTCCAGTTAAATAATAGGTTTCAATACCGCGCATTCTTTTATAGCGCGCCAAAACATCAGCGACCACCGTCGTATAAGCATGACCGATGTGAGCTTTCGCACTCGGATAATAAATAGGCGTTGTGATGTAAAATTTGGTTTTCATTGTTATGAAAAAAACCGCCTATACGGCGGTGTTTTCTTACTATTTGTTTTTTAAGCCGTATTTCTTATTGAAAGTATCGACGCGGCCATCAGCCTGAGTAAATCTCTGCTTGCCGGTATAATAGGGATGGCAATTTGAGCAGGTGTCAACGCGAATTTCCTTCATGACCGAACCGGTCTCGAATGTCGATCCACACGTAACACAAGTCACAGTGACGCGATTGAACTTTGGGTGAATGTCTTTCTTCATAAGTTTCTCCTTCCGCCTTGGACCTTTTAGGTTCCAAAGAAAGTTGCTTTGTAAGTTTATCATTACTAAATTCATAAAGCAAACACATTCCTTTAAGAATGAGTTAAAAATCGAAGTAGGTTTTTTTAAATGATTCGTTCCAATATTTAGTCGGCAAATATAAAATTTCTTTAGAAATTGACAGGCCTATGATAAACGGGTTAATTCCCAATTTTAAATTGTTGTTATGCCAGGGGCGATGATAGGTCATGGATAAATAAACAAGATGTCCCTGGGCATATGGCTCGGGAATCAAAACATATTTTGGCTCGCTCAGTTCCGCATTAAGCATTGTATGCAATTTGCGGAGTTCGCTTTGTCCGCGCTTGGGAAGTTCAATTGCCTGCAAAGCAGTTAAAACCAAAGAATATAAATCAGGATTATCGATAAATTCTTGAGCGGGTGAAAATAGAATCCACATCGGATAGGGTCTGGTATAAGTCACTTCGTTCGTCCAAGTCCGATATACGTAACCGTAAATAAGCTGTCCGCCACGAATCAACTTTTCTCTTCGATAATAATCGGTCGTTAAAAACCCAAGCATTTTACCTTTAAAAGTGTCTTTACCAGCGATATAAGCTATATCTTCTTTTTTAAAAGACAGTTTCTTTTCGAGATAATAATCAGTTAAATCTTTTTGTAATTTTGCGTCAAACATAAGGATATTATACATTTTTACAAGTATTAGGGTGTATTATTCAATGGAATAATGCTAAAATTGTTGCCACTAAAATAAAGGAGGATCTAGTATGATTGGAAAATCTTTAGCGATTGATGTTTTAAACGCCGGTCTCGCAAGCGGTGCTGATTTCGCTGAAATATACTTAGAACAAAACAATTCGTCCTTTCTGAGTTTGGAAAACGGTAAAACCGAGTCTGCTTTGAGCAGCACGACTTACGGTGCCGGCATTCGTCTATTAAATAAACTGCAAAGTGTCTATGGTTATACGAATGACATTTCTCGCAAAGGACTAATGAAATTAGCGACATCACTCGCTAAATCATTTCAAGACGAACGGGTAATCACCGTTGAAAAGATTAACAAAGTGCGCGTTAAAAACGTTCACGTTTATGAAAGACCATTAAGCGAAGTTTCCCGCGAAGAAAAAATCGCTTTGATGAAAGAAGCTCATGAAGTAATTTCATCCTATGACAAGCGCATTGTCCGCATTCAAAGTTCATTTAATAACAACCGCAAGGTCGTCACTATTTTTAATTCTGACGGAAAGCAATTTGATGACTTTAAAGAACGTGGTCGAATAGCGTTTGTGGCTATTGCCAGTGAAAATGGAAAAATCGAAACAAGTTTCGAAGGACCTGGAGCCACCGGCGGAATGGAATTCTTCACCGATAAGATTAGCGTTCGCGAAACAGCAAAAAGAGTTGCTGAATTGGCGATTAAAATGCTGACCGCCAAGGAATGCCCTAGCGGCAAAATGCCGGTCGTTATTGGCAATGGCTTTGGAGGCGTTGTCTTCCACGAAGCTTGTGGCCACTCTCTTGAGGCCACTGCCGTTGCTAAAAAGTTATCGGTTTTCTCCGATAGTCTTGGCAAACAAATTGCCTCACCACTTGTGACTGCCATCGACGATGGCACGATTCCAAATGGTTGGGGTTCTAATAACGTTGATGACGAAGGAAATCCCACTCAGCGCAACGTCCTGATTAAAGATGGAGTTTGCACTTCATTCTTAATCGATTCATTTAATGGTCGTCGGATGGGTATGAAAGCCAACGGGGCCTGCCGTCGCGAATCATATAAATACGAGCCGACATCAAGAATGTCTAACACCTTCATTGCGGCTGGTAAGTCAACACACGAGGAAATTATCGCCGCCACAAAATTAGGTCTTTATGCCGCCTCAATGGGTGGCGGAAGTGTCAATCCCGCGACGGGAGAATTTAACTTCTCAGTTAGCGAAGCTTACATTATCCGTGACGGAAAAATCGCCGAACCCGTTCGCGGCGCGACCCTAATTGGTTCGGGAGCTGATATTTTAAAGAAGATCGATATGGTCGGCAGCAACTTGCAAAGAGCACAAGGTATGTGCGGTTCAGTCAGCGGCAGCATTCCTGCCGATGTCGGACAACCGACAATCCGCGTCAGTGAAATTCTTGTCGGCGGAAGAGGAGGAGTTTTAAAATGAACTATAAAAAATTCTTTGAATTAGCAAAAGCTAAAGGAATCGAAGCAAGCGAATTGTACTCAGCCAAAAAATATTCTCTTTCTTTTGAATTATTCCATTCTGAAGTTTCTTCATATTCCACTAGCGAAACGTTTTCGATGTCTGCCAGAGGAATTTATAAAGATAAGTTCGGTGTCGCCAGAACCGAAAAGGTTGACGGCAAAACCCCAGAGTATCTAGTTAATGAGATTATTGCTAATGCGAAAGTAATCGAAAAAGCTGATAAAGCTCTTCTATTTAAAGGCAGTGAAAAATACCACAAGCGCAATATGTACAATAAAGACATACCAGCGATTTCAATTGACCAAAAAATGAAAAATCTCTATGAGATTGAAGCAAAATTGAAGAAAGCGGATCCGCGCATTGTCGAAATTGAAACAGTTCAATATTCAGAAGATGCCGTTGAAGTAAATTTAGTAAACTCTTATGGTCTTAATCTCAAGAGTAAATCTAACTATTACGTTTATGTTGCCGCGGTTGTTGTTAAACAAGGCGAAGAAGTCAAAACAGGCTATAAAGTCTTGCTATCAAACGATCCCAAAGAACTCGACATCGACAAATTCGTCGGTCAAGTCGTTGAAGACGCGACCCGCAAACTGGGTGGTACGCAATGCGACAGCAAAAAGTACCCAATTATCCTTAACCAACAAACAGCTGCGAGTTTCCTTGATCCTTATTTAGAAAGCGCTAGTGCCGAAGAAGTTCAAAAACAGTCTTCATTGTTCATCGGTAAACTTAATCAACAAGTAGCTAGCAAAAAAGTGACAATTCTCGAACAACCTTTGTTAAAAAATTGCTTCTTCCGTTACTTTGATGACGAAGGCGTCGCCACTACCAACAAGAAGGTCGTGGAAAAGGGTGTTTTAAAAACTTATTTCCACAACTTAGAAACGGCACAAAGAGAAGGAGCAACCACCACCGGAAACGGATATCGTGGCGGTTCAAAAATCGGTGTCGGTTTCGTTAATCCTTCCATTAAACCAGGCCGTAAATCTGAGGCTGAAATTATGTCCAAAATTAAAATTGGAGTTTACATCTCAAGTGTCGCTGGTTTACATGCTGGACTCAATCCGCAATCAGGTAATTTCTCATTGCAAGCCGAAGGCTTTATGATTCGTGACGGCAAACTTGCAGAACCTCTTAGTCTCATTACGGTTGCCGGTAACCTGCTTGGCTTATTTATGGATATTCGCGAAATTGCCAACAATCCTGAACTACAATTATCAGGCATCAGTGCTCCAAGTTTATTAATTAAAAGTTTGTCTGTTTCAGGAAAATAACCCAGTTATATAAAAACAATGTACAAAACATTCCCTCTTTTAATATTGTCTCTTCTTGCTCTTTCCTCGTGTGTTCAAACTAACAGCACGAGTGATTTAAGTTCGGAAGACGATATCGTTTCCTCAACCGACTCGGAAAATTCATCGCCTACGTCAAATGAAGGACCCGGTGAGCCGCCCGAAGGCGAGTATCGCATCAGTCCGTCACCTAGCGAAAGCGACATCGGTTTTGTCTATAATGAATATGGGCTCGTGATGAAAGAAATATATAGAGATAGCTACTACACCGACTTAGAAGATGTCGCCGCTTATATCGTTACTTTTAATGACGTGCCGGATAATTATTATTTCACGACAGAACGCGATGGTTATTATGAATCGAAATCGCTATGCTATGGCTTGTATGGAAATGCATGCCGTATCTACCCCGGACCATATGAAAGCAACTATACACATCTTCCTTACTCGCTGGACAATATTTATAATGAGGCCGATTATGGCGGAGATGGCTATGCTGAATCCTCAAGTTGGAATCGTGGCGCCTATCGCCTCGTCTTTACTCTTACTGGCATATCAGACTATGGATATGATACTCCAGTTGTCTTCTACACACACGACCATTATGATACCTTCATCGAATACAAAAACTATTATGGAGGTTGGGGTCAAGCGTTTGGAGATAACGGAATTTCCTGGTCATCAATCAGCACTTGGTTCTAACATATTGCAAAAATGTAACGCCGAAAAATTCGGCGTTTTTTGTTGCATTAATTGGGTTTTTGCTTACTTTTTAAGATAAAGCACGCCAATTGTTCCATAGCCGCAGTGCGAAGAAATAACCGCGCCTGCATTTGTGACCACAATTTTTGAAGGGGTGACCAACTCCCCAATTTTTTTAACTAAATAATCAAGATTAGGCTGATCGATTCCGGCATGAGTTATCATGATGTTATCAAGGTCAACATTAGGTAGATGCCCTTTTAATTCCTTGGTGAGTTCATCTAAAGCGGCATTCATACGCCCACGAGGTTTTTTGTAGACGATTAATTTGCCATCAGTCACTTTGATGATTGGGTGAATATGAAACAACTTGCCCAATACTTTCGTTGTGCCACTGCAACGTCCGCCTTTGTGGAGGTAGTCTAGTGTTTCAATCGCAAATAGTGAACTAACTTTAGGGGAGTGCGCGTCAATTAAAGTTTTAATTTCAAAAGCCGATTTGCCTTCATCACGATACTTAGCGGCCTTTAAAGCCAACAAGCCTGAACCGCTTGAAAGATTATTGGAATCAGAATAAAAAACTCGACCTTCTTCAAATTCCTGAGCCGCTAAAACGACTGATTGTAAGGTTGCCGACAATTTGCTACCGATGCCGACATAAAAAATATCGTATCCGTTATCGATATAAGGCTTGAATGCCTCAATAAACGAAAAGGGCGGAACAGCGGCCGTTGTTGGCAGTTCGCCATGCTCGGCAACTAGTTTATATAACTTCTCGGAATTAATTTCCTCACCATCTTTATAGGCCTTTCCGCCGATATTGACTAGTAAGGGGACGACATGTATATCAAATTGCTCATAATGTTCTTTATTCAAATCGGCAGTCGAGTCGACGAAGATAACTACTTTGTTCATGTTTTTCTCCTTTGAAATGCCAACATTATCCCAATCTTTGTTTATTTTGTCAAAGATTAAGAAACGGGTTGTTTTACACTTGTATAATTATTTTTATCTTCTAAGATATTTATTAGGAGATAACAAAAATGAAAGTATTCAAAGAATTCAAAGATTTTATAAGTCGTGGCAACGTCATGCAACTCGCCGTCGCTGTCATCATCGGTGGAGCCTTCTCAGCCATCATCACCGCTCTTGTGGCGCACATCTTCATGCCAATAATCGGCCTTTTAGTCAATGGCGGTTTAGACAACTTCTACACCATTTTACCAAATAGCATTGAAGCCACAGCCGCTGAGGTTTTGGCCGGATCGGCCGTCTTAGGCAATAACGGTGTTTATTATTCCGCGCTCAGCAAACTTGATTGGGGCATGGTGTTAACTGCAATCTTTAACTTTTTATTAATCGCCTTAATTCTATTTATCATTATTAAAGTATTTGCCAGTATTCAAAAAGCTAAAGATGCCGCTCTTGCAAAAGTTCACAAAAAAAATGGCGAGCCAGAACCGGAACCCATTCCTGAACCAGAGCCAGCTCCTGCCGCTGACATCGTCTTGCTAACTGAAATTCGCGATCTTCTTAAAAAAGATTAATAGTTATTATGTCTAACAAAAAAACAAGCCCTCGCTTGAGGGCTTTTTGAATTATTCGAGTGTTTTCCAGTCAGGATGAGCGGTTTTAACTTTATCAAGGGCTTCTTTAAACAATAAGTCCTCAATTTCGGCAATGCCTGGAGCAGTATACTTAATCGCTTTCTTTTTGCGATCAAGACAATACATAATTTCGCCCTCGGCGTCGTCCATCAAACCGGCAATGAGCAAATAAGCTCTTAGCGACGGCATCGAAAGATCGTTGGCAATGAAGCGTTGGATTGAGGAAGGAATCGTCTTGTAGTATTCCTTGGCGTCCTCTAGCGGTTCATTCATAATTTTTAAGTACAAAAGTTGGGCGATGGAACGATTATGGGTGGAAGTGCTTGTTTTCTTTTCATTAGCAATAATATTCCCTAATATTGACTCGGCATCCGCAAATCTCTTGTCTTTAATATTTCGATAGACCGAAACGAGATTTACCTCAGCGGTGAAATCAGTAATTTCCTCGAACACGCGCGGAGTAAATGGTTCGTCACCATTTTCGGCGAGCATTAACTCGTTATACGCGGTAATATTAATTTTCTTTGAAAATAAAGTAAGACGATAACCATCAGTAATCGCATCTAATTTAAAGGGAACAATATTATATAAAGTCATCATCCCTCCGATTGAGGCAACAATAATGGAACCAATTGATAACCACACAAGGTCAATATTTAAACTAGTGGAGATTAAGGCATAAAGAATGATTGCGGCCACTAACTCAAGTAAATAAATTAGAACTGGTAAAAGTGTCGCAGGTTTTGGATTAGACTTCTCACTTTTTGGTAAAAATTTTGTTTCTCCGGTAAGACCATCAAACATTTTAAAAGCAAAATTAACCTTGCCTTCTTTTTTATAAAAGCATAATCCAAAAATATTCACTGATTGAATACGATATTTTCCAATAAGACCACCGAGAATATGTCCAAGTTCTAATAATACGGCATTTAGAAAAACTCCGATAATAACGGAAATGATGGCAAAGGTGTATTGGTTTCCAGCCACCGATGGATTTGCTTCAAATACCGGTTTAATAATTCCTAAGCCGATAAAAAGCGCTAAACCAATCATTAAGGCATAGACGATTAAACTAGCAGCATCTTCTTTTTTCATAAAAATAAAACCTCCCTAGAGACACGACAGCAAAAGCGCTTCAATGTCCCTTGCATCTAGTGGTCGAACGGAATGGCCAACCACACGTGTACCATTTTCCGTAATCATTTCAACTAAACGCGGGATGTCTTGTTTATCGATTCCTAATTCGCGAAGCGTCACCGGCATGCCGATTTCTTGAAAGAAATTTCGGAGCTCGCGTATCCCAATATTAGCACTTTCGTCTTTATTCACAAAATGAATTTTAAACACTTCGCGACCAAACGCTGCGAACTTGTCAATCTCGGCATCTTTAACGTATGCCATCCAAGCCGGAATCATTACCGACAAGGCCGCTCCGTGGGCGATGTTTGGATCATATCCGCTTAAGCCATGGGCAATCGCGTGAATTGGCATGTTAACTTTTTTACCTAATCCAGTTACACCATTGTGGGAAAAAGTACTAGCTAGCATCAAAGATGCTCGCGCTTCATAATCTTTAGGATTATCAATAGCGATTTTCCCTACTTCAACAACGTGACGAATAACCCCTAAAGCGAATTCGTCGGCCAACTCTTTTTGCTCGCTTGGAGAAAAATATCGTTCAAAAGAATGCGAGATAATATCAACGATGCCACATCCTGTTTGATATTTGTTTACCGAATAAGTTAATTCTGGATTACAAACAGCGAATAAAGGACGAATTAGATCACTATTAAAACCGCGCTTTGTTCCAGTCTCGTCGTTTGAGATAACACAAGACGAGGATAACTCTGAACCGGCGGCTGATATTGTAAGAATGACGCCAACAGGCAAGGATTGTTTTGGTTGGGCAAGATGTAAATTAAAATCAAAAGGATCGCCCTCATAATAAAACCCGACAGCAATCGCTTTGGTTGAATCAATGACCGAACCTCCGCCAACAGCGAGAATGAAATCAATTTTTTCTTTTTGAGCAAGAAATACTCCAGCCCTAACTAAAGAATGTGTCGGATTAATGCGTACTCCACCTAATTCGACATACTCAACATTATTTTTGTTCAAAGAAGAAACAACAGTTTGATAAAGACCCGACGATTTGATTGAACCGCCTCCGTAATGAAACAAGATTTTTTTAAAGCCATAAGACTTAATAATGGCTCCTATGTCTTTTTCTTTACCTCTCCCGAAAAATAGTTTTGTCGGTGACACAAAATCAAAATCAATCATGTCTTTCTCCTTTTATTAATGCTTGTCTTCTTTATGATTATCCGTTTCGACACGGCGCTTGTTTTCAATCGTACCACGTAGAGCGTTCTCAACCATCATTTTTTCGACATTCTTCAAAATGACTTCGAAACGATGCAAAATGTATTCTTTTTCTTCTTTCATATCGGTATTTATCCAATACGATAATTCTGAAAGGATAATGCTTGCCACAATACGTGAGACGCTCTCGATTTGCTCGCTAGGCAAATTCTTATATTTCACATTCGCAGACAAACGGCTATATGATCTTGTGTGCAAATAGTCATGAATAAAGTTATTGATATTAATCGCGTAAGGCGAAGAAATAAAGTTCTTCAGCACCTTAACATTGCTCGAAAAAAGATCAGCAACAAAACGCGCGTCGGAATTTAAATCGCCATCTTTGTCAACACGTTTTTCACAAAAATCAACCATGATTGAATCAATAAAATCCCCCATGTCTTTGAAGTGGTAATAGAATGTCTGGCGTTTGACACCAACTCGATCGCATAACTCCTCAATACTGATTTTGGCGAGCGGTTTTTCTTTTGCTAGACTAAATAAAGCTTGTGTAAATGAATGTAATCTTTTCATGTTATTTCCCCTTGGCATTAAGAGTGGCAAGAGCTATAGCGACCTCGGCTCCTAATAATGCGTTGTTTTTGATTAGTTGAATATTCGTTTCCAAAGATTTACCTTTGGTAATGTTTGCGATTTCTTTAAGTAAGAACGGCGTTACTTCTTTTCCTTTGATGCCTTTTTCTTCCGCCTCAACTAAGGCTTGACTAATAGCTCTATCAATTTCCGCTTTCGGCATTTCCTCGCTTTGCGGAACGGGATTAGATATTAAAATGCCACCTCTCAAATTTAAATCGCGTTTGTTTTTGATAATTGCGGCGGCTTCATCAGCGCTTTCGATTCGGTCCTCGATTCTTAATCCTGAGCCACGCGAATAAAAACTTGCGAATTCGTCGCTTTGATAAGACAAAACAGTAACTCCTTTAGTTTCAAGATACTCAAGCGTCAAAGGCAAATCCAAAATCGCTTTTGCACCAGAAGAGATAACAGTGACATTAGTCATTGCAAACTCCTCTAAATCGGCCGATATATCAAAAGTCGCCCCGGCATTTCTATGCACTCCTCCAATTCCCCCGGTCACAAATACTTCGATACCAGCTTTTTCGGCAATAATCATCGTCGCGGCAACAGTCGTCGCACCCCACTCTTTTTGGGCGACAACAACTGGTAAATCACGGCGCGAAACTTTGCGAATGTCCTTACGCTTTCCAAATTCTTCAATTTGATCAGGATTCATGCCGACGATAATTTCACCATCGATGATTCCAATCGTTGCCGGAACGACTCCGGTTTTAAGAATTATATGTTCAAGCATTAAAGCTGTTTTGACGTTTTGTGGGTAAGGCATGCCATGAGAAATTATCGTCGATTCCAAAGCGACGACAGGATGGCCTTGTTTTAAAGCCTCTAAAACTTCGTGGCGAATAAACATGTCAAGCCACCACCTTTCGGTTAACAATCTTACTTGTCAATTTACTAATAAATAAGTAAAAAGGCAAGGCTACTGCTATTAAAACAAATAGCAAGAGTATATGAGTGGAGGATAACACCTCATAATTAATTTTAAGAATCCCCCATGATCTTAAGAAGAAATCAAAGATGAAAGCAACGACTCCGATGCCTGCCATTAAAAGGAACAAAATCAAACGATATTTATCAAGCGGCGAACATATTTTAGCAAGAATAAAGTAACTTGCGACGGTGAAAGTTAGAATCGCCATAACTTGTGCGGCCTCTCTTGGCAAAAATTGTGGAAAGGCAAAAGAAATACCATATATTAAAAGAACAATAACTGACTGCATCACGCCCCCAGGAACTGCTTTTTGAATAATATTTGTCAAGAAACTACCTTTGAGTTGCTCACTGTTTTTCTGCAAAGCAAGAAAAAAGGAGGCAAGTCCAATTGTCGCAATTTCCCAAATATAAAGATTGTTTGTTAAAAAGGGATAGTTGGTACCACCAAACAATCCAGTAAAATAGAAAAACATACTTGTTATAATCGCAAAAATTGTCTTGGCTAGAAAAAGGGAACTTGTTCTTTGCAAGTTATTAATTACGCGACGTCCCTCGTCGACTACTTCAGGAAGTTTCCCGAAATTTGAGTCAAGTGAAACTAAGTGAGAAACATTGCGGGCAGCATCTGCTCCAGACGCCATCGCAATTGAACAATCAGCAACTTTTAAAGCGAGAATGTCATTAACTCCATCCCCCGTCATTGCTACGGTGTGCCCGGCGTTTCTTAAAGCTTTTACTAAGACTTCTTTCTGTTCTGGGCTGACGCGTCCAAAGACATTATATTCGGTGGCAAAATTCGCAACATTTACTAATGGGATGTTATCTAATGAAATACTTTTTTCGGCCCCATCAACTCCAACTTGGCGAGCAATTTCGGCAACAGTATCAACACTATCGCCACTGATGACTTTTACCGTAACATTATTATCTTTAAACCAAGCAATATTCGCACGAGCGTCTGCTCGAATGTGATCTTGAAGGATAATCAAACCAATGATATTTAAATCATTCGGCAATTCTTCCTGAAAATCGCTCTGGCTTTGAACAATAATTACAACACGATATCCGTTTTTTGCATGCTTTTTGATAATAATCTCGGCTTTTTCATCTACTAATGGTTTTAAAAATTCCCAAGCTCCAAAAGCGATTGTACCGTGGTTTTTAAATACTGCAGCAGCAAATTTTTTATCGCTAGAAAATGGCACGTTTTTGATTGTTTCATAAGAGACTTCATGTCCAACTTCGCGAACGATTGCCTGAGCTGTTTGGTTGTTGTCTTTTGTGGCCGCTAAAAGACTGGAAAGATATTTATATACATCATTCTTGTTAGTCCCATTTAGGGCAATGATTTCTTTGACATCCATATTTCCGTCGGTAAGTGTTCCAGTTTTATCAAAACACAACACATCGACACGAGCCAAGGTTTCAATCGAATATAGTTCTTGAACAAGCATACGTCGGTAGGCTAGACGTAAAACGCCAACCGCCAATGTCATTGAAGTGAGAAGATACATTCCAGATGGAATCATCGCTACCAGCGATCCGGCAATTGAACCAATCGCTATCTGGAAGCTTGCAAAAGTCGAAAACCCGCCTTGAAGAGAATATGTTATCGCATACGCAACACCAAACAATATGACAATGGCGCCTATGTAACGGAAAAGCAAGCGCATCGATTTCAAGATTTCTGATTTGGGACGTTTAAATAACTTAACTTGGCTTTGGAGTTGCTCGGCATAATTGGCGCGGCCAACCGATGTCGCTCTCAGACGTGCTGTCCCACTGACAACATACGAACCCGATAGCACCTTCTCGCCAATATTCTTTTCGATTGGATTTGATTCGCCGGTTAAAAGAGATTCGTTAACACTGATCCAGCCTTCAACCACGACGGCATCAATACTTATTTGATCACCGGCTTTCAAAATTAAAACATCACTCAAGACAAGATCATCGACGGGAATATCGGAAATAACTCCGTTCCGAACCACTGTTGCTTTCGGGTTCGTGATTAAACTGAGTTTATCAACTAGTTTTCTAGCCCTAATGTCTTGTATTAGACCAATCGTGATGTTGGCGAATAAAATAAATAGGAAAAAGAGACCACTGTATTGCTCGGCGATAAACATTAAGATTCCGATAATT
>Ga0172377_10004302_pt1 | contig 14659 bp, 13 predicted proteins | sample Pumphouse3metaG_FD_119749 | JGI IMG/M metagenome (GOLD analysis project Ga0172377, IMG submission 119749) | Leachate microbial communities from a municipal landfill in Southern Ontario, Canada - Pumphouse #3 metaG | ecosystem: Engineered > Solid waste > Landfill > Unclassified | place: Canada... | reverse complement strand
ACGGGTAGGATCATCAACATCCTTACCTGTATTAAGACAAATTAAAAGGTCATGAGCATCGGCATCTTCTTCATTTATAAAATGACAGTCGTTTGTAGCTATTACTTTTACGCCAAATTTTTTGGATAGTTTTAAGATTTCCTTATTTACTACTTTTTGCTTTTCGTATACATCATTACCCGGAATATTTGAAGGATGCCTCATCAGTTCAAGATAATAATCATCTCCAAATACAGATTTGTACCATTGTACGGTTTCTTCTGCTCCTTTTATGTCGGAGTTCATTATTTTTTGTGAAACTTCTCCTCCGAGACATGCAGATGAGGCAATCAATCCTTCATGGTATTCTTTTAACAGATTTTTATCTACACGCGGTTTATAATAAAAGCCTTCGAGACTGGCTATGGAAATAAGTTTAATAAGATTTTTATATCCTGTTTCATTTTTTGCAAGCAGACAAAGATGTGCTCCCGAGCGATCTGTTTTGTCACTCTTATCTTTCATTGTTCGGGCTGCTACATATGTTTCGCAACCCATTATCGGCTTTATTCCTTCTGACTTACAGGTGTCCCAGAATGCTTTTATACCATACATAAATCCGTGATCGGTAAGTGCAAGGGCTGTCATTCCATCCGCTTTTGCTTTCTGGACCAGTCCTTTAATACTGGCTGCTCCATCAAGAATGGAATACTGGGAATGAACATGTAAATGAGTAAACGGAATCATGAATAATATTTTTATTTTTTTTCAAAAGAGATATGTCTGCAAAAATAGTTTATATAAATACCTTAATGAAAATATTTCGACCTGTATCTATATTTTGGGGACAGGTTTTTATTATAAGAGAAAACCTGATGATTAAATATTGCCTGATGACAAATTTCTCAACAGGTTTCTTATCAAAAAGCAACAATTAAAAAAACAGCTGAATTCTATTTTTGTTCTTTTATTTTTTTAACCAGTTCCCTGAAAATAAGTGCCATCCTGGGTTCTGCCATTTTTGCCATTTTCTGAACTTCTTCATGTGATACATCCTGTGGATCATCCGGTCTCCACATATCAGTAATAACGGAAATACCGAACACCTTCATGTTCATATGATGCGCAACAATTGCTTCAGGAACAGTGGACATTCCTACAGCATCTCCTTTCCAGCCGTGATACAATCTGTATTCTGAAGGTGTTTCATAGGCAGGGCCCTGTACTCCAACATATACGCCTTCCTCTATTTCAATATTATTTTCTACGGCAATATCTTTTGCCATTTGTATTAATTCCTTATCATAAACATCTTTCATGGCAGGGAAACGCGGCCCCAGTGTATCTTCATTTTTGCCACGCAGCGGATGTTCGGGAAACATATTAATGTGATCATTTATGATCATCAGATCTCCTACCTTAAAATTCTGATTCATACCACCTGCTGCATTTGAAAGAAGAAGATATTTAATTCCCAGTGAATTCATAACCCGTTCGGGAAAAGTTACATTTTTCATGGAATATCCTTCGTAATAATGTATTCGTCCATCCATTACAAGAACTTTGACGCCTGCAAGTTTCCCGTATATCAACATACCATTATGTCCTTTAACAGTAGAGGTCTTAAAACCGGGTATTTTACCATATGGGATTTTGTCTATTATTTCAACTTCTTCTGATAATCTTCCCAGTCCTGATCCAAGGATAATTCCTGTTTCTGAGTGAAAGTCAGGAAATTTTGATTTTATAAAATCGGCTGCTTTTTTTATTTTCTTTAACATGATATTTTTAAGGTATAATTGTATTTTTTAATAAAGATAATTTTAATTTTATATATTACAAGTTAATGATAACTTCATTGCATTAACAGATGAACTGTCTGATTTTATATTATTTAGCTAATATAGAATATGTTGAACACATGAACTTTTTACTATGTCAATTTTTTTTACTTATATAGGATCACATATTCAGGGTATTTTTAATCTCATCTACATAATTACTGTGGTATTTATTGCAGTATTTATTATTTTGGAAAACAGGAGCCCGCTTAAAACTATCAGCTGGGTACTGGTCATTCTTTTATTGCCGGTTGCCGGTATTATTTTTTATATGTTTTTCGGCCAGGAATACAGGAAAAAAAAGATGTTCTCGCGGAAAGGATTAAAGAATATAGAAGAAATAAAAGAACTTACTATAAAACAGTTAAATCAGCTGCCTGCCAATATCGGGTCTTTCAACCATGCTATATACAAAAAACGTCATCTCATTAATCTTCTGATGGCTAATGATAGTGCTTTTTTGTCAGAGAATAACGAGGTTACCGTTTTAAAAAACGGAGAAGAATGTTTCCCTGCCATTTTTCAGGCTATTGAAGAAGCTAAACATCATATTCATCTTGAATACTATATAATTGGCGACGACAAAATTGGTAATCAGCTTAGGGAATTGCTGATTCGTAAAGCCAGGGAAGGCGTTGAGGTAAGAGTTATTTTTGACGATGTCGGAACATGGAAATTATCAAAAAAATATATACGGTCGTTAAAGGATGCAGGCGTTATGATTGATTGTTTTATAAAGGTCAGATTCCCTCTGCTTACTTCTAAGGCAAATTATCGTAACCACCACAAAATTATTATAATTGACGGGGAGACAGGTTTTGTGGGAGGAATAAATATGGCTGACAGATATCTTTACGGATTAAAGAATTTCGGTATATGGAGAGATACGCATCTCATGATAAAGGGCAACGGGACTATAGGTCTTCAATCTGTTTTTGCTGCCGACTGGTATTTCGTTTCCAGGGAATTATTAAACAATAATACTTATTTTCACACTTCTCCCGAAACAAAAGGAAAGCTCGTTCAAATTGTTTCCAGTGGTCCTGATTCTGACTGGAAAAGTATAAGTCAGGCTTATCTTCTCGCTATTTCTTCAGCACAGAAAAAAGTTTTCATCGCTACTCCTTATCTGATTCCGAATACTGAAATTAACACCGCTCTTAAAATAGCAGCATTAAGCGGTATTGATATTAGAATTCTGTTGCCGCAGAAATCAGATGCTATAATCCCTTCGTGGAGTACTAAATCTTATGTTGAAGAGTTGCTATATTCGGGGGTAAAAATTTATTTCTATCAGCCAGGATTTATGCATAGCAAACTTTTAATGGTAGACGGAATCTTTTCTTCAGTGGGCTCGGCTAACTTTGATTTCAGGAGCATGGAAACCAACTTTGAGGTGAATGCCATGGTTTATGATATGGAGACTTTTGATACTCTGGAATCACAATATATGGAAGATCTAAGTCAGAGCCGCGAAATTATCCTTTCTGAATGGCTGCAACGCTCGAAATGGGAAAAAATAAAAGAGTCATTTGCACGACTCTTAAGTCCTCTTCTGTAAATATACCGGAATAATTATTCCGGGAAAATATGTTTAGGTATTTACTCCTCTCCTTCAGGTAACGCAATTATAAGTTCTCTAAGAATAATTGCCATTTGGGGTTTCACAAATAATGCTACCCGTTTTTCTACATCATGAGTAATTTTCCTTGGAGCATTGGGAACTCCCATATCTGAAATAACAGAAAGTCCAAAGACCTTCACGTTCATATGACGTGCAACAAGTGCCTCGGGTACAGTAGACATTCCCATGACATCTCCGCCAAGAACAAGAAACATTTTGTATTCCGCCGGTGTTTCATAATTTGGACCTGAAACTCCTACATATACACCTTCTTTTATTTCAATATAATTTTTCGAGGCGATTCCTCTGGCCATTAACCTCATTTGTTTATCATAGACTTCATTCATATCCGGAAAACGAGGGCCAAGTTCATCTTCATTTTTCCCTCTTAGTGGGTTTTCGGGAAAATTATTAATATGATCTCTAATAATCATAATATCGCCTATTTCAAAACTGGGATTTATAGTTCCTACGGCACCTGTTAAAATAAGATATCTGATTCCAAGTGCTTTCATTACTCTTATAGGGAAAGTTATCTCTTTCATTGAGTATCCTTCATAATAATGCATCCTTCCATACATTATCAAAACTTTTTTATTCCCAATTGCTCCATATATCAACATCCCTGGCTCATTAGTATCGCCGGTATCAAGAAAACCGGGGATTTCAGTATAAGGTATTTCTGATAATAAATTAAATTCTTCAGAAAGTTTTCCTAAACCTGACCCAAGAACAATTCCTGTTTCCGCATAACATTCCGGAATTTTTGATTTAATAAAATTAACAGCCTTTTTTATTTCCTCTAACATAATTAATCGTTTTTTTATTGAAAAGTCTATTTTCTTCTTTGTCTAAAAACCCAACTTTTATGGGAATGTAAAACATTTTTTTCTTAATGTCAATAGATATGTTATTCCCGGACTTCAGTCTCATGGCATCTTTTTCTGTTGTTAAGAGATAAAGATAATTATCTTTTGAAATTCTATTGTATCTTTTTTCTATTTTTTCAATATCTTCCGTTGAATAAAAATGATGGTCAGGGAAAACCATTTTATCTTCAATTTTTGCGACAGAAGAAATATAATCCCAAAAAGGTACAGGATTGGCAATTCCTGAAATCAACATGACAGATGGTTTATTCCTTTTGTCAGTAAAAGAAATCCATTCTTCTGCCATTTCGGGGAATACGGGTATTGGTTTATCATAATCCATTTTAGTAAAAAACAGATATTGATATGGCTGCAAGTAAATATTTTTAATCATTATACGATGCAATAAAGGAGATAAACCGGACGGACATTTAGTAAATATAATCATTGATGCCCTTTTTTGCTGTCTGTGAGATTCACGAAGACGTCCTGCAGGAAGTATTAAATCCTTATTTACAGGATGATTGAAATCAATTAGAAGGATATTAACGGAAGGATTTATTTTTCGATATTGAAAGCCGTCGTCTAAAAGTATCACATCAATTGCATTATTCGTTTCTTTTATCAATTTTCGTATTCCCTGAACACGATCTTTATCTACAGCGACCGTAACTAATGGGAATTTTCTTTTTATCTGTAATGGTTCATCTCCTACATCAGCAACTATGGAATCTGTTTTTACTTCTACAAAGCCTTTTGTTTTTCGCTTATATCCCCTGCTTAATACAGCCACTTTATAATCTTCTTTCAACAGAGAAATAAGATATTCTGTATGGGGAGTTTTGCCTGTACCTCCTACAGTGAGATTTCCTATGGAAATAACGGGTATATCCGGGTCATTTGATTTTAATATCCCCAAATCGTACAGAAAATTCCTGATTCCTGTAACAACTCCATAAATAACTGAAAATGGATATAATAAAAACTTAAGTATCACCATAAAACCCGATTATGTTATAGATTAAAATATTAAAAATAAAATAAAAATTTGAACCCACTCTTAAAAGTAAGTTTTTAAAAATTGATTATAAATAATGACATATAATCTATTTATTAATAAGTAATTACCATGATGTTTAAAGCAACTATTTTAACTAAAACTTATAATTATTTGCATATCCGACTTTTCTGAGTGGGCTCAAATTTAAATATTTTTTTATTCCTGCAAGGACAATAAAAAAAACAAAATTATTATCTTTTTTATACATTAATGTCTGTTATTTTAAATCATAATCCTAAATTTGCCAAAGAAAATTAGTTTTAAAGGTCAAAAAAGAACAAATCATCAGCGATTAGCAATATAATAAATGAAATTTAACAGACTTTTATTATTGATATTATTTATAGCCACTGTTTTTTCCTGTATGGATGAAAAGAATAACAGTGAGTATGGGGGAAGTATTCATAAACCTGATGATTTGATAAATAAAGGTAAAATGGTTAATATTCTTTATGATCTTCATTTATCTGAAGCTTTTTCTGATTATTATATAGAAAATAATGACGGGAAGCCATATTTATCATCTAAAGATTTTTATAAAGCGGTACTGGACAAGTACGAAATATCTGATTCTACTCTTTCTACATCTATTATTTATTATTCTTCTTTCCCTAAAAATTATGAAAAATTATATGATGAGGTTAGTGAAAGAATTGGGATGAACCTTGAATCCATAAAAGCAAAAAATAAGCTCCTTAAAGATAGAAACGTAAAACCTCAGGAAATGATATTTTTAAGGTTCCCTTTTATTCGATATCCCCAAAAATAAACAGTATTAACTCTGTCTTTAAAAATGCAAAGTGTAAAACGTTTTGGTGCACATTATATTTTCCCCGGAGATCTGTCTCCGGTTTCAGGAGGGATTTTGGAAACACATGAAGACGGGACTATTATTGGTGTCGTAAAACATAATAACAGGATGGAAGAAATGGAGCGGATGAAGTTTTTCAACGGCATCCTTTGTCCGAATTTTGTCTCTCTGCCCCAAATACCCTCTTTTTATTTTCCTTCGCTAAAAAAATATAATTTTCTATATTCTAATGGGAATTATAAAAACGGAGATAATCCGGAAAAAAATATTTTTGAATTGATAAAAAAAATTCAATTAAAACAGGATTCGCCGGATCTGGAAGAACTTATTAATTTATTTACAATTCAGTCATCAATAATTGCAGGGAAACAGGTTAAATCCGGGTCTTTTACTCCCGGTAAGAATCCGGGGATTCTTTTTATTGATAAGATTAATTATAAGGTTTTACGATTAAGCCCCTGCAGTACCATGAAGAGATTGATATAATACCTAAAATCAGCAAGGAATTTTCTATTACTATACTTACCTGTGGAATTTAGGTAAAGTCCAACTTCTGCGTTATGATTGTAATGAAACCGGTCATTTACTAAAGTAAACTCCCTAAGTTTCATTTCTGCACATCAAAAAAGACAGCCACCGAAATATTATAAGGGAAAAGGTGATATTTGCTATTCAGACAATGAGAGAATATTACAGTATTTATGATTTTTCCTATAACAAATTATGATTAACTCTGATTTAATGCAAAAGATTTTTTTTATCTGATTCTGGTTAGTAAATTTACGGGAATTTAAATATACACACAATATCAATAGATATGTCTGATACCCAAGAAATAAAAGAAATTACTCCTGCAAAAAATAAAAACAGAGAAAAAAAGAATAATCTGATAGTTATTTTTTTGTCTGTAATACTTGTCATTCTGTTAGCTCTTTTTTTCCTGCAGAGAAGTGAAAACAGTTCAGTGATAAATGCAATTAATGCTGAAAAAGATTCTCTTAATATAGAACTTTCAAAAATGTCACAGCATTATGATTCTCTGAAAACTGACAATGACACTATAAATAAACAACTTTTTTTTGCTCAGACTCAGGTCAATGATCTTATGACTGAAATAAAACAAGTGAAAAGAGCCAGTTATTCACAAATATCTGATTATCAAAAAAAGGTAGGTTCTTTACGTGAAATAATGATGAACTATGTAGTTCAGGTGGATTCTCTGAACAGGAAAAACAAGTTTCTTATGGAAGAAAACAGGAAGGTTAAGCAGAATTATATGGAAAGTGAATCCAGAAACAAGGCTCTTCAGGAAGAAAAGAAGAACCTTTCTCAAAAAATAGATAAGGCTGCTATGCTGGAAGCTCTGGATCTCCATGTTGAAGGAATAAATAAAAATGGCAAAGATATTTCAGTAAAGAAAAAAGCCGAGCAATTAAAAATCAGTTTTACCCTAAGTAAAAATGTTACTGCCCAACGTGGTAATAAAAAACTTTATATCCGCATTCTTCGTCCTGACCAGATTTTGCTTGTTAAGTCAAAAGATGATCTTTTCGGATTTGAAAATCTGAGAATTCCTTATTCTGCTATGAGGGAAGTCACATATGAAGGAAATGAATTACCGGTTAATATTTTTTGGGATAATACAGGAGAAAATCCTTTTATGGACGGGACTTATACGATTGACGTTTTCACTGACGGTAATAATATTGGAACTGTCTCTTTTGCTTTTAAACGATAAATTTAGGATCTAAATAACTACTAATTTTAAAAAAATGAAAACAAAATTTTTTTTTATGAGTTGTTTAATGGCTGCTTTATTAAGCAGTTGTGCAAGTATGAATAAAACACAAAAAGGCGCACTATACGGAGCTGGAGGAGGAGCAGCATTAGGTGCTATTGTAGGCAAAATTTCCGGCAACACAGGGCTTGGCACAGCAATCGGTGCAGCTGTAGGAGGTACCACAGGCGCTATTATTGGCAAAAAAATGGACAAACAGGCAGCTGAAATTCAGCAGCAGGTTCCAGATGCAAAAGTTGAACGCGTAGGTGAAGGAATCAACGTAGAATTTAACAGCAATATATTATACGGAATAAATAGTTACAATCTGACTTCTGAGGCCATGAATAATTTAAATAAACTGGTATCTATATTAAGAAATTATCAGGATACAAACATTGAGATTCAGGGACACACAGATAATACAGGTGCTGAAAACTATAATCAAAACCTGTCAGAAAAACGTGCAGGTTCTGTCTCTTCGTATCTCATGCAGAGTGGAGTTAGCGGAAACCGTATTACTACAAGAGGATTCGGAGAATCAGTTCCAAAATACACTAATAATACAGCAGAGGGACGATCATTAAACCGCAGGGTCGAATTCGTTATTACCGCCAACCAGTCAATGATTAATCAGGCTCAAAAAGAAGCAGTAGAATAATTTAGCAGCTCTTTTATTCCTAGAATCAGCAATAATCTTTCTATTATGAAACTTTTTGCTGATTTTAGAAATTCAGTTCCTTATTTTATTTCTAATAAAACCTGTCAGAATTAATTTTTAAATAATCACGACAAAAAGTTATTACACTTAGAATATTTTTTTTTAATATGAAACTCGTCTTTGCTACTAATAATAGAAACAAATTAAAGGAAATACAATCTATTTTAGGTAACACTATTAATTTAATCAGTTTAAAGGATATTGGCTGCAATGTAGATATTCCTGAAACAGGTTCTACACTTGAAGAAAATGCAAGAATTAAATCGTATTACATATATCAGCATTATGGTCTGAATTGTTTTGCCGATGATACCGGTTTTGAAATTGATGTGCTTAACGGAGATCCCGGGGTTTATTCTGCACGCTATGCCGGAGAGGATAAAGATTCGAAAGATAATATGGAAAAAGTACTTCAAAAATTAGAAGGACTAAAAAACAGAAAATCACAATTCAGAACAATTATCTCTTTATGGCTTAACGGAGAAGAAAAATTATTTGAAGGTATTGTAAGGGGAACTGTCCTGACAGAAAAACATGGAGACAACGGATTTGGTTATGATCCAATTTTCATGCCTGAAGGTTTTAAATGTTCTTTTGCAGAGATGAGTCTTAATAAAAAAAACGCGATTAGTCACAGAGGAATTGCAGTAAGAAAACTAACAACTTTTTTAAAAGTATATTGCAAGACATCATAGTTCATTATACCTACCATTTATGACATTTGAACGCTAAAAGCTTAATGTGTTTCTCTAATGATTGAAAAAACAAAAGGGATTTTTCTGAGGTCTTTTAAATATTCAGATTCTTCTATTATTGCTCAAATCTATACTGAGAAATTCGGAAGACAGTCTTTTATTATAAGAGGCATTCATTCTAAAAAATCGAAGACTAAAATTAATTTATTCCAGCCTCTTAATATTCTTGATCTAATAATTTACGAGAAAGAAGATAAAAATTTACAACATTTAAATAGCGCAGGATTATCTGTTTCTTATGGTAAAATACCATATGACATTAAAAGAAATACTCAGGTTCTTTTTATTACCGAAATATTAATGAAATGTCTTAAAGAGGAAGAATCAAATCCTCCTTTATTTGACTTTATTACTAAGTCTTCAATAATACTGGATGAAAAAGAAGAAGGAATTTCTAATTTTTCGGTCGTCTTCTTATTTCAGCTTACAAAATTCCTTGGAATATTTCCTAATTATCCTACAAAAGAGAAAAATAGTTACTTTGATATGGAATCATCCTCTTTTTGTAATACACAGCCTTTTCATCGATATTATATGAATGGTGAAATTACTTCCGCCTTTTGTGAATTGTTTCAATTTGGACTTACAGAAATGGAAAAACTGAGTTTCTCTAATTATATACGTATTAGTTTACTCTCTAAATTATTAACTTATTATAAGCTTCATATGGAATTAACAGGAGAGATAAAATCACTTGAGGTACTTAAAGAAATTATTAGATAGTCACGGAGAAAACAACTCTAACAAGTATCAGATTTTCTAAGAAAATCAAAAAGATATTGTCTTATACAGACAGGTAAACTATAAAATCAATCGTTTATAAAATTATGCAATAATTCCCAACAACCAATAATGATAAATTTGTATTCTATAATTATTTTTTTAGTTAAAAAGTGATGGAATATTAATCTCTTTTTATAAATTTGTTCGATTTAAAGAAAAAATGATACGATCAAAATTACTGGATATTATACCAGGGAAAAAAAGCCCAAAAGTAAAGGAACTAATCAATAAAACTGGAGCTCTTGATATGGCTTTAAATGAAACAGGCACTCCATGTCCTGATAAATTAATCGATTTATCCTTAAAATATTTAAAAGCAAATCGTAATACACACTCATCTTCAGGTGGCGTTTTTAAATTAAGAAAAGAAATTTCCCGAATAATCAGCAAAAATTTTGGTCATGAATTTAATCCGGAAAATGAAATTACAATTACTGCCGGACATGTTCAGGCTATTCATACAACAATAAGTACTTTTGTAAGAACTGATGATGAAGTTATAATTATAGAACCGACTAACGAATATATAGTTCCTTCGGTTCTGCTGAACGGAGGAAAAGTTGTTTATTTTCAGTTAAAATCACCATCATTCAAAATTGAGTGGGAAGAATTGCGTATGATTATTACTGCAAAAACAAGTATGATTATTATTAATACTCCCAGTGATGCCACAGGTTGTATTCTTTCTGAAAAGGACATGCTTGAGCTGCAAAAATTAACCAACGGTACTAATATTGTTATTCTGAGTTTAGAAACTTACGGCTTTATTTTCTATGACAATATCACTCCACAAAGTGTTGCGAAATACGAGAATCTTAGAAAAAGGAGTATTATAATTTCTGATTTCGATCCTTCTTTAAATATAAATAGCTGGATGATGGGTTATTGTCTCGGGCCTAAGGATTTAATGTCACAATTTCGGGAAATACAACAGATTCACTTAAAGGAGGTAAATATACCGCTGCAATATGCTCTGGCTGATTATTTACCTGAATGCCAGCCGTCTGATGATTTATTTCAAACTTATCAGGGAAAAAGAAATTATTTCAATCGTCTTATGGAGAATACTAAATATAAGATTCTTCCTGCCGAAGGTGGATACTTCGAAATGATCGATTATTCTGATGTATCTGATGAAAATGATGTAGATTTTGTAAAACTTATGGCTAAAAACTACGAAGTTATCGTCTTTCCTGCATCAGCTTTTTATCATGAGAAAACAAAATTAAAATATGTCAGGGTTTGTTTTGCTAAAGATAATGATAAGCTTGAAAAAGCTGCCAATGCTTTTTTAAAGATGCAGGAAATAAGTAAAAAATAAAAATAAAGAACTTTCTAAAGTCACAAAATACAAAAAGATATGCATATAGCGTATCTTTTTGTATTTTGAAATAACCCTCCTGATTCAATCTGCAACCCGAAATAAAAAACCTGTTGGAGTTTTAATTCTCCAACAGGTTTTTTAAAAAGAAATAGTTTTAGATAATCTTTTTTTTACTGTTAACAGTTAAAAAGTTTCTCTACTTTTTTATCAGCAACCAGGCATCAGCATATTTTGGATAATCTGTCCTGATCTGACCAACACGCTGACGTGCTTCTGATTCATTTACATATGAATTAACACATACTCTGTAGTAACCGCTAACACTATGTAATACTGTAGGACGAAATCCTTCTGAAGACAATGTACCTTTAAAACGATTAGCATTATCAGGTGAACCAAAACTACCAAGAATAACGAAATAACTTCCCTGATAGTTACTTGCATCTCCTTCTTGTGTGAAAGTAAATGCTTCTGACTGAGAACGTACTGGTTTTGAATTATCAGAGTACGTTTTTGTAGACGTTTGGGACTGATTATTTGTTGCAGGTTCCTGATTAGTGGAAGGAATAGAATAAACCTTCTGTTCTTCAGGTTTAACAACTTCGGTAGCAGCATTTGTCTTTTTAAGTTGCTGACTTGTTTTACATCCTACAAACAAAAAACTCATTAAACATATACCAAAAATTAATTTTTTCATTCCAATTTTTTTTAATAAAGTTAAAAACATCTTTTCACAAAAATATAAAAAGAAAATTAAAAAAACCCCACTATTTAAACAAATTAAATTAATAATGAACTAAAAACAAAAATCAATAATCAAAAAAAACTAATTGTTAAAATTATGATAATTATTCCGTTAAGATAAATTTTAATTCATTATTTCACATCTTGTTTTTTATAATACATGATAGATCCGTTTTTCTTCAATATCTCCTGACAAAAGTACAATACTGTTTGGTTATATGGGGTATATTTATCGTATAGATATTTGTAGAGCAACTGCTATTACCGGTACTACCGGTACATTTGTTCTGGAGCCATGATGAAAAAAATATCCTTTACTTCTGACAAATATGGTAAATTAGATATTTATATAATGATTTCCTGAACGTTAATGAGCTTCATCTTAAAACAACTGTCAAAGAATTGATAAAAAAGTAAAATAGAGGTTACCAAAAGTAACGGGCAAAAACCCGTTTCTTTCTTTTAATATGCTCTTCCTTTTCTTCCTTCGTAATAATTTATAAATGCATTGTTAACGACTTTGTTCCCTCCTGGTGTAGGATAATCTCCTGTGAAATACCAGTCTCCCTTATCATTTGGACATGCACGATGAAGATTTTCGATGCTCTGATAAACTATTTCCACCTCTGAAGGACATCCTTTAGGTTTTAATAATTCAGCACACTTTGCTGAAATTTCTTCAGGAGTAAAAGGACTGTATATAGCTGTTACATAATTTATTATTTCCTCTTTAGGCAAATTCTGCTGTGCTTTACATTTATTATAAACATCTGTAATCAGCTGCTGCTTTCCGCAATCCTTTATTAATGCAATAGCTGCCTGAAAAGCAATAAACTTATCCAGAACTGCCATATCTATTCCGTAACAGTCAGGATAACGAATCTGCGGAGCGGATGAAACCACTATAATTTTTTTAGGATTCAATCGTCCCAGAATTTTTAGAATACTTTCTTTTAATGTGGTTCCGCGAACAATAGAATCGTCTATTATCACCAGAGTATCTTTGTTTTCTTTTACAACACCATAAGTTACATCATATACATGTGCTACCATATCATCACGACTGGCATCATCGGAAATAAATGTACGGAGTTTAACATCCTTTATGGCAATTTTTTCAACTCTGGGTTCAAGAGCTACAATTTCCTCAAGTTCTTCTTCGGTCATCTCTTTGCCACGTTCCCTTATCTGCTGCTTCTTCCATGATGCCAGATTTTCTCTTACTCCCTGCATCAATCCGTAAAAAGCGGTTTCTGCTGTATTTGGGATAAAGGAATATACTGTATTTTTTATATCATAATCAGTATTCTTTAAAAGAACAGGTGCCAGCAGACGTCCCAGTTCTTTACGTTCTCTGTAAATGTCTTTATCACTTCCCCGTGAAAAATATATTCTTTCAAAAGAACATGATTTCCGTTCCTGAGGTTTTCTTACCGTCTGGGTAAACACCTCTCCGTTTTTCTTTATAATAAGGGCATCTCCGGGATTTATCTCTTTTACATCCTCTTCCCTTACGTCCATAACAGTCTGAATAACAGGTCTCTCAGAAGCAACAACTACAATCTCATCATCAACATAATAATGAGCCGGTCTGATTCCCCACGGATCGCGCATAACAAAAGAATCTCCATGTCCGACTAATCCGGCAATTGTATAACCTCCGTCCCAGTCTTTACTCGAATTTTCCAGGACACGCTTAATGTCCATATTTTTTTCTATAAGAGGCGAAATTTCCCTGTCATTAAATCCTTCCTCTTTATACTTACGAAAAAGATATTGGTTTTCACGATCTAAAAAATGACCTACCTTTTCAAGAATTGTTACTGTATCTGCATATTTTTTAGGAGTCTGCCCCAGATCTATAAGTTTCTGGAAAAGTTCATCCATATTGGTCAGATTAAAATTCCCGGCCAAAACAAGTGTCCTTGATTTCCAGTTATTCTGACGCATTACAGGATGTACATAATCTATACTGTTGTTCCCAAATGTACCGTATCTTAAATGTCCAAGATATAATTCCCCTGCAAATGGAATATTTTCATAAACCCATTTTGTATCGCAAAGATCCTGACCGTTTTTGACAGCCTCTTCCGGACTCCGGTTTATATTGTCAAAAACATCCTTGATCGGATTCTGATCTTTTGAACGATACCTGTTTAGATATTCATGACCTGGGGCTAAATTAAGTTTCAGACAGGCAACTCCTGCTCCATCCTGTCCCCTGTTGTGTTGTTTTTCCATCAACAGGTATAACTTATTTAAGCCATATCGCCATGTTTTGTACTTTTTTTGATAATACGAGATAGGTTTCCTTAGCCGAACCAGGGCAATTCCACATTCGTGTTTAATAGCTTCGCTCATTTTCTATCGT
>Ga0172377_10004301_pt1 | contig 14660 bp, 13 predicted proteins | sample Pumphouse3metaG_FD_119749 | JGI IMG/M metagenome (GOLD analysis project Ga0172377, IMG submission 119749) | Leachate microbial communities from a municipal landfill in Southern Ontario, Canada - Pumphouse #3 metaG | ecosystem: Engineered > Solid waste > Landfill > Unclassified | place: Canada... | reverse complement strand
GACTTGATAATTTGTCGAAAACCCCTCATATGGCGCATTAACACGTATTTTTTCTATTGAATCAATTGAAATATTGATTATCCGATTGTCATCCATTCTCAAGCGATAAAACTCAGGAGATTCCGGACGCGGTTGCTTAAAGCTAAAGGAACCGTCAGCACCTAACTTTATTGAATCCAATGTAACAATTCCACTCAGAGCAGAAGCTTCAAGATAAAGTTTCTTTCCCTTAGCACCGGAAATATTTCCGCTAACATTAAATTTTGGTCCTGTTTGGCAAGAGCTGAAAGCCATAACAGCAAGTGCAAAATAAATAACTTTCTTCATATTATATTTCTATATTTCGAATTACAAATATACGTTTTTTCCTTTTTGTACAAAGTTTTTTGGAATCTTCTTCGTCTATTTTATAAAAAAAAACGTTTCCTATATATTTTTTTCTTGAAAATCACAGCTATAGCACCAGAAATACTTATCTTTGCAAGAATATTTGATTGAAATAAACAGAAAAAAAAATTTATGATTAATCCAATTGTTAAAACAATCGAGTTGGAAGATGGAAGAACCATTACACTCGAAACGGGAAAGTTGGCAAAACAGGCAGATGGTTCTGTTATGCTGCGCATGGGTAACACTATGCTGCTGGCTACTGTTTGTGCCGCTAAAGATGCAGTTCCCGGAACTGATTTCATGCCTTTACAAGTAGAGTATAGAGAAAAATACTCAGCATGTGGTAGATATCCTGGAGGATTCACCAAGAGAGAAGGAAGAGCTTCGGATTACGAGATATTGACCTGCCGGTTAGTAGATCGCGCCCTCCGTCCCTTATTTCCCGACGATTACCACGCAGAAGTTTATGTAAATGTCATTCTCTTTTCAGCCGACGGTGTAGATATACCTGACGCCTTGGCCGGACTTGCAGCATCTGCTGCACTCTCCGTTTCCGATATTCCTTGGAATGGTCCTATTTCCGAAGTACGTGTAGCTCGGATAAATGGAGAATATGTAATCAACCCTACTTTTAAACAATTGGAGAAAGCCGATATGGATTTGATGGTCGGCGCTACATATGACAACATCATGATGGTTGAAGGCGAGATGGATGAAGTTTCGGAAGCCGAACTGATTGAAGCAATGAAAGTTGCCCACAGAGCCATTAAGATTCAATGTAAGGCACAAATGGAACTAGCTAAAGAAGTCGGCAAAACCGTTAAACGAGAATATCAACCTGAAGTTAATGATGAAGACCTACGTAAGGCTGTTCATAATGCTTGCTACCCAAAAACTTACGCCATAGCACAATCAGGCAATAAGGATAAACACGAACGCGAAGATGCTTTCAACGATATTGTTAATGAATTCAAAGCTCAATATACAGAAGATGAATTAGCCGATAAGGGTCCTTTGATAGACCGTTATTATGCTGATGTAGAAAAAGAAGCCATGCGTCGCTGTATTCTTGACGAAGGCAAACGTTTGGATGGTCGTAAGACAACAGAAATTCGACCTATATGGTGCGAAGTCAATCCTCTTCCTGGCCCTCACGGATCAGCTATCTTCACTCGTGGTGAAACACAATCTTTAAGTACCGTTACATTAGGTACCAAACTTGACGAAAAGATTCTTGATGGCGCACTGACACAAGGCAGGCAACGTTTTTTACTGCATTATAACTTTCCACCTTTTTGCACTGGTGAAGCTAAAGCTCAGCGTGGCACCGGTCGCCGTGAAATCGGTCATGGTCATTTAGCTTGGCGTGCATTAAAAAGGATGATTCCTCAAGATTATCCATATACCGTTCGTGTTGTTTCTGATATTTTGGAATCCAACGGTTCATCATCAATGGCTACCGTATGTGCCGGAACATTGGCACTAATGGATGCCGGCGTTCCTATTAGAAGACCCGTTTCAGGTATTGCCATGGGATTAATTAAAAATCCAGGAGAAGATAAATTTGCTGTTCTTTCCGATATCCTTGGTGATGAAGATCACCTTGGTGATATGGACTTTAAAGTTACCGGTACGAAAAACGGTATTACCGCTACACAAATGGATATTAAGGTAGACGGTCTGCCTTTTGATATCTTGGAAAAAGCTTTAAATCAGGCTAAAGAAGGACGTCAACACATATTAGGTAAGATATTGGAAACCATTCCTGAACCACGTGCAGAACTTAAACCTCATGCTCCACGTATTGAAGTAATGACTATTCCTAAAGAATTCATCGGAGCTATCATAGGCCCGGGCGGTAAAATTATTCAAGGAATGCAGGAAAAGACAGGAGCTGTTATTACAATTGAAGAAACAGACAATATCGGTCGTATCGAAATCTCCGGAACTAACAAACAATGTATAGATGATGCTACAGATATGATCAAGGCTATCGTTGCTATACCGGAAGTTGGCGAAGTTTACAAAGGTAAAGTACGTTCTATTATGCCTTATGGCGCATTTGTCGAATTTTTACCTGGCAAAGACGGATTACTTCACATCTCCGAAATCGCATGGAAGCGTTTGGAAACTGTAGAAGAAGCCGGAATTAAAGAAGGCGACGAAATTGAAGTTAAACTGATAGCTGTTGACCAAAAAACCGGCAAGTTTAAACTTTCAAGAAAAGCTTTACAGCCAAAACCTCCAATAGAATAAAATTCTTTTTAATAATATAAAAAAGCTCGGTCAAAAATATGACCGAGCTTTTTTATTGTTTATCACACAAAAAAAAACATTTCTCTATTTCTATAATTTCTCTATATATGAAAAGGAATCGGAAAGTACCCCCATACTTTCCGATTCAAAACAGTCTAAAAATCGACCTTAATCAATTTATTAACTTAACACATCGCAAAGATATAATAAAAATTCTTTGGTCGGGTATATTTACAAAAAAAATATTATAATTATATCCATTAAAAACGATAAAATAAAACAACGGAAAAATCAATTGAATTTATAAAAATCATTCACCAAGAGACTTTTAGATTATCATTGACCTATCTATTTTTGATATACATTATAGTGTATCGTATTTTTCATTTACTCATATATTTTTAAAGGAAGTTCACCTCTTAATGCACCGAGAGCATTCATAGCCAAAGCTTTCATCTCATTTTCTCCGGGATACACAAAAACCGGTGCGAGAAAAGAGATTCTTTTCTTTAATCGCTCAATTACATAATCGGAATAAGCGAGACCTCCGGTCAAGAGGATTGCATCAATCTTGCCATAAAGCACAACAGAAGCTGCGCCTATACCCTTGGCTATTTGATAAATCATGGCATCCATAACCAATTCCGCCTTTTTATCTCCTTGTTTGATTCGTTCAATAATAATAGGCACATCCGTAGTTCCCAAATAAGCAGATAATCCGGAATGACTAGTCAACCGACGTTTCAACTCGTTTTTAGAAAACACGCCACTATAGCAAAGATCTATTAATTGGCCGAAAGGTACCGTACCCGAACGTCCCGGAGAAAAAGGACCTTCGCCATCAAGTGCATTATTGGCGTCAATAGCTCGCCCGTGATTATGAACAGCAATAGAAATACCACCGCCTAAATGACAAACAATCAAATCGAGATTCTCGTAACGGGTGCCATGCTCACTGGCATATAAGCGGGCAATAGCTTTTTGATTCAAAGCATGCCAAATGGTTATTGACGGCATTAATGTCGTACCAGAGATACGGGCCACATCACTGCGTTCATCCACCACACCCGGATCAGCCATAAGAGCTTTACAGCCGGGGATTAGCTTTGCCAAATCATAAGCGATAAGAACTCCCAGATTACAAGCATGCATTCGGGTAGAATGTTCCGTGTCGTACTTTAAAACCTCATTTATTTCATAAACACCACCTGACATCGGTTTAATCAATCCTCCCCGGCCGATAATCGCGTGAAAACGAAAAGCTATGCCGTGACTCTTCAGTTCACTCATTACAAGAGATTCACGGAAATCAAACTGTTCGGAGACCTCGGTAAAGGTGGCCAATTCTTCAATGGAGTGAGTTATATTACTTAAAAATATTAGATTTTCATCTTCATACACCGCTATCTTCGTAGATGTAGAACCGGGATTAATGGCTAGTATTTTCATCTCGTTTCATGATTTATCGGAAATTAAGCAACCCATGGCAAGACTATAATATTTAGTAAGGCCCGAATCACTGCGGGAGGTGACTACAACCGGTATGTCCGGTCCCTGCAAAAGTCCACCCATTTCAGCTCCTGCAAACAAAGTCATCGCCTTATAAAAGGTATTTCCCGATTCAAGATTGGGAAAGATCAATACATCAGCCTGTCCATTGATCGGAGAAGAAATGCCTTTAATCTCGGCGCTCTCCTTGTCACAGGATGAAAGAACATCAAGCGGACCGTCAATGATCACATTCCCGAATTCACCGGCTTCGGCCAGTTCAACAATATTAACATAATCTAAAGAATGCGGAAATTTGGCACTCACCTTTTCCGTACAATGGATCAAAGAAATGCGCGGCTGCTCAATGCCAAACTTGTGGCAAGCACGTATAGCATAGCCAATCATTTCCACCCGTTGCTTTAAAGTCGGACTCGGAATGACAGCCGCATCCGAAAAGAATAACAATTTGTCATAAGACGGAATTTGCATCACAGCCAAATGCGTCAACAAACGCCCCTTAGGCAATAAGCCCCGTTCTTTATCGAGAACCGCATGTAGAAGATTATCGGTATTAATAACACCTTTCATCAGAATATCCACCTTACCTTCGCGTCCCAAACGTACTCCTTCACAAGCCGCATCATCTGAATTATCAACAGGTATAATCTTAATAAGCCCGGGATATTTCTTCAAAAGCGAAAAATGATTCAATATTTTAGCTTGCCCGATCAACACGAACGATGCGAGTTCCTCTTCTAGAGCACGCGATATTGCATATTCACTATGTATATCATAAGGACAAACAACGGCAACACGTTTTCTTTGTGGACAACTTTTCAAATGATTTGTTAATTGAGAAAAATTTTTAATCGATATCATATAATAAGTGTTTAAAACAAATATCAGGAAAATAATTTATATACCAATGGACTTTTCAAAGAATATTCATGCATACAATAGCATTCTGACAGATATTAACCTTTCTGCCCGACAGATAAGCCTCTCAACTGACAAAGTAAGCCAATTATTTTATCTGATAAAAATAAACAATTACTTTTAGTTTGTTGTTACCTATTACAATATTAAATTAAAATATAAATAATAAATTATCACGGAATCATGAATATCACATTTCCTCCTTATTTAAAAGAAAACGACAAAGTAATAATTTTATCACCGTCAAGTAAAATAGACAAACAATTCATTGAAGGAGCTAAGAATCGTTTGGAATCATGGGGGCTAAAAGTATCTATAGCAAAAAGTGCAAAACAGTCTTATGGAAAATATGCAGGAACGATAGCCCAGAGACTTGAAGATCTTCAAAATGCCATGGATGATGAGAGTATAAAAGGTATTCTTTGCAGTCGAGGCGGCTACGGGGCCATTCATCTTATTGACAAAATAAACTTTAACAAATTCAGCCAACATCCGAAATGGCTAATAGGATTCAGTGATATCACTCTTCTTCATTATTTATTTCAAAAAAAAGGTTTTGCCTCTCTGCACTCATTAATGGGGCGTCATCTCTGTGTTGAGGCTGCAGATGATCCATGTACTCTACACCTGAAAGATATTCTTTTTGGCATCAAGCCCGATTATATCTGTGAAAAGCATAAACTGAATCACTTAGGCACGACAAAAGGCATACTGCGCGGCGGAAATTTGGCCGTGGCTAGCGGGTTACGAGGGACACCCTATGATATCACCCCCGAAGGAACAATTCTTTTTATTGAGGATGTCGGCGAACTTCCGCACGCTATTGAAAGAATGATATACAATCTTAAACTCGGAGGAATACTATCCAAAATCTCCGGCCTCATCATCGGGCAATTCACAGAATATGAAGAAGACCTTTCTTTGGGAAAAGATGTTTATCAGGCTATTGCCGACCTGGTAGAAGAATATCATTATCCTGTTTGTTTTAATTTTCCCGTGGGACATGTAAAAAATAACCTTCCGCTAATAGAAGGAGGCGAAGTAGAACTTTCTGTCTGCAAGAAAAATGTCGAACTTAAGTTTATTTAAGAATAATCACATCAAGCACTTTACATTCTATACAAAAATGAGTATTTTTGGAAACTCAAACAAATAATAAAAGATGAGAAAGAATTATATCTGCTTAATATTAACGCTATTGATGTGTTCCGCCTTTTCATGTGGAGGTTCCAAAAATACATCTAGTTCAAACGAACAAAACAAAAAGATAATAGTTTGCGTACCAACCTTCAATGCCGACAGTGCCTACGTTTATACGGCACATCAAGTTGAATTCGGTCCACGTGTACCAAATACCAAAACACATGATGATTGCGGTAATTATCTGGCTCAACAATTAAAGATATTCGGAGCTAAAGTAACCAAACAATCCGCAGGAGTTATTGCTTATGACGGTACATTGCTCAAAGCCACCAATATTATCGGATCGTATCGACCGGAAAGCAAGAAACGCATTGCTCTCTTTACTCATTGGGACACCCGCCCTTGGGCAGACGAAGATCCTGACCCTAAGAATCATCACACCCCTATACTCGGAGCTAATGATGGGGCCAGCGGTGTAGGAGTACTGCTTGAAATAGCTCGCCTCATGCAACATCAACTACCTGATCTGGGCATCGACCTGATATTTCTTGATGCGGAAGATTATGGCGACCCTGAATTTTACAAAGGAGAACGCAAAGAAGAATCTTGGTGCCTGGGTACACAATATTGGGCAAGGAACCCTCACGTAGATGGATATAACGCACGCTTCGGCATATTACTTGATATGGTCGGCGGACAAAATGCCGCCTTTTTAAAAGAAGCTTACTCTGAACAATTTGCTCCTGACATCAACAAGAAAGTATGGAAAATTGCGAAACAACTAGGATACGGAAAATATTTTATCGACAAGAGTTGCGGATATGTTACCGATGACCATCTGTTCGTTAACAACCTCGCACATATCAAAACCATAGATATTATAAATAACGATATGAGTGGGAAGACAAGCTTCGGCCCCACTTGGCATACACTAAACGATAATATGGAGCATATAGATAAATCAACACTGAAGGCCGTTGGGCAAACAGTTATGGAAGTAATATACAATGAGCATTAATCATAAAAACAATGACAATAAACGAAGCACAAGATGAAGCAGTGGCTGAATTCAGCGATTTCGACGACTGGATGGATAAATACCAATTGCTGATTGATTTGGGAAACGAACAAAAGCCCATTGATGAAAGATATAAAACAGAACAAAATCTGATTGACGGCTGCCAAAGTCGCGTATGGTTACAGGCTGACTACGAAAACGGTAAAATTGTTTTTCAGGCAGAAAGTGATGCTCTGATAGTAAAGGGTATCATCGCGCTACTAATAAAAATTCTTTCGGGACACACACCGCAAGAGATACTTGATACCGACCTTTACTTTATCGACAAACTAGGATTAAGGCAACACCTTTCGCCCACTCGCAGCAACGGATTACTAGCCATGATTAAACAAATCAGAATGTATGCTCTGGCTTTCAGAACTAAAGAGGAAAAAGAAATAAAATAGAATTCATACCCGATAAACAAATTGATTCGCTAAATATTTACACAAGCCTGAACTATAAAAAAGTCAGGCTTGTTTGTTTTCATTCAACCAGACTTTTGGACTTTTCAATCTCCGCAACCAATAAAACATCAGAATAAAAACAATAACTGCCATCAAAGAACAAAGACGAATATCTGAAGTACTCATCAAGTCTGTCAGGTTGTCCATCTTGGGGTATTTTGCATCCAGATATACAGAAAGACTATTATTAAAAATATGAATCAACATGCCTGGTATCAAACTTCCACTTTGATAAAAAATCCAGGCGAGTATCAAGCCGATAAAGAATGCACCGGGTATTTGAGCCGGATTAAGATGAAAAACGCCAAAGATCAACGCAGAGAATAGTATTGCACGTAATGGGCTGTACCTTCTTAGCAAACGACTTGTTATGGCACCTCTGAATAATAGCTCCTCTACAATCGGTCCCAGTACAGCAACACAAAGAATTCCGATCCATCCGGATTGTATCACATCAAAACTAGATTTCAACAAATCGGGAAGAGAAATATAAGACATCAACACATCAAGCAGCCAGATGGCAGAAGCTGCCAGAGCCAGCGAAACAAATAAAAATCTAGGCGAAACAATAGACCATCGTTCTTTCTCGGTGCTGATCCAACCTTTCTTCCACATATAAAAGCCCATTATCAATATAGACAAAACGAGAGCAGGAACGATTGATTTAGCTCCGGCTGTAGATAAGTCTTGATGCGTAACATACAAATAAAGATAGCAGACAGCCATAGAAAGAAAAGAAGATACCAATTGAATAAAGAAATACACAAGAACTAAAATAATCGATTTTTTCATTTGATTTAATTTTTACCAATAAGTTAGCACTATTATCTTCCTTCAGAAAGGAACAATGCCCTCACCTCTTTTTCATCTTTATGCAACTGCAATGCCAATTCATCAACATTTGCAAAATTCATATCACAACGCACATAATGCACAAAAGATATCCGGATATTACAATTATATATATCGGCATGGAAGTCGAAAATATTCACTTCTATACTTTCATTCACTCCATTGTGCAAAGTAGGACGATAGCCAATATACAACATACCATGATACGAACAACCTTCGATAAAAACCCTGACCGCATAAACCCCAGCTTCAGGAATAAGTTTATCGGGATTATCAACCTTAATATTTGCTGTTGGAAAACCAATTGTCCGGCCTACCTGAAAACCTCCCACAACTGCACCCTCCAACTTATATTCGTATCCTAAACATACAGCAGCCTGTTCAACCTGACCATGAAGCAGAGACTCGCGTATAAGAGAAGAACTGAGGTGCACTTTCCCTGAAGAGTATTCTTTGGCACGAATCACGTCGATTCCCATCTCACTACCATACCTGCAATAATCTTCAAATCCCTCACTTCTATTATACCCGAAACGATGATCATAACCGATCACGAGACATTGAACGTTATATTGTTCCTTCAAAATCCTACTCATGAATTCCCGCGCAGAAAGCTGTGCAATATCTAACGTGAAATCAAGCAAAAAACAATAATCCACATTCGTGTTTCCTAACAATTGAAGCTTCTCTTCGGGAGTAGTCAATAATTTAGGACTAGACTTTTGCAAAACTTGAAGCGGATGAATAGGAAAAGTAACTAATGAAGATGACAAATTTCGAGCCGCCGCAATCTTTTTTACTTGCTGAATAAGAAAACAATGCCCCGCATGTACACCATCAAAAGAGCCGATTGTAGCCACACACGGTTTAGATACGATAGAGGAAGTATCATTAATAATCTGCATTTACATAATTTTTTTTTGAATTTACTTAAAAAGATGCCCCCAATCTTCTCGAGCCAAAGGTGTATAAGTTGAAATTCCAAGTGATTGTGCAACCTGACAATTAGCCACGGAGTCATCAATATAAAAGGTCTCGGCCGGATTCAAACCGGCATCTTCAAGCACGGTAGTAAAAATCTGCGAATCGGGCTTAGCCATTTTCATCTTAAAAGAAAGATAAATCTTCTCGAAATAATCTTCAACACCAAACGAGCGATGAGGGAAAGCATGCTTACATGCCCAATCCCAATGAATTTGATTTGTGTTGCTCAACAAATAAACCACATATTTCTCTCGTAGTTTTAACAATAAATCAAGCTTATAATAAGGGATATCGACAAGAAAACTATTCCAAGCATCATCTATTTGCTGATCTGTCCGCTTCTCTCCGATGAGTTGGCAGATATGTTCGCGAAACTCGGCCGGACTAATAAGCCCTTTTTCAAAATCCATAAAAAAACCCTGTTGACTATATAGACCAAGCAACTCGTCGATATCAGACAAATTTAACTTTTTAAAATTGTCAATACAGCGCTGACGATCGAGATTTATCAATACGCCACCAAAATCAACTACTAAATTTTTAATTTCTTTGTTTACCATCAATCTTTTATTTTCGAATTAATTTACAAGAAAAACGAATGAGCTCGCCTACCCATAAAACAATAGAAGATATTCCTATTATTCCAAGCCAAGTAGACAAGCGAAGCGGAGTGGTTCGAAATACAGCTCCTCCAAACTCCACAATTAAAAACTGACCAACCAAAATCAGACATAAAACGACCACAGTACCAACTGATTTCTGAAGATTTTTAAAAGCTGAATCATTCGTCCCGAAGACCCGCACATTAAAAAGATTCCAAAATTGCAGCATGACAAAGAATGTGAAAAATATCGTAAGACGATATATCGACATTCCCGATGGAGTAACTGTGTAATAATAAAAAAGTCCGACTAAAGCCAGTAAGAAAACTATTCCTATACCTATTATATTATATAACATGGGGCGAGTAATGATAAAATCCGTACTTCGCCGCGGCTTATCTTTCATCACCGCCTCACTGGGAGGAATGGAAGACAAAGCGAGTGCCGCAAAAGTATCCATAATAAGATTCACCCACAACATTTGCGTAACAGTAAGCGGCAAATTGGTGCCGACCAACGAACCCAATAGTACGATTAACAAGGCTACAAAATTAATTGTAAGTTGAAATACAATAAATCGCTGGATATTTTGATATAAAGAACGCCCCCACATTACAGCTGTAGCTATACTATTGAATGAATTATCCAAAAGTGTAATATCACTCGCCTCCTTGGCAACGGATGTCCCGCTACCCATAGACAAACCTACTTGTGCATGATTCAAAGCCGGCGCATCATTCGTGCCATCACCAGTCACCGCCACAACGGCACCTTGCTTTTGCAATAATTGCACAAGGCGTCGTTTGTCAGAAGGACGTGCTCGTGACATGATTCGCAAATCCTTTATCCGCAGACTAGCCTTTTCATCGCTGAGTGACGAGAATTCGACACCGGTAATCGAATTTTGATCGGAGCAATCTTTTGTCCACAGACCTATCTCGCGAGCAATTTCTTTTGTAGTTCCCGGAGTATCACCGGTTACAATTTTTATATCAATACCCGCCGATTCGCATTTTCGTATAGCGCCCGAAACATCAGGCCGCACAGGATCGGAAATAGCAACTACACCTAAAAAAATAAGGCCCTTCTTTTCAAGAAGTTCCTTGCAATCCTCGGGTTCATCATCTTCCACAACGCGATAAGCAAAACCAAGAGTACGCATTGCTTTATTCTGGTAACGAAGTAATTCATCTTTGATAACCTGCTCGTATTCGGCCACATTCACACATTTATCAGCCAATTGAACCTCCTTGCACTTACCAATTAAAATCTCGGAGGCACCCTTGATATAAAGAATCTTCTTGTCAAAAAAATGCGACTGCACCAAAGTAGCCATATATTTTCGTTCGGTAGAAAAAGTGAGCTGATTGAGTATCACCGCACCCCTGCGCAAATTTATATAATCGCATTTCATATCATTAAGCCAAAGCAGCAAAGCTACCTCTGTGGGATTTCCTACACCTTTTATTTTCCCATCCTTCGCTTTTTCTTCAAGAAAAGCAGTAGTGTTAACACTAAGCCCCTCCTTGATGAGACAACTAAATTCATCATCGGCGAGTATACCGTTATTTTTTAATCCAAAGAAGTTGGTCGTATTGACTCTCATTTGATTCTGCGTCAATGTACCTGTTTTATCGGTACAAATAACAGTAATGGCACCCATTGTTTCACTGGCATGCATCTTGCGAACCAGATTGTGAGTCTTCAACATCCTACGCATATTCAAGGCTAAACTCAAAGTTACACTCATGGGAAGCCCCTCGGGCACTACCACAACAATTAATGTCACGGCAATCATAAAATAATTAATGGTCTGTCCGAATACCGGTAGCCAATCTTCCCAACAGGTGAACGTACTGAAATTATAATTAAACAGCACATCCTTGATGAAAAGTATTAAGAACAACAATGCAGCTAATCCGAAACCAACCCTCCCGATAAGATGAGCCAAATGAGTAAGTTGTATATTAAGAGGGGTAGGTTCAACATTCTGATCCGTACTCTGACGAGCGACCTTTCCCATCTCGGTAGCATCGCCCACCTTGTTGACTTGCATCACACCGTGGCCATCAACTATTGTTGTTCCACGCAGCACTTTGTTTGAAGCGTACGTAGCCTCTTTATCAAAAGAAGCTTCATTGATTGTTTTATTCACTACCGGTTCTCCGGTAAGATTAGATTCATTAACTTGCAGAGATACAGCTCGCAGTAGATTGCCATCGGCGGGAATTTCATCACCCGTATCCAATAATACGATATCTCCTACCACAATATCCTTACGACAAATCTCACAGACCTGATGGTTTCTGATTGTCTTAATCAAAGATTCCTCGTTGATATTATTGAGCAAATCGAATTTCTTGTTGGCATCGTATTCAAAAACAAACCCAATACCCGTAGCCAAAAGGATAGCTACGATAATGCCGATTGTCTCAGCATATTGGTTCTCAATAATTGAAATGACAAGAGAAAGTAGCGCAGCAAATAAGAGAACACGTATAACCGGATCATTAAATTTTTCAAGATAAAGCTTCCACATCGGAACAGATTTGGGAGGAGTAAGACTATTTACACCAAACTTTTCCCTGCTTCGAATTACGTCATTGTCAATCAGCCCTAATGAAAAAAAATCATCTTTATTTATTTCGGCCATACTGTAGTAACTTTCAGTTTTTCAATCGCAAATTTACAACTTATTACTTTGATTGCACGATTAATTATTTATTTTTTTAAGTTTTCTATTTTTCCCTATTTTTATAGACATATCTTTGAACAAAACACAAAGAGACAATGTTATACTAGTATTATTAACAAAAAAATAATAAAGGTATGAAATACGTTTGCACAGTTTGCGGCTACATCTACGATCCCGAAAAAGGAGATCCTGATAACGGCATTGCACCGGGTACTTCCTTTGAAGATATTCCCGATGATTGGACTTGCCCACTTTGCGGTGTAGGCAAGGAAGATTTTGAGCCTTCTGATGAATAAAGAAGTTGATGGATATTAATGAAGATACTCATACGAAAAGTGTTCTGAAGAAAACTTACTGAGAAGCACTCAAGAATACACAATAGTATAATAATAAAAGAGGAATGAATAAGTTCAACACTATTCATTCCTCTTTTATTATTTCAAACCCCAATAAAGATATCAGACTATAAAAAAGAAGAAAGAAAATTCTTTTTAAGTAGATTTTCTTTCTTTCACATCATTATTTGCCTCAACTACATTGACTACATAATCGCCAAGCCTTTCACATTCACCTATGATATCCATATAGTAGACACCCATTTGGTAATCGTATTCCTTATTATTAACATCAATGATGTTTTGATTTTTCAGTTGACTACGATAGTTGTTAATTTCATTTTCAATATTATAAGTCTTATTGATGTCAACGCCATGATGTTCTGGTTTCTCTACAACAACAATCATCTGACCAAAAGCATCATTAACAAGTTTCATCATAAAATGGATGTGCTCATACTGTTTATCGGTAAAATCCTGATTGGTCTGACGTTTACGATTAATGGTCCGGGCCAGATTATAACAACTGTCACCGATACTTTCAATTTCAGTCACCTCACGCAACATAGATCGTATCTGCAACTTACTTTCGGAGCTCAACCTGCCCTCTGAAACCTGATTTAAGTAATTGGCTATTTCTAGCTCCATGTTATCACTGATATTTTCGTACTTCTCCACCCTGCCGAAAAGATTTATAAAGTCACTTTCCTTTTCGGTATGCAGCAAACGCTGCACCATACCGAACATTCGATGTGTACGTTGGGCAAAGAGCAGGGTTTCTTTGTGTGCCTGAAGAATAGAGAGCTCGGCTGTGGATAGCATACCTCCGGTAATATATCGTAAACGAGGCTCATCCTCTTCATCCTTGCGCGGACGAATAATAGCACAAACAGTCTTTTCGATGAACTTTACTCCCCAAATTAAGATACATACATTGCAAATATTAAAAATCGAATGAAAAGCTGAAAGCTTAAACGAAATCGCCACCTCTGGATTACTAATGTTGAAGAACGTATCTACCACCCAATTAACAAGGGCAAGAAACGGATGGAAAAATGTTAAGACCCAAATCACTCCAAATACATTAAAGATAAAATGCGCCAGTGCCGCTCGGCGTGCCTGTGTATTTGCCGTAAGAGCCGCCAGATTTGCGGTAATAGTGGTACCGATGTTCTCACCCAAGATTAACGCAGCTCCCAGATCAAGATTGATCCAGCCATTGATACACATGATCAGCGTTATAGCCATCGTGGCGGATGACGCCTGAACAATCATGGTAAGAATCGTACCTATAAAAAGGAACAAAAGAACCGAAAGAAACCCCATATCCGTATAATTCTGCACGAAAGATAACATTTGAGGATTCGAATTCAGATCAGGAGCATTCATTTTCAATAAAGAAAGCCCCATGAATAAGAACGAAAAACCAAAAATAAATTCGCCGATCGATTT
>Ga0172377_10004298_pt1 | contig 14666 bp, 6 predicted proteins | sample Pumphouse3metaG_FD_119749 | JGI IMG/M metagenome (GOLD analysis project Ga0172377, IMG submission 119749) | Leachate microbial communities from a municipal landfill in Southern Ontario, Canada - Pumphouse #3 metaG | ecosystem: Engineered > Solid waste > Landfill > Unclassified | place: Canada... | reverse complement strand
GTGACAAAATATGAGCCTATCTATTTTGTCAAGAATTATTTGCAGATTTCAAAAACTATTTTTCGGGTCCAAAATGCGCTTACATTTTCACCAGACACTGAGGATTATGTGCAAAGGTCTTTGTCGGTACTTTTTCTGTTCGCTGTTTTTCCTGTGTTGGCTTCAGCCCAGGAAAACTTCAACCTGAGCCTGGTCAGCAGTACCTTTACCAGATGGTCTACCGTTGACGACATCGCCCTGGACGGAAATTACGCTTTTGTGAGCACCCGGGACACCGGCCTCCAAATCCTGGATGTTTCGGACAGCGCTGACCCTGTGGTGGTGAATTCCTTCGAGATCGATGGCGGCGGGATCGTCAAGTCACTCGTGCGGGACGGCATTCTCTATGCCCTGGGCTGGCAATCATCCCCGGATTCGGGCTCAACTGTGGAAACTTATACCCTGAACATTATCTCGGTTTCCGATCCTCAAAACCCGTATCTCTTGGGCACCTATCATCATCCGTGGCGACCCCTCTGGTTCATGGCTCTCTCCGGCGATTACGCCTATCTGGCAGGATATGAGAATTATTTTCTGGTTGTGGACATCTCCGATCCCCAACAGCCGCAACTGGTTACGACGGTTTCAACCGGATACCACAACTTGCGGGGCCTTGCCATGGACGGCGGGCTCCTGTTCTTTCTCACCTTTGAAACACGAACCCTCCAGATCTATGATATCTCTGATCCCGCTTCACCTCAGCCACTGGGAAGCTTCACCACCCATTTCACTCCGGAATGCCTGGCGGTGGCTGGTGGATATGCCTATATCGGCACCCCCTCCAGCGTGTTTATCATCGACGTTTCCGTGCCGGTGATGCCAATTCCCGTCGGTTACCTGCAAAGCACCACAATCAGGAGGATCGCGGCTCTTGACGGCTTCGCCCTGCTCACTTCGCTCTACGAGGTCCTGCTCCTCGATGTGAGCGACCCGCAGCAGCCATTTATCAGCCACACTTATACCCACCCCACGCAAATAAAAACTTCCGCCGTTTCCGGAAACCGGCTCTATCTGGGAAATTTGAATTTGCCCGACAACACCATTGGGGATATTAGCATCTTGGAAATCTCGCCCCCGGAAGGTTTATCGTCTCTTGGACATTATAAAAGGCTGCCCAGGACCATCGATGTGGCAAATTCGGGTGATATCGTTTTCCTGGCTGCCGAGGCGACTTCCCTGATAGCGGTCGACGCGACTGAACCGGAGCATCCCCAAACGCTCTGCGAACTTCCGCTGGAGGTCAGTGAGGGGCCTTCATTTGTTGAAGGATCATTGCTTTACATTGTTGCCCCGCAAAACGAGATTAATATCATCGACATTTCCGATCCCTCGGAACTAAGCCTGCTCGGTTCGATAATCTGCCCGGCGGATGTCAGTTGCCTGGTGGTTCAGGGAAATTCGCTCTATGCTGGCCTGCCCTACCCGCACGGCATCAAGATCTATAATGTCGCCAATCCCGCCGCTCCCGTAGAAACAGGATCCATCGATCTGGACGTCTGGACGGGAAACCTGGCCCTGGAGGGCAATTATCTTTTCGTGGGCTCCAGTGGAATAATGATTTTTGATGTGTCCAATCCCTCTTCGCCCCAGCAGGCCGGTTTCGTGGGCAGCGGCAACCTCTACGGCGGAGGTCTCGCCAGGGCTGGCACTTACCTCTATGCGGCCACCAACGATGCTGTGGACATTTATACCTGCGCCGATCCTGCCGATCCGCAGTTCGCTTCCCGAACCAACCTTCCTGCGGGGATTTTCGACCTTGAGGCTGTCCAAAACAAGGTCTATGTTGCCGCCGAAACATCGGGTGTTTATGTGCTGGAGCACGACAGCGCCGGTTTTGCGCAGATCACCGGTTATTATAACACCCGTGGTTGGGCTAAACAGCTGGCCGTCTGTGGCAGTTACGTATATGTCGCAGATACAAGAAGCTTCGTGATCCTGCATTACAACGGAAACTCGGACAACAACGATCACCTCATTCCCCCGGCGGAACTGGCCGGCCGGATCTGCAACCACCCCAATCCCTTCCACGACCAAACCACCATCAGTTTTGACCTTCAGAAAGCCAGCAGTCTCAATGTATCGGTCTATAACCTCCGCGGTCAGCTGATCAGATGCCTCAAGGACGGATTTGCCTCTCCGGGTCCCTGCGAGTTCATTTGGGATGGCAGGGATCACCAAGGCCTGAAAGCGGCAGCGGGAATCTATCTGTTCCAGGTGCAGAGCAACGGCTTTTCCGGAACTGGCAAAATGCTCCTGAGCTATTAACGCGCCAACAGGACCCAGACATGGGATCGCTATGTCCCGGCTAAAACACCGAAGCCCGGAAATTCAACCTGCCAATTCCTGCCTGCCAATTCATGCAAATCCACAAAAATCCCGGTTGGCCCCCAGTATCATTACGGGATAAATACGGGATCAATACGGATGAAATCCGTATTGATCCCGTATTTATCCCGTAATGATACTGGGGGCAAAGCACCCGGGGCAATGGAACAAAAATTGCTTAATACGAAGCCATAGTAAAATGTGTGGAGATATATCAATGAGAAACCTGCTGATAATCGCGTTCCTTGTGGCCATGGCCGCGCTCTGGGCCCAGGGCGAAACCCTGCCGGATTGTTATCACACCTACGCGCAGATCTCACAGATGCTCAGCGACTTGGAAGCCCAGCATCCGGACATCGCCAAGCGCGTCCAGATCGGCCTGACGCAGCAAGACCAGCTGCCCATCTACGCGATGCGGATTTCGGACAACCCCGGCCTCGACGAGGAAGAGCCCGCCCTGCTGTTTGTGGGGCAGGTGCACGCTGAGGAGGTTCTGGGCGTGCAGATCACCCTGAACAACATCTCGGAGATCCTGGCCAACCGCGATCAATTCCCCTATCTGCAGTGGATAAATTTTTTGGATATGTGGTTCGTGCCCACCCTCAACCCCGAGGGGCACAACGTGGTGACCGCCAATCTCGACACATCCTACCGCAAGAACAAGCGGGACAATGACCTGAATGGCATTTTCGACTACAGTCCCCTGGTGGGTTATGATGCCGACGGGGTGGACATCAACCGCAATTTCGATTTCAACTGGTGTCACGGCGATAGCTTGCTGCAGCCGGGCGGCCTGGAGGTCTGGGATTATTACCGCGGACCCGGTCCGATGAGCGAAAGCGAGGTGCACGCCATCAAAGCGCTGGCCGACCAGTATAAGTTTGTCTATTCGATCTGCTGGCATTCATCGCGCACAGGCAATTTCAGCGAGAAATGCTACCATTCTTTCAACTGGAAAGAGGTGCGGCCCTCTCCCGATCTGGCTTTTGCCGCCTCGATCAGCAATTCTGTGGCCGCCCAGATCATCAACGAGGCCGGCACCGCGGCTTATGAATCACTGCCCAATCTCAGCCGCAAAGGCTGTTTTCACGACTGGATGTATAAACAATACGGCAGCTATCAGCTGCTGATCGAATGCGGCACTTCGAATCTGCAGCCGCCTGAAGCGCTGATGCAGAATACGATCCAGCGTTGCCGCAACGGAGTGTACTGGCTGCTGAACCGTGCCCTGCCCAATTCGCAGGCCGTGCCCTCCAGTTCCATGCTCACCGGCAATATCCGCGACGCCGTCAGCAACGAACCCCTGGAGGCCGAGATCATCATCGAGGGCCATCACGCGCCCTGGTTCGTGCCCCGGACCTCGGATCCGGAGACCGGCAGGTTCTTTAAACCCCTGGCCACCGGCACCTACACGGTCCGGGCCCGCAAGCGGGGATATTGGGACACCGTTATCCCCAACCAGATGGTTTACAACAACAACTGGACCCAGATCCAGATCGCGCTGCAGCCCCGTCAGCCGGCCAGCCTCAGCGGCCTGGTCCGCAGCGGCGGTTCCAGCCTCGCGGCACAGATCGTGATCGGCGACGTTTACCCGGATACCCTGGCGGTGAACGGGCACTTTGTTTACAATGGCTTCGAGGGCGAATATCCCGTCACTGTGTATGCCGATGGCTATTACCCCTGGCTGGGCACGGTGCAGCTGAACCCCGGCGTGAACAGCATCATGCTGGATCTCAGCCCCGCCACTTTGCTGCTGGCTGAAGATTGGGAATCGGGCACCGATGGCTGGACCATCGAAGGACCCTGGGTACTGCAAAACGAACTGGCCGCCTCTGGCCACGCGATCACGGACAGCTGGGGCGGAAACGGTTTTTACGCCATGAACTGCGACGTCTGGATCGCTCCCGCGGATCCTCTTGTGATCCCGGCCGGAACCTCTTCCATGCTGACTTTCGACTCACATCTTTACTCGGAATGGACTTTCGACCCCGCGACGGTGGAAGCATCTCCGGACAGCCTGCAATGGACGGTTTTATGGACCAAATCCGGCCAGCACGACCACTTCAGCAAAGAATTGGTGCCATTGGACGACCTGGCCGGACAAACAGTTTTCCTGCGTTTTCGCCTCACCGATCAGTCCACCCACGTGGAACTTACCGATCCGGGCTGGACCATCGACAACATCAGAGTGATCACCGGCAGTTCCACCGGCGTGGAGGACCCCGATCTTCCCGGCTTGAGCCAAGCCGCTCTGTATCAAAACTTTCCCAATCCCTTCAATCCCCAAACGAACATCCGCTACAGCCTGGCGGCTTGGGCGGAGGTGAAACTCGCGGTCTATAACCTCAAAGGTCAGCTGGTGAAGGAACTGGTGAACAAGGCCGTGCCCGCGGGCAACCACCGGGCCGTCTGGGATGGCAGCGACAGCGCCGGAAACCCTGTTGGCAGCGGTATTTACCTCTATCGCCTGGAGAGCGGGAACTACAGCAAGACCCTGAAAATGATCCTGGCCAAATAGGCCTCAGCGGCTGCGAACCAACCTGAAACCCACAAACTGGTAAACGCGGTCGGGATAGCCACGGTTGCGGTAGAGAATGCCCAGATTGGTGCCGATCCCATTGTCCACGCTGCCGCCGCGGATCACTTTGCTGCTGCCGCTGGACGGACCCTTGGGGTTGATGTATTCAGTAAGCTGGGTGGGATACTGGGCGGCATACCAATCCCAGCACCATTCCGCCACATTGCCGCTCATATCGTGGATCCCGTAGGAATTGGCGCTTTTTCTGCCGCCGCTGCGGTATCTGCGGCTGCTGTTTTCCCGGTGCCAGGCAACCGCCTCCGGATCGTCGGAACCGCTGTAATCGTGCAGCGCGCCGGCTTTGGCAGCCATTTCCCACTCCGCTTCAGTAGGCAGGCGATAGCCGTTGGCGTTGAAATCACAGCGCACGGATGAAGCGCCGCCGGTGAAGCTGTAGGCCTTTTCCAAGCCCTCCCTCTCGCTGCGGGCGTTGCAGTAGAGGATGATGTCCATCCAGCTGATGTTTTCCACCGGAAAACTGCCGCCGGGGAAAAGGACGTTGGCTGGCCGCATATACTGCTCCCACTCGCTTTGGGTGACCTCATACTTGCCGATCCAGAAGCCGTCCTGGGAAACGTTGTGGTTGGGGTTTTCTTTCAGGCGGCCGAAGCCAAAGGTGTCGTCCGGCACTCTCACGAAGCGGCTTCTGTCAGGCGCAGTGTAAGTTTTACCCGAGGAAGCGCTGGGCTGGTAGGTTTGCTCGCTGGGGAGGTTTTGTTTCCGCGGATCGACCCTGGGGGTAATTGGTGCCGCATCGGCCCCGGTTTCGCTGTTTTCCGGCTTTCGGGGCGGCGGAGCGATCGGAGCTTCAGTTTTCAAAGTATCTCCCTGGCCTGCGAACATCGTGGCGATATCCTCCGCCAAACCGCCGGGTTGCAGAATTGCCGGCAGCCCATAAATGAAGAACAGGGCAATGCCCGCAACGATCAGGCCGATCAATAGCCAGAAAGTCCATTCCAGCTGTCTCTTGGGTGGTTCAAGCCGCTGCTCCTGGAGTATTTCCAGAGATTGCGCTGCCCCCTGGGGAGCGAAGATATCATCCTTTGCGACCGGCGGAAGGCCGTTCAGCCCTTTCAACATCGCCTCCAGCGAATTATAGCGCTGCAGGATGTTGCGGTGCAGGCAGTCCGCCAGGATCTTGTTCAAGCCGAGCGTGACCCCGGGGATGTAGGAAAACTTGTGCGCTTTGAGATGTTCGGAGTTGTAAATGGCGTTGTAGAGTACATTTCCGGAAAGCAACTGGGCCAGGATCACACCGAGGTTGAAAACCTCGTCCCGCTCATCGATCTCTTCGTATTTAATTCCGGAAGAGAGGATGGTGATGTTGTCCCCATCCGGGGGAACCATGATCCCGCTGGGGGTAAGTTGATGCAGTGAAAGGCCCTGTTTGCGGACAGCTATTGCTGTTTGTACCAGTTGTTTGCCCACCTGGCGCACAAAATCTTCGTTCAGCCTGCCGGGATCGTTAGCCTTGATCCTGGCCAGGGAATCTCCGTCCACAAACTCCGTTACCATAAAGACCGGATCGTGGGTCTGGTCGATCTGGGTTACTTTGGCCGTGTGGACGGAGCTGAGGCTGCCCATGCGCTTGAGCCGTTTCTGCAGGCCCATGATGGATTCCAAGTCGGAATACTTGTATTTGAAAAAGAGCTTCAGCACATACTTTCTGCCGTCTTTTACGGCGATATACTTGATCCCCTCCGGATCCTTGTTCAGCATCCGGACGATCGAGTAACCGCAAAAATCGTCGCCCTGGTCCATCAGCCTGAAAACAGAATCGGCAACCTGCTCTCCTCCAAATTTCCTTGCTGGTTCCGGGGTTGCCGGCACACTTGCAACTCCAGGCTCCGGCAAATTGCCTTCCAGATCTTCCCGGCGGGTTCCGCAGTGGACGCAGTATTTGGCCTTGTCCGGGATCTGCCGGCCGCAGTTGCCGCAATAAGCCATCAGTAAACCCTCTTAATTCCTAAAAACACCTGTTTGCCGTTGATGTCGTATTCATTCAGGCCTTCCGGGGAGGCGGATTCGCGCAGTTCATTGCATAGCGTTTCGCTCCTGATGAAATCCCCGTGCTCAGCCAGGGCGTCCGCGATCTCGGCATCAGCGTGCCACTCGACAGCTATCTTGTCCATGATCTCAAAGCCCTGTTCCTTGCGGCTGAACTGGATCTTGTTCACCAGTTCGCGGGCATAGCCTTCGCGGATGAGCTCCGGGGTGAGGGCCGTGTCCAGGGCCACGAACATCTCTTTCAGGCTCTCGAAGACAAATCCCTCCCGCGGTTGGATATGCACCGCCACGTCTTCCGGGACCAGTTCGATGTCCAATCCTAAAAGCTTGTAACTGCCTGTGGCGTTGAAGGCTGCCAGCACTTCCTGTCCCTTGAGCCCGGCCAGTTCCGCGGCGATGGCTTTCATCTGATTGCCGTATTTGGGACCCATCACCTTGAATTGGGGTTTCAGCTCATAATGTACAAAATCTTCATCTTCAGCCACATAGACGATCTCGTGGATGTTCACTTCCTCCTGGATAAGGCTGAACATCCGATCCACCGTCGCCCGGTATCTGGCCGGCACGTACATCTTTTGCAGGGGCTGGCGAACCTTGATCTGGCAGGCGTTGCGGGCTGCCCGGCCCAGATAGACGATATCTATGATCACCCGCATTTCCTCTTCCAGGGCGGGATCGATGTATTGGGTCTCAGATTCGGGATAATCGGCCAGATGCACGCTCTCGCCGGTTCCGAGGCTGATGAAAAGTTCCTCCGCCAGATAGGGCGCGAAGGGCGCGATGAGCTTTGCCACGCTCACAAGAACTTGATAAAGGGTGCGATAGGCGCCAATCTTGTCCTCGGTGAGATCCAGCGCCCAAAATCTGCGGCGGCTGCGGCGCACATACCAGTTCGAAAGTTCGTCGATCACAAAATCCTGGATGGCGCGCACCACCTTGGTGAGTTCATAATCCTTCATCCAATCGCGCACCTGGCCGATCAGGGTCTGCAGCCGGGAAACGATCCAGCGGTCGATCTCGGCGTTCCGTTGCCAGTTCCAATCATACTTGGAGGCATCGAAAGCGTCGATATTGGCATAGGTGGCGAAGAAGGAATAGGTGTTTTTCAGGGTGCCGATGAATTTGCCGATGATCTCCTTGACGCCCTCCACGTCGAAGCGCGTGGGCACCCAGGGTGGACTTACCTCCAGTAGATACCAGCGTATGGCGTCAGCGCCGAAATTGTGCATAAGTTCGATCGGATCGACGGAATTGCCTTTGGACTTGCTCATCTTCTGGCCTTTGGCGTCCAGGATAAGGTCGTTCACCAGGCAGCTCTTATAGCTGGAAACGCCTTTGTAAAGGGTTCCGATGGCCAGCATGGAATAGAACCAGCCCCGGGTTTGGTCGATGCCTTCGGAGATGAAGTCGGCCGGGAACAGTTCGGAGTCGAATCTATCTTTATTTTCAAAGGGATAGTGCCACTGCGCGTAGGGCATTGAGCCGCTGTCGAACCAGCAGTCGATGACCTCCTGGGTGCGGGTCATGCCGCCGCCGCATTTGGCGCAGGTGAGGGTCACATCATCGATGTAAGGCCGGTGCAATTCAATATCCGCGGGAACCGGTGAACCGTCTTTCAATTTGCCGCGTTCGACCAGTTCCGCGATCGAGCCAACCGAGGTCTTTTCGCCGCAGCCATCGCAGACCCAGACGTTCAGCGGCGTTCCCCAAAACCGGTCTCGGGAAAGGGCCCAGTCAACGTTGTTGGCGAGCCATTCACCGAAGCGTTTTTCGCCCACGAAGCCTGGATACCAGTTGATCTGGCGGTTTTGTTCCAAAAGCTGCTGTTTGAACTCGGTGGTGCGGATATACCAGCTTTCGCGGGCGTAGTAGATCAGCAGGTTTTCGCAGCGCCAGCAGTGGGGATAGCTGTGTTTCACCTGTTCGCGACGGTAGAGGTTGCCGCTTTCCTTCAGGCTGCGGATGATGTCCTTGTCCGCGGTTTTAACGAAGATCCCGGTCCAGGGCTCGATCAGATGGTTGAATTTCCCCTCCGCGTCCACCGGCTGGATGAAGGGCAGGTCATACTTCAGGCCCAGGGCGTAGTCGTCCTGGCCGAACGCCGGTGCGGTATGCACGATCCCGGTGCCGTCGTCCATGCTCACGTAATCCGCCAAACCAATGTACCAGGCAGGCTTGTCCACCTCGATGAAGCTGAACAGCGGCTGATAGCGGCGCCGTTCCAGTTCCCGCCCCGGAAATTCGCTCAGGATCTCGTATTCACCGTCCAAAACATCCAGCCGGGCCTTGGCCAGGATGTAGATTTCCTCCAGATGGCGAACCTTTACGTAAGGCTCGTCCGGATGCACGGCCAGCGCCACATTGGAGATCAGGGTCCAGGGTGTGGTGGTCCAAGCCAGATACCAGGTGCCGTCTTCGTCCAAAGCCTTGAACTTCACGAACACGGAGGGATCCTCCACGTCCTTGTAGCCCAGCGCCACTTCGTGCGAGGAGAGCGGCGTTCCGCAGCTGGGGCAGTAGGGCACGATCTTGTGCGCCTTGTAGATCAGCCCGCGGCGGAAAAAGTCGTCAAGGATGTGCCAGACGCTCTCGATATAGCTGTTGTGCATGGTGATGTAGGGATCGTCGAGATCGATCCAATAGCCCATCAGTTCGGTCATTTCCTGCCACAGGTTGAGGTAGCTCCAGACCGATTTCTTGCAGGCCTGGCAAAATTTTTCGACCCCGTAGGCCTCAATCGCCTTTTTATCCTCCAAACCCAGCTGTTTCTCCACCTCGATCTCAACCGGCAGGCCGTGGGTGTCCCAGCCGGCCTTGCGTTTCACCTGGAAACCGGTCATTGTCTTGTAGCGGCAGGCGAGGTCCTTCAGGGTGCGTGACAGCACATGATGGATGCCGGGTTTGCCATTGGCGGTGGGCGGCCCTTCGTAAAAAACGAATTGGGGCGCGCCCTCGCGCAGATCGATGCTTTTCTGCGCCAGAGAGTGTTCCTTCCAATAGGCGCGGATCCTCTCCTCCAGATGCCTGGGGCTTTCTTTAAGGTCTATATTCTTATACATTTATACTCTGGTGTTGTCCTTGCGTTGGTCTGGCTTTGGTTTTGGGTTCATTGCGGTCAAACGATCGCCAGATCCCGCTCTACCGATCTTTTTAGTGTGGCCGGGACGCCGCTGGCCGGGAATGAAACTCTGCCGGTTTTGGGCCGTTTCCTTTTTGTGTTCGTGGGCCGGGGGCAGCACGCGCTCCTCTTCATCTTCGGTAACCGGCTTTTCCTCAAACAGTTCGCTGAAGTGCTCCTTCAGGTCCTCGTGCCCGGAAACGTAGGTTTTCCACTCTTCCATGGCGGCATCCATGTCCACGCAGCGGGTGCAGAGCACCAGCAGATTTTGGTCCGTGGTCCCGATCCAGCCGCGCTCGTAGCAGTTATCGCAGCTCTTTTTCTGGCGGTGCTTGCGGGCAATTTCCTTGGCCGCATCCAGATGCTTTTCCTCAAGCTTGAACATTTCGTCTCCTTTATCCCGCTTCCAGACTCGCTTTACAGCTGCCATCCAGCCGCGGGAGACTGTTTTTTCACCATTTAAACCATATTTTTCACTGGCGCATTTCTGCAAAGGATTTTTTTCACCAGTGCCGCAGCCGCCTATTTCTTCTTGCGGGACTTGCTTCCGGCGCCGGGGGCCGGTGCCTGGGTTTTAGCCTCCGGGGGCGCGGGCTTGGCGGGTTCCGGTTCCCCAAACTGCAGGGGTTCGGTGATCATCGATCTTTTCAGCTCCACCCGCACGATCGGTTCCAGGCGGTGGGTTACTACAAAGAGATTCTTGTTGCGGGAAAGCTCCAGCTTTTCCTCAGGCGTCATCGCCACGATCTCTTTCAGGTTCACGATCTTCTCGATCGCTCCGGTGGCCATGTCCACGATCTGGACGAAGGTTTGTTTTTCGGCCATGAAGTCTACCTCCATTGTGTATTTTTCGGGAAATCTCTTGCAAATGTCAAGTACAAAATCCAGATACTCATGCCGGTGCAACTGATACCAGATGCGGAACGCGCGGCATTTCGCCACCCGGGGGCAGACGGCGCAAAGCGGCGCCGACACCTGACGGTGGCGTTTGATCTCGCAGACATGGATCCTGGATTTTTTCATAGCTTGCCTTTTCTCTGGAAAGCCTTTGCCTGTCAAGAAATATCGCCTTCGCGGAGCCCTTTGCGGAAGTGCCGGGCCCAAATTTTTTCCCTTCTTTTTTTGCCCCCGCAAAGGCAATATTCACCTAATCTGTCCAAGCCGGGGAGTTGCGGTGACCAAAAATCCAAAAATCCATCCCCGGATCAGGTTCCGCCCCCATTATCATTACGGGATAAATACGGGATCAATACGGATGAAATCCGTATTGATCCCGTATTTATCCCGTAATGATAATGGGAGCCAAGCAGAAAAATCGCAAAATTCGCAGGGTCTGGGTTCGGCCTTTTTTACTTCAAGAGCACCAATCTCTTATCGCAATGGAAACCTTGCGAACTCAGGCGCAGGAGGTATACTCCGGCAGAGACCCTTTGACCGGATCCGTCGAGTCCATCCCAAACAGCCTCCTGAAGCCCGCCGGTCCTGATCTCATCGATCAAAGCGCGGACCTTCTGTCCCCGTGAATTGAATATTTCCAGGCGCACCGGGGCCGGCCCTTTCAGGCTGAAAGAGATGGTGGCCAGGGAGGCGAAGGGGTTGGGATTTATCCCCAGGATCGCGGTTGAAGCAGGCGGGACCAGGGGATCGGAGCCAGCCACCAGGCTCAGAACGAAGTTCAGAATTGTGGTTTGGTCCAGGTTGACGATCACCCCGTAAACGCTCTGATCCACATAGCCGTCCGCGGAGATCATTAGGTCGTAAGTTCCTACCGGCAGATGAATTATATAATTACCCGCGGCATCGGTGGAAGCGGAATATCCGGTGTCCAAAACCTGGATCGTGGCTCCTTCCACAGGCTGGTCACCCGTCCCCAGAACGCTTCCCTGCAGGTTTCCAACCGGTACGTAAGCCCAAACGAATCCGGTTTGGGGGAACTCCCCGCTGACCGTTGCATTGGCCGGAGGATTGGCCGGATCGAATATCGTGTTGTCGCTCTGCGCCTTACGGGCCCGGTTCTCACCCCAGGTCTGGGACCGGAAATAATCCGAGGAAGAGTAATAGTCTGAATCCATGGGCCGCTGGGCCAGAATGACCAGGTTTGACCGGTTGAAATAGTCAAAGGCTTGGCTGAAAGGCAGATCGATCACGTTCTCGCCGCTGGGAAAATCCACCAGGCCATTGAAGACGAGGGTCAGATCGGTCGAAGGGATCCAGCCATCAGCCAGGTCGGGCAAAGTGGTGGTTCCCATCCAGACCAGAACGGGCTTGCTGGTCAGGTTGCTGGTGAAGTTGTTGAAAAACCTCAATCCGGTGAAGCGCCCGGTAAATTCATTCATTTCAGAAGGATAGATGATACACTCGAAGAGAGAGTTTTTCCAATACATGTCCACCGGCACCCGCAGAGACTCGTGTCCGCTCCCTACAATTCCGCTCCAGACGTATCCTCCGGGCTGCACAATGAGGTTCAGGCCGGGGCTTTGGTTGTTGGCGGGGTTCTCATCCCCGTCCAGGAACACTTTGCCGTAAATGGTCATGGGGCCGAAGCTGGTGGGGGTCCAGGCAATAGGGATCTGCGTCCACTCGCCCGGAGCGATGGGCACACCGGCTGAAAATCCCAATTCCTCGTCGTTTCCGTTGAACAACCGTACCGTATAGAGGTTTTGGCTTTGGCTGCCCAAATTTTGGATCCTGACCTGATGGACGGTTTCCACCCCTTCGCTGGGGGTGGTGTTTCCCGTGACCTCGAGTGCGGCCAGATCGTTTTCCAGAGCCGGAGGCGGAACGAAAGAGTATTGATAGCCAAAGAGATAGGGAACATGGGAGCCGTTGACTCCGGTGAATTCCTCAGTGCTGGAATAGCTGGCCTGGGGCGCGGCGGGGGTCACGCTGATGAAATCGCCCGATACGGCACCGGAAATGCCGATAGAGGCTGAAGCAGAAGCGCCCGGAGCGTTTCCCAGCAAGCCATAGACAAACTCGACGCGGTTGGAACCCTGGCGCAGCCGGATCTGGAAATTGACCAGGTTTTGCGGGCTGGCGCCGAAATACCAGTTCAGGTTTTGGAACTGGACTGTCAGCACCTGGTTTGGCGCGGTCCCGCTCAGTTCATAAGACACGCTGGAATCGTTGTAAGTGGTTGCCAGATCGTCCCAGAGGGCGCCCAGGACCAGGGTGTGGGAATTCAGCAGATTGTAGGGCGCGGAGTTGAGGTCCAAATCGAAGGTGATAAAGCCGTTCGTGCTGGCCCGGAACTGAGTGTGGTAAGTCCCGTCGTACAAAAAGCTGAAGCCGATTTCGATGGGCGCGGAGATGGCGTCATCGACCCCGTCGCCGTGGATCTGGATGGGGTTGGTGAGCGCTGTATAGCCGGATGGGGCCTGCTCAAAGCTGTATTCGGCCAGGGTCGCGAAGCCAAAAGTGGCCAGCAAAGCCGCGATAACGGTTAAAAGTGTCTTCATTGCATCTTCCTTGGTTTGGCAGCCGCCCGTGCAGCTGGGTTTATCTGATCAAACAGAGCTTTTGGAAAGCAGATCTCGTTCCGGAACCGTAGCGGAGCAGATAAATTCCGCCGGAGACAGGGTTTCCGGCTTCATTGCGTGCGTCCCAATCAAGCCACATTTGGCCTGATCCCTCATTGTTCATAGCTTCCAGACGCCGGACCAGTTGGCCCCGGGAATTGTAGATCTGAACGCTTCCGGCGATCTGATCCCGGCCTCTGACCTCGATCCGGAGAGAACCTCTTCCAGCCAGGAAGGGATTGGGATGGCAGCTTAGCATGGGCTTTGGCACAGCCTGGCCGAGCGGGTCGTTATTGGCTACTGCCGTGATCAGGGAATAGGTTACGGAGTTGGGGAAAGGATTGGCCAGCACATAGCAAACATGGTCGGCGAAGTTGGACAAAGGAGGCGCCAGCTCAAACAGATCGCCAGTGCCTTCGTCAGTAACTCCGAGGCATTGTCCTGTGTATCCGAAGTTTACGGAATTTATCGAGACAGGGTTGTCGCATGTGAGAGTGAAAAGCCTTTCTCCTTCAGCGGCGCAGGCATATTTCAGATAATCGGTTGCGTAAGGTTGGATGGTCTGATTAACCAATTCGGGAACCGGACTCAGGACCGTCATGGAAAAATTGGGCAGATCCAGTTGGGTATAACCCCAAAGCGGATGTTGTGGCGGAACCTCGTCAATGATATTGGCTGTGCCCCAGTTTTTGAAGATATCCGGGAATGGCATATCCGGATGGTGGATAGCGAGTTGCTGGTTCAGCGAAACCAGGCCGTTGGAAGGATCAGCCACCAGGTCGCTGATCAGTCCGGTCGCGTCGTAATGCTCCTGCAGATAGGTGAAAAAGAGCATTACCTTGACGTAATCGGCGAAGGTCTGGTTCCAGGCAATGAGGCTGTTATCCGGATTGGAGGGGAAGCCGGTGATGGGGTCCGGAACTCCGTAGACCACCATGGCGAGTTCGGAGCAGCCTTCATTGAGCCAGGTTTCCTCGTTGGCGTCCTGGCCCCAATGGATCAGGTGCTGCAGTTCGTGGGCCAGAACGGAGAGCCGCACCGGGGCTACCGGATCCAAGGGATGGCAGGTCATGTAGATCAT
>Ga0172377_10004296_pt1 | contig 14670 bp, 13 predicted proteins | sample Pumphouse3metaG_FD_119749 | JGI IMG/M metagenome (GOLD analysis project Ga0172377, IMG submission 119749) | Leachate microbial communities from a municipal landfill in Southern Ontario, Canada - Pumphouse #3 metaG | ecosystem: Engineered > Solid waste > Landfill > Unclassified | place: Canada... | reverse complement strand
TTCATTATTTGAAATCTGCAAATGTAGTACAAAGCATAAAAACTCAAATTGCTTTCTTCTATCTCCTGTTCCAATTCTTGTGCCAAAGCATTTGCGGCTGAAAAGTGTTTTATTTCTACATACAAATACAAAAGCTGCAATCTATCAAAAAGTTTTATAGTTGAAGCATCCTTACGAAAGTAGGCCGAAAGTACTGCTAAGGTCTGGGCAAAAAATGCAGAGTTTTCTAACACTGGCAAATGATTGGTTAGCACAAAGAACTTATACAGCTCTCCATCTCTGTGTTTCTTTTTTCTCTGAAGCACCTTGAAGACAGCATCAAAAAATACTGCGATTATTGCCTCAAAGCGTCGGGAATCTGGTATCATGTTTAGATGTTGGGATACTAGCAACGTAATTTCTTCTATCTGTTCGTCCCGATTGAGAGCATTTTTAACAAATAGATTGGTTGCTAATTTCTTGATTTCAGCTATTGCTTTAGGATTTATCTCGCTCATTTTTGTGATGTTGTATGTCTGAGCCATCAATCATCCTCTTTTGCAGGTACAAAACGAAACACTTTCTCTCCCGGTTTAGTAAGCCCATATTGCTCTCGTGCTGCTTTTTCGGCCGCTTCAGGATCAGTTTTTAGCCGTGCATTTTCGGTTGCCAAAGAATCGTTAACTGCTTTCAAACGTTCAGCTTCACTTTCCAAGCTTTCTACCTTGCGCCTCAATTGATAGGTATTCCAAAAGCTATTGCGACCCAAAATACCAATCCAAAGTAGCAAAAGTACTATCGCTAAAGTAAAAGCATAAGAAAACAGTTTGGGAAGATCTCCCGCCTTTTTCTTCATCGTACAAACCTTGCTGCCAAAAAGGACTTGTGAATATCTATTGCTTGAGTGGGGCACAACTCATGGCAACACATACACTTGATACAAACATCTTTATTGATGGCAGGAAATCCATTCTCTTGCCAGGTAATAGCCTTAACGGGGCACGAGCGTACACAAACTCCACAGCGAACGCAACGAGCACTGATTACAGGATAATGGTAATATGCTTTTCTAAAAAGATAGCGCACTCCTCGTGGCACATATTTGAGCCCCTCTTTCCGCATTTTTACTACCCGAATATCCGCATTAGGAATCCTGTAGTGTAAAAAACTGTGCGGTACATGAATTTGAGAGGGAAGGATCCCATCCATATGTAATGCAGCCCACAGATACGGTACGTCATTTACTGTAAAACCCATCATGCGGGAGGCAACCGTATCCAAAGCCGAAATGCTTTCTGAACCCATCAATAAGCCAAAATGTCGAACTGTGCCTGCTGAAGGACCCGCACCATCCATTCCCACAATTCCGTCGAGAATGTTATAAGTTATCTTCGCTCTACACAATCCATAGATTGCTATCAGAAGAGCTGCAAAGCTTTTTGTATCTGGATGCATTCTATGATATTCACTTTTTATCAACCCCGGCACCAAGCCATAAAGGTTTTTCAACGCTCCGGTAAAAGCCATCAATGAATGAGTTTTATACTTTGCCACATTGATTACGATTCCACATTTAAAGAGTGTTTCAGATATCTTTACCGGAATTCCCTCGTAATTCATCTCTCTATATTTTTCGGTTGATAGATTCACCAATTTGATCGGATACCGATCTGCCAAATCTTGCAATCCACAGACCTGCCATACTTTCTGTACCGATACTCCGCCGCCCGGGCTATCTCCTACCCATACTTCTTTTTTGTGTGCCAAAAAATAGCGGATAATAGCTTCCAAAACCGTTGGATGAGTAGTAACTGCTTGCTCTGGAGCATAAGCACCTAGAAGATTGGGTTTAATTAACACTCTCTTGCTGCGACGCAATTTGTTGTCTCTAAGAGCCGAAAACCAAGTATTAACTGCATCCTCCAACAACGGAAGCTCATATTTGTCGATTGCCCTTATTTGAACACCAGATTGCTTCATCAATCCTCCAGAAGCTTACTACTCATAAAAGTGTTCAATTTTATGCTTAAGCCCATATTGACTTGAGTTTGACGGTTTTCACCAATAATGCAATGCAAAAGCGAGACATTAATCTGACCGTGTTTAAAAAGGTAACCAAGCCCTGCCGTAAGAAAATGTTGATTGTTGTCTTTTACATCCAAACTGTTGGGTACATCCAACCAGAAAATTGAGGTGTCGGCATTGGCAGTAGTGTTTTCTGCTAACATCACCCTGCCATCCCATACATTAGATTTGAACATATATCCTGCACGTATAATATGGTTTTCTACTCTCTTTTCCGCTCCCAAATGAACACCATACCTGCTTGAAAACTTTTCATCTACTGCAGAATCATTTACAAAGCTAAAATCTCCCGATAAACGGTGTTGACCACTAGTGTAACTTAAGCCCGCATTCAGTTCTAATGGCAAAGGATATTCATATTTACCATATCGCAAATCCACATCAATCTTACCCGGCAATAATGCTGAGCCGCCCACCATCCATTTATCCTGTTTAAATAGAAAACCAGGTTGCATGCGAACTCTATAAACTGTATCGCTCACTTTGGCATAGCTGCGCAGAAAAATGGGATTGTAAAAATAATGTATTTGATTGTGTAATGCCATTCCCAAAGACACCTTATCCGTAAGCTTATAGTTGGCAACTGCACTAAACTGATGCAAGTAATATTTAGGCGATATTGCTACTATACTAGCTCCTTGATTGATCTCTATTATAAAATCTTCTAAGTAAATGCTTTTAGGATTGTTGTACATAGCGGCAATATTCCATTTTGAGTTTAGCGGCATGCTAAACCCAAAAACACCAAGTGGTGTTGGCGAAACATAATTGGCATTAAACTTAAGCTCATCTTCATTCTGAGGAGGCTTTATCCCAAATTCTATAAAAATATTCGCCGAATCTGCCGTCATAACTGCCGGATTAATTAAAGCAGAGTGGGCATTACTCAATACCGCCGCCCCAGTGTAGCCTCTTCCTGCTGCTTCAACCCCTAAATAGTTCCTAGAATATGTCTCATAAAACGGATTGGCAAATTGGGGTGCATTGAAGACCCAAAGAGTATCTGCCGATTGGGCAAAAATCCCCACCGCTATAATCAGCATAAAAATAATAAGGCACTGTTTCATGATTCTCTCATCTATCCTTTATTGATAACAAAGGTTTGATTGCGTTCTTTCCCCACCGATACTATCTTGATGGGTTTTTCCAACAGATCTTCAATCGCTTCCAAGTATATTCTTGCGTTTTGGGGTAAAGATTTCACCGACCTAGCTTTATTTAAGTTCTGGTCCCACCCTTCTAAGCTAACATACATAGGCTCTATCTTTTCCCAATCAAGCGGATGTGATGGAGGTTCGGTTAGCACTCTGTTTTTTAACTTGTAGCCCATGCAGATCTTAAGCTCTTCTATTCCAGACAACACATCTAATAGGGTTATGGCAAGCTTATCGATTGTATTTAGCTTGATGGTGTGAGCAGCTAGAACGGCATCGAAATATCCTATTCGTCTTGGTCTTCCAGTGGTTGCTCCAAATTCGTTTCCTTGTTTGCGTATCTTCTGTGCAATATCATCGCTTATTTCGGTGGGGAATGGTCCTTCACCTACTCGAGTGGCATAAGCCTTGAATACGCCCAAAACTTCATCCAGACACCGTGCCGAAAAACCGGTTCCAATTCCCACTGCATCTACTATTGTATTGGATGAAGTAACATAGGGATATGTACCCCAACTACGGTCCAACATGCTGCCCTGAGCCCCTTCAAAGATGATTTTGGCTCCTTGTATATTTGCCTCGTGCAATAAGTTACCGGTTTGACAGCTATATTTTCGTAAAAATTTCCAACATTCTTCCAACTGCCGAATAAGTTCCGCAATTTCCGATGCTTCTTCCTGGTGCTTGTGATACAGATACAGTTCCTGTATTCTTCTTTTTAAATAGCGATGATGAGCCAAATCTATCAAACGAATTCCTACTCTGGCAGTGAGATCCGCATAAGCAGGGCCTATACCGCGTCCTGTAGTACCAATCTTTGCGCTTTTAAGCTGTTTTTCAGAACTTAGATCCAAGTGTTTGTGCAATGGCAATACAATTCCGGTACGCTCGTCTATAAACAAACGATGGTTAAAAGTGATTCCGGCGGCTTCCAAAGCCATAATTTCTGCTACCAACGCAAAGGGATCGATAACAAGTCCGGAGCCAATAACACATTTAGTGTGTGGATACAAAATACCAGAGGGAACAGTATGAAAAACATACTTCTTTCCCTTTACAACTATAGTATGTCCGGCATTGCTTCCTCCTTGAAAACGAACCACATAATCGGCATCGCTTCCCAAATAGTCAACAATCTTCGCCTTTGCCTCATCACCCCACATGCAGCCCAAAACGGCAATAGCAGGCATTGTAAACTCCACATTTCTTTAGAACTTCATGATAAAATCTAAGACTTCTTTTGTCAATGCAAATCTTAACAATGGTTCCAGTCTCGGGTGGCTTTTGTATCCAAATATCTTACGAGCTGATCCTATCTAAAGAGATATCCTCTAGCCAATGCTTACCCCATTGGGTAAACTATGCTAAACCCATGCTTTAGGCAGACATAATCCTATACGCACAGGAGAATGTCTGGACAAACATAGCGTAAAGTTAGCTTGATCCGGAGGGTAAAAAAAGGCTAGTCTATCGACTGGAAAAATAAGTAACCATGTCCTCAATGGCTTGTCGCTTCTTGCTTCCGGCAACACCAGATATAGTCTTGCTATATAAGCTCTTATCATCTTTGGGGTAGCCAAAAGGAGAAAAGGCTACAATCCGCCAAGACTTGGGAATGTTGAGATATTTTGCCAGAGCTTTCTCCGAAAATGCAGCCATCCAACAAGAACCTATACCCATCTCCCAGGCACATAACATCATCTGCTGAAAAGAGATAGCGATATCTACCAAATAATAGTCCTGGTTGTTGATGCGTAAATTTTTCTTGCTTTCAGCACAGGCGATTATTACACAGGGAGCACTTTTAACAAAGAAATTACTAAGCCCAATTAATCCTGTATGCTTCACAAAGGCTTTTACTTCATTTGACTCCCTTATTACAATGTATCGCCAAGGTTGACGGTTTTGAGCAGAAGGAGCCAACCTTCCAGCTTCCAAGATTTTGTCCAAAGCGGCATTGGGAATTGGATCCGAGCAATAATCACGTATGCTATGGCGCGTGCTAATAAGCTCCATAAAATCTTTATCCATGTATTTCTCCACTTTCCAAAAAACGGTCGAGATCGTCCTTCGTATTTATGTTTTGTAATATGCCCTGATCTTCTACAGCCACGATCATGGTTCCCACACCGCTGTGGCGTAAGACTTCCCTTAATGTTTCGTATACGGGATTGTGGATATCCAAATCTGAAGGTATGATAATTGGATGTCCGCGCCTGCCACGATATTCCGGTTTGATAATGCAATCCGGATTTTGCATGGCATATTCCACCAGTATTTGCACCGTGTTACTTTGCACAAAAGGATGGTCAACCGGCCAGATAATCAGATGGGAAGGAATATCTGTCATATTTTTAAGTGTTTTACGCAACGAATCCAACATGGATGGAGTATCCAAGCTCTTGGCAAGGATAATGTTGTGGAGGCCGGAATCTAAAAGATTGCGGCTTATTCTTTGTGAAAAAAGCAAACCATCCACCTTCGCTTCAGACTTGGGCATGCCGAAGCGATTGCCCTTGCCTGAAGCGAGAATGATGGCACAAAAATTAGAGAGCGTTAAATTCCTCAATTGCTTTATCGAGCTCGTCTAAGTTATCTTCAAAGGTTTCGGTCCAATACTCCGGTTCCCACTGTTTAAGGATTTCTTCGTAGGTTTTTCCTTGTTGCTCTACCCAAGTGTAGTATTTCAAGTTGTGGATGCGTTTTTGATCTTGATAGCTGAGTTCCAAGAAGTTATCATAGCTCTGAGCCCTAATGCAGCCTTCCAAATCCAGAGCGGCTTGAAGCTCACTATAAGCACCTTTATCGGCATTCTGTTCTGCTATCCTGCTTTCATACATTTCGGCTGAATCCGTAAAGCAGGTAAAGATAACATCATCTTCGTTATACTCAAAATACTTGGCCATTTTGATGCATGCCAATAGATTGCCAATAGAAGATATACCCAAAAGTGGTAGATCGTTTACAACGGATTCGCTAACACCTTGTGCAATAAGGGATTTTTTGCCTTCCTCTTCGTTAAAGAGGCGCAGTAATCTCATACAATCTTCATCTCTGATGGCAGCAACGGCATCGGTATGACGTACGTTATGTATCCATGGAACATGCTTGTCTCCAATTCCCTCAATGCGATGACCCCCAAAGCCATTATTGAGAAGAGTGGGGCATTCAAAAGCTTCTGCAGCAGTGGTTTTCATCAAAGGATGAATGCGTTTTAAATAGTCTCCTGCTGCTATTGTGCCTGCTGAACCAGTAGCGCTTACATATCCGGATAAGCGATTTTTGGGTCTCTTAATCATATCATACACTTCTTCAATGGCATTTCCGGTTAAGTGGTAATGCCAGAAAGAATTGCCAAATTCATCAAATTGATTTAGAATAACATATTGAGGATCGGGACGCAATTCTGCGCACTTATCGAATATCTCTTTTACATTCGATTCGCATCCGGGAGTGGCATATACCTCAGCCCCAATTTCATGCAACCAATCAAAACGTTCTTTACTCATCTCCTCAGGAAGGATTGCTACAGCAGGACAAGCTAATAATGCACAGTCAAAGGCCCCTCCACGACAGTAGTTCCCAGTAGATGGCCAAACCGCTTTATGAATTTCAGGATCGAATGAGCCGCTCACTAGAATTGGGGCAAGACAACCATAAGCAGCGCCTACTTTGTGGGCACCGGTGGGAAAATATTTGCCAACAAGTCCTATTATTCTAGCTTTCACCCCGGAAATTTCAGGAGGAATCTCCAAAAAGTTGGGCGCACCAAAAAGCCCTGTTTCTATGTTGTTTTTCCAAGTGATCCGAAACAAATTTAAGGGGTTGATATCCCACAAGCCAATAGGTTTTAACCTATCCTTAATCTCTTGGGGAATGGTTTCAGGGTACATCTGTTGTTTAATAGTGGGAAGAATTATTCCCCTTTGTTTGCACCTTGCAGCGTTTTTGGCTGCTATTTTTCTGTCGATCTTTGTAATAAGTTTTGGCATTTATTCTCCTAATATTATATTATTTCTATTTTTTCGTGGTGATGCTAAATAAAGGATTTTAGCTTGCCTGCCACATCTTTGATTTTGCTGTTGAAGATCATGGATGCAATAACAAAAGGCTTGTAACCCGCTTCCTGATATGTGTGCAGGCGGTAACGTTCAAATACGCTTTTTGCCACTTCACCATGTGTACAGCTTACGTCACTAATATCTGCCGGCAAACAGTGCTCGTACAGAGCATTACCGTTTTTAGTTAGTTTCATCATGGCTTCGGTGCATTCCCAATCCATGTGACGCTTGTTTTCCGCTAAACAATGCTGTTCCAAATCCTTAAGTCCCTGTTTATCGGATTGTTTTAGCAATTCAGTGCGCTTCTGCATTACTGCCATTGGCGCCCAAGATTTGGGGTATACAACATCGGCATCCCTAAAAGCTTGAGCCATATCGTGTACGTGGGTAAAACTGCCTCCGCTCTCTTTGGCAAAAGAAGCAGCACTATCTAAGGTTTCCGGTAAAAGGTCATAGCCCTCGGGATGAGCTAAAACCACATCCATCCCAAAACGGGTCATCAGGTTAATCACTCCTTGTGGAACCGATAGAGGCTTGCCGTAAGAAGGGGAATATGCCCAACTCATAGCAATTTTCTTGCCCTTCAAAGCTTCCCATCCGCCAAAATAATCCTTTAGCTTTAATAAGTCTGATAAGCTCTGTGTGGGGTGATCTAAGTCGCATTGCAAATTCACCAGTGCCGGGCGTTGTGCTAAAACTCCATTATTAAAGCCTTCACTTACTGCATCGGAAACTTCTTTCATGTATGTATGCCCTTCCCCTGGATACATATCGTCTCTTATGCCAATCACTTCCGTTAAGAAAGAAATCATGTTTGCAGTCTCACGCACAGTTTCGCCATGAGCTATTTGAGATTTAACCTCGTCCAGTTCTGAAAGAGCAAGCCCCAAACCATTTACCGCAGAAGCAAAGCTGAAGCGGGTTCGAGTACTATTATCTCTAAAAATCGATATAGCTAAGCCGTAGTCAAAGATTTTCCATGGCTTCTTCGCTTTATGCAACAACTGTAAAATCTCGGCAACCAGCATTACAGCTTTCAAGTTGTCTACACTGTTTTCCCATGTAAGAAGGAAATCCTTTCCATGCAAACTGGAACTGATATTTTCCAACTCTTGGAGTCTTTTTGTTATTTCTTGCATTATATTAACCTCTATATTTAAGTATTGTAATATTTAGTGCTTTGGGGTCGGATACATCTGCTTTGCCGCAAGTTCCACTGCATCTACTATTTGCTGATATCCGGTGCAACGACACAAATTGCCCTTAAGTGCTTGACGTATCTCTTCCCTAGAAGGATGGTGGTTCTTAAGCAATAAAGCCAGTGCCGAGAGTACCATGCCAGGAGTGCAAAAACCACACTGGATGGCACCTGCATCCATAAAAGCCTGTTGTAGAGGGTGCAAACTTCCATCTTCTAAAGCAATGCCCTCTATGGTAACAACCTTGCTGCCTTCAACATCTTTGAGAGTGAGCTTACAACTTCGCTTTGCTTCACTATTCACCAATACTGTGCAAGATCCACATACGCCAATATTGCAGCCAATCTTGGTTCCAGTTAACATAAGGTCCTCTCGCAACCATTCCGAGAGCTTCTTGTCTTTTAGTTCATTGCCAATCTCATAGTTAATTCCGTTTACAGTAATCATTGTTTCCTCATCTTTATAGGCTGATCTGTATAGCGCTTTCCGGTAGCTCGATAGATGGCGTTGGCAATTGCGGGAGCAGTGATCTCCAATGTAGGCTCGCCGATTCCCTTGGCTTTCGAAGGAGAGGTAGGATCCGGATTCTCTACTATTATAGCCGTCATTTCTGGTAGATCTGTGGCACGCATAATGCGGTATTGATGGAAATTTGTGGGAATTACAGCACCATCTTTTAGCGGGACTTCTTCAAATAGTCCATATCCGGCACCTGTTGCCATACCGCCGTAGAACTGACCCTTAACCATCTCGCGATTGATTGCCTTGCCTACATCATGAGCCGCCACTATATTTAAAAGCGTTACTTTACCTGTCTTGGGCTCTACTTCAAGTTCTACAGCCTGACAGCCATATACCCAAGTAAAGTACGCATCGCCGTGTCCAGTTTCTTCATCCCAACTTACCCTAGGGGCTTGAAACACTCCAAACGCATAAGGATATATCTGTTTACTGTAACAAAGACCTATGGCTTCATTCCAAGTGCATATCACTTGCCCTTCATCATCCAGAATACTTTCCTTCTCAAAGCTTGCTGCATTGCGCTGCATGTAAGTTTTAAGCGTCTCCGATATGATGTCTTTAAGAATGCGAGCTGCATTGGTTGTTGCCCCACCGCCCAAAAGCGTCCCTCGCGAGGCAACGGTAGTCCCTCCATCGGGTATATTTGAGGTCGAGGGCATGCGGTAACGAATGCGGGATATGGGCAAACCTAATTCTTCCGCAGCAATCAGCATCATTACGCTTTCTGCACCTTGACCGTTTTCATGCACTCCCGTCTCTAAGAGTACGCTGCCATCTGGTTGAACGTTTATTATGGCGCTGTTAAAATCTACTCCCTCAGCACCTAAACTCATACCCCGATAAGAGATAGCAAAGCCTATACCATACCATGTGTCCTGCTTGGTATCTCCGTAGCTGCAATGTTTACGCTTATTTTTATAGTCAATTTCTTTTAGAACTTTGTCCATCACTTCGCCAAGCGAGACTTTATGAGTATTGAGTACCTGATTGGTTACAGTGGTCGAGCCCTGTTTCACCATATTTATTCTGCGAAACTCCAATTCGTCCAGGCCCAGTTTTTCGGCAGCCATCTCAACCAATTGCTCAATTGCCCAATTCACTTGTGGAGAACCAAAACCTCGAAAAGCTCCAGTAAAAACATTATTTGTATATACTCCATATACATCGCAATGCACATTGGGCACTTCATAACACCCACAACACTGCACCGTAGATCTCCATGTAACCCATGGGGTAACACTGCAATAAGCCCCACTATCAGCTACCATGCGAACTTTTACAAACACTATCTTGCCGTCTTTGTTCAGACCCATTTTGTATTGCATTCTATAGGGATGACGTTTATAGCTTTCACGCATGCTCATTTCACGACTGTAGGTTAGTTTTACCGGGTGCTTAGTAAGGTAGGCGCATAGTGCGGTGCGAGCACAAACTAAGGCAGCGGTATCATCTTTACCTCCAAATCCTCCACCCATTGGCACTGTTTTTACCTCTACATCTTTGAGCTCAAAGCCCAAAGTGGAGGCTACAAAGCGTCTGGTGCTAAAAGGGTGTTGCATGCTGCCAATCACTTCCATCACTCCATCAGGACGCATATGGCACAGCGAAGCTTCCGGCTCCATGTACGCATGTTCAATGCGAGATGTATTGAACTCTTGTTCAAGTACAATATCAGCTTCTTGTTCCCCCTGTCGAATATCTCCGGTTCTTACCCGATGGTAATTGCATAAATTGCTTCCATACTCAGGATTGATAAGATTAGCTTTGGCTAGCAATGCTTCTTCTGGATCATACAAGGGAGACAAGTTTTCCAGCTCCAATTCTATTGCTTGAACTGCTGCTTGAGCTTGGTTACGGGAATTTGCTACCACCAATGCCACAACATCGCCAGTAGTGCGGATTCTCTTATGCACCAAGGTGGGATAGTCTTTGATAATTTGCCCAAACTTGATACTGCCCGGAATATCGGCAGCGGTAATAATTTTCACCACTCCTGGCATCGCACATGCTTTATCTACATTGATTTTTTTGATCACTGCACTTGCCACCGGCGCATGAAGCGGTACGGCATGCAACATTCCCTGCATGGTATAATCATCCGTATACTTAGCTTTACCGGTAACTTTGGCATAGGCATCGTTACGAAATGCTTTAGTCATAGTACTTCCTGTTTAATATGTTAGATTCATCAGTTTTGCGGGATTTATACGGGTTAGTTGGTCAAGCATATCGCAGCCAATCTTTCCAGTATCTACCAAAGCTTTATGCATCGAGGAAAATAGGTATTCTATGCCGGCAATGCCGCAAGGTACTTTTTCCAAGATATCTTGATAGCGGTCTTTATCGGCTACAGTAAAGGCACAATGGTCGCTTGCTAAAATGTCGAACACCTGATCTTGCACAAGCTCCACCAGCATCCCGCGTGATGCTTCACTTCTGAAGGGAGGCGTACAGATCCACCGATGTGCATTCTTTTCCATAAATTTGCTTTCATTATACAGCAGATAGTGAGGCGCTGTTTCACAGGTTATCTCTGCAAAATTAAGTTTAGCTTCCTTGATAAGCAGTGCTGCCCGTGATGAGGATACATGCACTATATGAACTGGATGACGGTGTTTAACAGCCAGGTCTAATACTTTTTCCACTGCTCGTATCTCTGCCAGTTCTGGCCTGCGAAGGCAATGATCGTGAGGATGAGTGAATGGGTAACGTTTTGAGTATTCTTGAATGGTATCGTCATCCTCGCAGTGGATCAATATTCTTGTTCTTGAGTTTTCAAGAGCTTGCATCCACAGCTCTATCTGCTGGTAAGAACTGTACAAGCCAGCATTGCGATAGGTGCTGTAAAGTTTAAGATCTGTCTTTGCTCCCAATAGCGGAATAGTATCTTCCACTTTGCTATGCACGGGGCTTAAATGCCAGAATACATCTCCTTCAAATTCGCGTTTGGCAGTTTCTTGCATGTTTATAAATTTATCTTTGAGGCATGAGTTCTCTTCTTCGGTTACAAATACTCCGATAGACCCAAGCACAGCTTGTTTGCGGCAATCACTCATGCGCAATTTATTCAGATCGGCAAAGCTATCTCTCAGGCGATAACCGCCGATGCGCTCGCCCACATGAACATGGAAGTCGTGATACACGAACTCATTCGGCAAATTTCACCGCCTGTATATCCTTGAGTCCATGACCGGTAAGCATCAATACTACGTTTGCCTTATCTTGAATTTTGCCCAATTCTCTACAACTGAAATAAGCTGCCAAAGTAGCGGCTGAAGAAGGCTCGCAGAAAATGCCGCTACGCTCGGCAAGCATCTTTTGTGCAGCCAATATTTCTGCATCACTTACTCGAATACCAAAACCTTCAGATTCTTTTATTGCTCTTACAGCCAAATGCGCTGCTGATGGTGTTTTTACAGATATAGAATCTGCAATTGTTGCTGGTTGGCGGGCATCCTCATAATTTCCGTTTTCCCAATATGAGGTTATGGCATCGGAGCTTTCTGCTTGTGCTGCAACCAAAGCCGGCAATTTTTCGATAAGACCTGCCAGTTTAAGATCCTTAAACGATTTTGCCAATCCAGATAGAATAACACCATCTCCTGTAGGCACAAACACGTAATCCGGCATGGCAGGCATTTGAACAAACAATTCCATACCAGCAGTTTTCTTTCCCTCAATTGTAAATGGATGATATGCGGTATTTCGGTTTAAGCATTCATGCTCTTGAGAATACTCCATAGCTGCCGCAAACGCATCGTCGTAAGTGCCATCTACCAAATGCAGATCGGCACCATGAACTTTTATCTGAACAAGCTTTGCCATAGGTGCCGAAGATGGGGCAAAGATCACAGCCTTAATCCCCGCAGCGGCACTAATTGCCGCCAAAGAAGATGCCGCATTGCCAGTGGAAGCAGTCACGATCTCTCGAATTCCCAATCTTTTTGCTTCTGCTACTACTAAGTGTGAAGCCCTATCTTTGTAAGAACCGGATGGATTTGAGCCATCAAATTTAAGATACAGCAACTCTCCCGAAAGGCTTTGCGTACATACCAAAGGGGTTTTACCAACAGGTAAATTGGGATAGTATTCTTTTTCCAGTGGGCTAAATAGTTGGCATAATTCTTCCATCCGCTTACATTCGTGTGCATCTGGAAAAGCAATATTAAACTCATCCCAAGCACGGGCAATAGCATCATATTCATAGCTGCATTCCAGAATGCCGCGCAAAGGCATGCCAACATGATACTCTGCACTGCATTTTGGACACAGATAGATCAGTTTATCCGGAAGATATTCTGCATTACATTCTGTGCAGATATATTTTGAAAAGTAGGTCATTTTCCCAATTGATGGATTAGGGCAGCATAAAATGCAGCCGCTTCTGTTAGGTGTTCGATGGGTGTTGCCTCATTGGGAGCATGGGCATACACTTCGTTTCCGGGTCCCAAACCGATACAAGGGATCTTATGCATCCCCGCTATTGCCACTCCATTGGTAGAGAAAGTCCATTTATCTACTTTTGGTTTGCGGGATAGAGTGTTTTCATAGGCTGCTTCGGCGGCTTTCACCCAAACTGAATCTACTGGAGTTACCCACGTAGGGAAGTATTTCTCGGTAGGATACACCAAACCTGTATATGCAGCTTCTTCATACATTAGTACTTCAATCCTGGCATCCGGATGTCCTGCTAAACGGCAAGCTTCCTGAACTTCCGCTACCGCACTGTCTTTGGTTTCACCCCAAGTTAGGCGTCGATCCAAATGAATGCGTGCACTATCGGGAACAGCGCATTGTGAAGGTCCTGTAAAATATACTTCGGTTACCGTTACAGAGCCTTTCCCCAGAAACTCATCATAATGCAAGCGTTCATGTAGCTTTTCAATTTCCAAAGCAATTCGAGATATCTTATAAATGGCGTTATCGCCACGCTCTGGCGCACTTCCATGACATGAAAGCCCTTTCACGTGAACCTGCATTTCCATTCTACCACGATGTCCACGATATATATTCATATTGGTAGGTTCGGTAATAACTACCATCTCCGGTGTGATTTTATCTTCTTTGATGATGTATTGCCAGCAAAGCCCATCACAATCCTCTTCCATCACTGTTCCAGTAAAGAATATGGTAAATCCTTCTTGCAATCCCAGATCCTTAATGATGCGACCGGCGGTTACCATGCTTGCCATTCCACCTTCTTGATCTACGGTACCCCTGCCCCAAACTTTGCCATCTTTTATGTGGGCATCGAAAGGATCAAAATCCCATAGCGAACGGTCGCCGGGGTATACAGTATCGATATGAGCATCGAAGGCAATAACTTTGGGGCCGTTACCAATACGGCCAATTACATTACCTAAAGGATCCACAAATACTTCATCAAAGCCCGCAGATTCCATCTCTTTTTTGATGCAATCTATTACTTCCTTTTCTTTTGTGGAAAATGCAGGTATACGCACCATATCCATTAAGAAGCGAGTGGTAACCTGTTCATAAGCCTTTGCTTTTTCAAAAATCTCTTTATACATGTTCTCCTTCCTTATCTGTCTATTAAAATCGTTCCCAAAGTAACTTGGCAAGTTGGCGGCTTTCGGTGCGCAGCTCAGCTTCGTCTATGCCCAATAACAGCTCGCCACCCCACATCAGGAAATCTCCGTTTACTATTGT
>Ga0172377_10004295_pt1 | contig 14673 bp, 12 predicted proteins | sample Pumphouse3metaG_FD_119749 | JGI IMG/M metagenome (GOLD analysis project Ga0172377, IMG submission 119749) | Leachate microbial communities from a municipal landfill in Southern Ontario, Canada - Pumphouse #3 metaG | ecosystem: Engineered > Solid waste > Landfill > Unclassified | place: Canada... | reverse complement strand
TGTCACGTTGTTCCTTCCTCACCCCTGCGGGGCCGGACTAGAGTCCGGCTCTTCGAACCCTGACGTTCCCTGGTGGGAACCGACTTCTCGCCATAAAAATTGAGTTTTCAGAAGAACCCTCATACAACAACGATAGAATGGAATTGTCAGATGCAATGACCTAGTGATACGATCCCATCAATTTCATAGAGATCAACAATTCCACATTTTACATTTCTGAAGGCACAGCCCTATTTCATCATCGCCTTGTAACAACTAATATACCAAAGAACAGAGCTTTCAAAATAATACATTGGAAATTATCAGCGACAGTTCTTAAACGGCCCCCACAAAAGAATAACCTGGAAACCGGAGTACACCCCGCACACAAACAAAACAAGTGCGTTCAGTCTTTGTGACAGAGCAATTATCTATCTTTTTTCTGCTAAAAAGGAGCTGCAAGATGAGCTTAATTTTTCGTTCTGGAATTGGATTTGACGTTCACCGCTTGGTAGAAGGCCGTAAATGCATTATCGGCGGCGTTGACATTCCCTACGAAAAAGGACTCCTCGGACATAGCGATGCCGACGTACTTGTACACGCGATCTGCGATGCGCTTCTCGGAGCCGCAGGGCTCGGCGATATTGGCACTTACTTCCCAGACACCGACCCCGCTTTCAAAGACGTCAACAGTTTGAATTTACTTTCCCGCGTTGCACAAGAAGTTGCCAAAGCCGGCTACAGAATCGTAAACATTGATTCCGTAGTCGTGTGCGAACGCCCCAAGGTGAACCCGCACCGCGAACAAATGAAGGAAAACATCGCCAAAGTTCTTGGAGTCGCTAAAGAACAAGTCGGAATCAAGGCAAGTACTTCCGAAAAGCTTGGCTTCACAGGACGTATGGAAGGCATTATGGCTCAAGCTGTAGCAAGTCTCTGCAAAGACGATCCAAACTTTTAAAACCGTTTATTTTGCCCCGAATATAAGCAGAAGCGAGATGCCCACAACTATTTTTTTTATCGTTCTGCAAGCCCAATCATTTTCCGCATTTCTTCAGCAATATTTTCCGCCTGCGAAAGAGCAGTTACCATGGCGATATGGCGACAACCGATTTTCTTTAGCACAGGAATATGTTCTGCTTTAATTCCACCCATTACAGAAAAAGGCTTCCGGGAAAAATCTTTCCATGCAATTAGATTTTCTATGCCGACAACCGGATACACCACATTCTTAGTTTGTGTAAGAAATAAAGGCCCAATGTTCATATAATCCACATCTTCTAAATTTGCTGCTCTTATTTCTTCGGGATTATGAGTAGAAATTCCAATTAAAAGTTCCGGAGCGATTTTGCGAGCCGCCGAAACAGGCAAATCGGATTGACCCAGATGAACGCCATCTGCACCACAAGCAAGCGCAAGCGCCACATCATCATCCACCATAAAGAGCATTCCAAAATCTGCCGCAATTTTTTGGCACATCCAAGCTAAATTCCATTTTGCGCGATCCGAAACATTTTTCTCCCTAAATTGCACAATACGAGCTCCGCCCGTAGCAAGAGCAAGAACGACATCCGCCACATTCCGCCCACAGCAAAATTCCGATGATACCACTGGATAAATGGAACTCTCATTAAAAATTTTAGCACGTTCTGAACGCGTCATACAATCCTTTTGAAAAAAGAAAACCCGACAGGCATCTACCCGCCGGGCCATTAACCATTATTACTTCTTCAAACTTTCGAGGATTTGCTTTGCCACCTTTTGACCAGACATCAGCATTCCGCCAAATATCGGTCCCATGCGATAGCCTCCCATTACGTTATTAGCACTCATCCCGCAGGCAAAAAGCCCGGGATAATATTCCTTCGTATTCTCAAGCGTAGAAGCTTCACCCGAATCCACCCACATCGGTTTTTCACCAAGGATTCCTCCTGTAGGCGTATGGAGTTTAATTTGTGCTTTATCCACTGCCAAATGCATAATCTCGCTCGGATGCCCTGTGCCATCCAGAACGCATTTGGAAATTACAGTCAACGGATCTACATGCATGCCCAAGCGTTCTACAGGAGTCCAAAGAATTACAAGACCGCTCACCTTGCCTTCTTTGAACACCAAGTCTTCAACACTTATCGAATTGAAGATCATCGCTCCTGCGTGGACCGCTCCATAGATTAAAGCGCTGGCCATTTCCACAGAATCTAGCGTATGATAGCCCTCATTGCCCTTGACAGCTTCGTGGCGGATTCCAAATTCATCGAGAATCGGAAGAGCATCACTTTGAACGACAACTTGATTGAAGAGCATCCCACCGCCCCACGTTCCCCCACCAGGAGCAAGCTTGCGCTCGAATACAGCCGTTTTCACATGATGATCCGCCAAATATTTAGCAGCAACAAGAGCGGAAGGACCTCCCCCAACAATCGCAACGTCAACAGAAAGATTCCGTTCAAATTTTTCGCTCCAACTTTTAAGAATGGCAGCAGAAATGGCGTTTTCAATAACCATTTTAATAACTCCTTGAGGCCACTCCATAAAGCTTTCAATCAAACGCACAGCAAAAAAAGGACGCTGCAAAAAACGCATTCATCCTATTCTGATTCTACTGCGGTTTATCTTTGAAAAGCACTTTGGGTACGACCTCGATAATGGCTGTCGTACCTACAAATTGCGGAAAGTCGGCCGGTGCGCTGAGGAGTTTCCGCAACCCGGCGGTAATTCCGCGAACGGGCTAGTAAACAAGATAGAAATATTCACGGAAAGAATTTTATTTTTATGAAAGATGTGTAAGATTCGAAAGCAGACTTGAATAATTCCACTGTGGCTTATTGACATCCAAATTTTCTAAGGAAGCAAAGAAGCCTTGCCAAGTTATAAGGGCATCTACGAGGGATCTGCATTTCTAACCACTGAAACGCCAAGAGTCCCAGATTCCCTTTTGTTTGGCGATGGAATGGTTTTATTGTCCACAGCAGCATCCAAGCAATACGGATAGGCAAGCTTGTCTGCGTTGCCCACAATTGGGATTCTACTTACTCCGCCAAATCAATTTTCAGAGGTTCTCGAAAATTACTATAATTTATTTTATGACAAGCCCAATCAATCTTGCAATTATCGTCCCATGCTATAATGAAGAGGAAGTCCTTCCGGACACAGCAAAGATTTTGTCTGCAAAAAGGCAACAGCTGATTAACGAGAAGCGGCTCTCCGAAACATCCCGGATAGTCTTTGTCGACGACGGTTCTAAAGATTCCACTTGGGCTAAAATACAACAGTTACATTCCGAAAATCCAAGCGCATTCAGCGGGATCAAACTCTCCCGGAACAGAGGCCACCAAAATGCCCTTTTATGCGGATTGATGACGGTCAAAGACACAACGGACGCTACCATATCCATTGACGCAGATCTTCAAGACGATGTCGACGCAATTGACGATATGGTAAAAAAATATCAGGACGGTTGCGAAATTGTCTACGGCATCCGCTCCAACCGGGATTCGGATAGCATTTTCAAAAGATCGTCAGCCCAAGGTTTCTATAAACTGATGAAGTTTCTCGGAGCCGATATAGTATACAACCACGCAGACTTCCGCCTCATGGGAACGCGGGCGCTAGATGCCCTCGCCGAGTACAAGGAGGTCAATCTATTCTTGCGCGGCATAGTCCCCATGCTCGGTTATAAAACCGGAACTGTTATATACGCGCGCAAAAAACGCAAAGCGGGAGAAAGCAAATATCCTCTTTCCAAAATGCTGAAATTTGCATTTGAGGGTATCTCCTCGCTATCGGTAAAACCGCTCCGGATCATTACCATACTCGGAATATTGATTTTTTCAACCAGCTTTTTTATGATCATCTATTTTTTCGTCCGCTATTTTACAGGGGATACGGTCGCAGGCTGGCCTAGCTTAATTTGTTCAATATGGGGAATTGGTGGGCTCATCTTATTCGCGGTCGGCATTGTCGGAGAATACATCGGTAAAATCTACCTAGAAGCCAAAGCTCGCCCGAGATTTTTTATAGAAGCAGTCTTGAAATAAAAAATTTTCCAGCAATTCAAAATTTTATGGTAAGCGGAACGTCCTAGAATAGGAATATCCGGGATATGTGACTTTCACCATATAGACTCCGCTCTTAAAAAGGCTGAGATCCAACGACTTTGGAGCTGTCGCATTGACAAGTTCTCTACCGTCCATAGAATAAAGTAAAGCCTTCCAATCGTTGCGCGGTAAATTGAAATAGAGAGCCTTATCCTTTGCGTTATACATAAGAGGCGCTAATAACTTTGAAAGCTTTGGTTTTACTTTCGTCATACCGGAATTCAAAACAATTTGATCCAAATTCGGGCCATCAGCACTATTGACAGTCGCAAAAGTAATCATACTCGCTCCTGCGGGCAAAGTCAACGTAATGTCTACCGTACTCCAAGTAGTCCAATCCGCAGTCGCTGCAAAATCGACGTCCGTCGCCGTTCCTCCATTTACACTCACAGCAAGGGAACGCGAAGCTCCGGAGCCATTTGAATAAGTAATTATCACGGTCACCGTTCCTGCAGAATCCATATAGACAGGAAGCGAATCAGCGGAAATTCCAGTAGAAAAGTTCACATAACCCGCACCCGCATAGCCGGCATTTTTTGTTTCCGTTACCGCATTCTTAAGCGAGCCAGTCTCTGCTTGATATGTGAATTTATCTGTAGGAACAAAATTCGCCTGCACATTCACATTACTTGCAAGAGATGCTATGGAAAGAACGTTATCCGAAGATGTATAATCGCCACTCCAGGCAGAAAAATTCCAATGAGAAACAGGAGTCGCGGTAATCGAAAGAGCCGAACCTTCTGCAATACTTGTACCTGTAGGGCTTTGCGAAACAGAACCTCCAGGAGCAGCCGTTGCTATTACCGAATAATATGTCGCATTCTGATCGGAAATTGTGAGAGAATTGGAACTCTCGCCAAGCCCGCCCATTTCATTTGCCGCGCGTACCGTAATCACATCACCCACACTAAGCGATGACGCGTCATAGCTATTTGTCGATACATTCGCCAAATAAATTCCATTCTTAAAAACGACCCAACACAAAGCATTCGCATCCGTATTCCAAGTGATGGACGAACCGCTTTGCACAATCACAGGAGACGATACTTGTGCTGCCAAAGCCTCCGGATTCCAACTATCCGTTCCGCTCAACACATTTGAAATCGTATAATTTGCCGCTTCACTTGAAGAGAGAATCGGATTGAGAGTTGCCGAACCTCCGTTCTTATCTGTATAAGAAGTTTTTCTCTTGCTTAAATTCACCGAACCGCCGGATGAATTTTTGCTATTGTATTCTGCAAATACTTTAGGCACATAATTAATCGGAGACATCCAACCGGAATCGATAGGAACCACATTCATCGTCGTATTCAAAAAAACCGTTTTCGCATAATTCCAAGAACGCCCAAGCGTATAACCCGTTACATCACTTTCAATGGTGCACTGATCAAATACATATCCAAAATCCGAAGTCGTTGAAGCCGCCGTCATTGCGCTCTTCTTGAGTTCATGAAGTGTGCAACGATTAAAAAACACATCGCCATCGCCACAGATAAAATCCGTCGTCCCATGAATTTCGCCGTCTTCCCAGTACGTGCGGGCCAAAGAAGAACTGCCCTTCTTTGTATAATATGTATCCTGGGTACTCAGAAGCTTCACGTTCTTATAGATAAATTTATCGCCCTGCTGCTGAATCGCTACATAACGACCCGTTGCAGAATAGGTTGAAGTTTGTCCATAATTCGTCTTATTATAAATGGTCATATCCTGCATATAAATGTTATTGGCATAAATATACAGAGTTGCCGTCACGCTAATTCCCTCTGTCGTATTTGCATTATACAGGACCGTATTATTTGTGCTCTGCCCCACAAAAGACACGTATGAAGTCGGGAAAGTCGTCAGTTGATTGGAATTACCCGTCAACGAACCAACATTGTAATTGCCATCCGGGAAAAAAATATAAAAACGGTGCGAAGAACTTGCCGTACTTGCCGCAGCAGTCATTGCAGCCTTAAAATCACCGTCTTTGCCAACAACAAAATCAAATGTGCGCTTAGTAAGCGCCAAAGCCGAAGATGTAATACAACAAATGAGGGCACAAGATAAAAAGAGCCTTTTAAACATTAGACCATCCTTTATTATACAAGCACCCATAAAACCGTATAAAGAAGTGTTTTAAAATTAAATTAAAAACAGAATATGCGGATGTAAAAAATTATTGCGCTATCCAATTGATTTTTTTACTACAATCAGCCTTGCAGCTTTCCAAAGCACTTCAAAAAATAAAACCGACCCAATAATTCCACACCGATAAAGTAAAAGAAATAATAATCGACTGAATTGGAGAACCACCAAGAGATCTGCAGGACCCTAGCCAATTTTTCACCTTTACAGAGCATCCAAAACTGCAAAAGGTACAGTTAAAGCTGTTTTCCAACTCTAAAGCACTCCAAACTTCAGGAGGTCCTTGCACTGAAGTATCTTTTTTGTTAAGTTCTTCGTAACATTCACATTCGTTCAGGAGACTAATATGAATAGTATTAAATTGTTTGGGGTAGTAACATTCTTTTCTTTGCTTTTTACAGCCTGCTCTAACAGCAGCTCAGGATCATCCAGCAGCGACGACAATAACCCGCCAGCCACCAATTATTCTGCAAGTTCCTGCCAAGCAATTGACAATGCGACACTTGCCACAGAGGTTTCAGAAGCAACGACACAAAGCCTTAATTTCGTCTATGCCATCACAGAACAAGATGGCGATGCTTATACATCTGCTAAAGCCTACAGCGCAAGCGCCAAAGCAACCTTTGCCAAAGCCCTTGCCTCATACCCCAACAGTTGCGATGCACAATTCGGCTACGCCGTCTCACTCATTGCAGATTTGGTGAACAACGAAGACGTTTCCTTAATCTATAATACTTTTGCTGATTCTTCCGACAACGCTAAACTCAGCCTTGTCAACATCAGCACGAATGAATACTCAACAGTCCTTCTCAAAAGCGCAGCTCTCGCTAAAAAGGCGAATAGCTCTCTCATTACAGACCGCGTACAATCCGTGATAGCCAATGCGGCTCTCCCCGCTTTGGATTCCGCGATTGTCCTTTTAAAGAATGTGCGCGATGCAAAAGACTACACATATACCATTACCGATGATGGAGACACATCTCTCGTCCTTGATCACGGCGAATTTTCAATGACCCTTGGCGCACTTCGCGTGGCTAAAGCCGTCCTTACAATCGTTTCCTCCCTCAACCTGGACGCTTCCGAGGACAACTCCTATAATTGGCTCTACAACGCTTTCGAAACAGAAGACCTTTTGATGGGAGAAGCCATTCCCGATTCCTTGAAGGCGTCCTTTAACAAAGTTGTTTCCCTTTTGGATAAAGACAGCCCGTTCCTCACAATCAAAAGCGCTTGGAAAACCAACTACACCGCGATTCCAGATCTCCTTGACAGCGCAATTTCCAACGTTCAAGACGGATTGAATTACAAAATCGAGGAAGGTCAAGGACTCGTAGGCGACCAAGAATATGCTCCTTACGTCGTGGGTAGCGGAGAAAAAGCAGACGTTTCCGTCAGCGATCTTCAAAAAGCCGTGGATTCCCTTTCCACAATTAAAAAAGCTCTGCACGAAGCAGTCGCCTTCACCATCGGCAACCAAACTGTAACCGTTAACTTGGGCAAATTTTTCTCTATTACGAACGGATTCCAAGACTACTTCCCCTACCACAAATTCACAAACGTATCCACTTGGAATTCTTTCCCAGATGACGAATCCATCTACACTTGGGAGAGTGACATTAGTGAAGATTCTTTATCTGTTGCCGCACAAGAGATTCTTGTCAACTGGAAAAAGATCTATTCTGGAAACTCGACTAATTCCTCCATTGGGAATTACTATTATATCTGGAACTCTAATCTCTACTTTTACTACTATGATAGTACGGGCGATGAGAGCAAGATGAATGTCACCGTCAGCGGTTGCAATTATACGTATGAGGGCGATTCAACCGTGTATACACTCTCTTCCGACGTTTGCAAAACAGATGTTGAAGGCAGCGCCCTTTACAAAAACCTGACTTCCGAAGATATCATGCCCGATATTCTTCAATTTACAGACGAAAAAGGCAACGTGACCGCTAAATACTATAAGCTTGAAATGATGGACAATGTAACGACCGATTACCTCAAAACGGTTATCATATTCCCTGATCCGACATTCGGCGGAATCTTCCCGGATTTTGACAACAGCAAACTATGGGATTTCATCGGCTCGTTCTAATTCGTTTATGACGCTCAAAGTTCCTGCACTGCTTCTTTTTTCTGCAATTTTTTCTTTTGCGACAGAATGGAGCGATGCGGGAATTGCCCGCTGCGGCGGGCTTTTTTTATGGAAAGGAAAGTATATTTCGGCTGATGCTGAAAATTGTCAAACCTCGGATACAGCCTATCACGGGCCTTTCAAAGCATACGCAGCGTTCAGCGCAACGCGCTTGCATTTGCGATGGGAAAATTTTTGGACTATAAGAAGCGATACAAGAAAAGCGGAGGCCACAGCAGGCATTGCCGGAGATTTCCCGTGGATAGCGATTAACGCAAACGTTACCGGAGACACCTCCTATATGCGGGCTAAAGCCTCTTCCGCAATCAAATGGAACGATTCTCTTGCTTATGCTGGGGTGAATATCGGCGGAGGCTCTTTTGGGAAACTCAATTTAAATTGGATAAGCGAAACAGAAAATTCACTTCTCGATACGATTCGCGGTTCATACGAAGGGGAATATATTTCCAAAGGAATTTTTGCCGGTGGAAAATACAAGCAACACGAATGGAAAATCGATGGTGAATATTTTCAAACGGATCGAGCCCCGATCAGAAAGCAGCATTATGCTTTCCGCGATTCCTCCCTACTCCGAAAAGGGACTTTTGATTATGCTTATTCTGCAAAAGATTCCCGTGTTGAAATTCTACTTTACCACCTGGATTTAAATGCGCATCTTTTTGGCGTCCGTTATTACGAGGGAGATACAAAACGCTTTCTCTATCTTCCTATTGAAGCAGAACTTAACGGAGCAGAAGAATCCGTAGAATACAAAAATTGGAAATTCAATGCAGGCTATACACGAGGCTATTTGAAAATTTCTAAGACAACAAAACGTTTTGAAGAAACTCTCGCTCCAAACAGGTTGTTGGATTATTCATTGACAGAAGCCCTCTCGTTTAGCTTTTACAGAAAGAACTACCGCCTTTACGGAGATGCGCATGCTTATCTTGCACACCTCAAAATCCAAAAAGAATGGGAAATTCCTATTCATAGTTGGCTTCTTTCTCCACTAGCCTTTGGCGATTTCTTCTATTCGGAAGGAGAGGCAGACATTACCGAACAAGATGAAACTGATGTCTTAATTACATCACAGAAAAAATATACGCCTTATCACGGAGATTTAAAAATTTCCGGGACTATTTTGCAACTAGCCCTTAAATTAGGAAGTCCTCAAAAAGCTTTATATACACAAATTAAATGTTCCCAATTTATACCCCTATTCTTGCGAAAAAAACTTGAGGAAATAACAACCTCGAACAATTCGCAGAAAAATTCTTCAACAAGCCCTTCGGGAAGTTCTTCTGGATCTTCTTCGGAAGCCTCCCCAGGCGGAAAAGTTTCTAGTCCGATCATGAATGAAGAAAATTTAACGCCCTTCCGCGCAGGATTCGCGATCGAAATAGAAGCGGGCTTTAAATTCTAAGATTAGGAACTTGTCCATGAATAAGGGTAAGCTTTAAATTTTAAAGCAGTTCGCCCAATGGATCGCATTTCCCCTTCGAGTAGGAAAAGCTTCGCATTCCTTGTCCGCCTTTGGGCATCTTGCAGCAAAGCGACAACCTGAAACAAACGCCTCAGGCGATGGAACCGAGCCCGGAATAGGAACAATATGTGAAAGGTCAAAGCGACCATTGGGGATTGCAGAAATAAGCCCCTGCGTGTAAGGATGCATCGGAGTCTTGATAACATCCGCACAGGAACCACATTCAACAATGCGGCCAGCATACATCACAGCAACACGATCCGCATATTGAGAGACTAGGCCCATATTGTGCGTAATGAGAAGCACCGCAGTATGAGACTCTGCAGCCATTTTTTTTAAAAGCAATAGAACAGACGCTTGTACCGTCACATCTAATGCCGTCGTAGGTTCGTCAGCAATAATCAGTTCCGGCTTCGGCAAGAGCGCCATCACAATGCTAATACGTTGTAACATTCCTCCAGACATTTCACAAGGATATGATTTGAGAACGCGGTCCACATCGGCAAAGCCAGCAGCAGCAAGCCCATCTTGAATCTTTTGGAGGGCAGACTCTTTAGAATCTTCACGGAGTACTTCCAATAGCTGGTTTTTTATGGTGCACACGGGATCCAACGCCTGCATAGGTTCTTGGAAAATGCAGGAGACTTTTTTACCCCGCACTTTTTGCAAATCGCGAAGCGAAAGTCTTAAGAGATCAATACCATCGAGCAAAGCTTCACCGCTCACGACTTTGGCGGATGGGCGGGGCAAAAGTCCGAGCAGACTCATGGCAGTTACGCTCTTTCCGCAGCCCGATTCGCCGACGAGCGCAAAGAACTCACCTTCAAAAATATCAAAAGATACTTTATCCGTAACCTGTACTGGGCTCTCCAAGCCAAACGCAATGGAGATATCTTTTGCACTGAGAACTTTGCGAATTTCACTCATAACGATCTCCCGATTTTGGGTCCATCGCATCACGGATTCCTTCGCCGACGAACGCAGTAAGGAGAAGAGTTACAAAAAGAGCTGCTACTGTACTAATGGAAATCCACGGGGCATACAAATTATTCAGCCCTTGGCTCATCAATTCACCCCAACTCGGCGTGGGCGGTTCAAGTCCGAATCCCAAAAAATCGAGTGCAGTAAGGCTTCCAATACCGCCGATGAGAGTGAAGGGAAAAAGAGAAATCACAGGAGTCAGCGCATTCGGAAGCATCTCCTTAAAAAATATATGAGTCCAACTCATCCCCAGCATCTTTGCTGCACGCACGTAAGGGAGCGAACGGAGTTTGAGGTATTCACCACGCATATAATAACTAAGCGAAACCCAATCGAACAAAGCCATAATGCCGATGAGCAAAATAAAGCTACGGCCATAAATGGAACCGATGAGAATTACTACATAGAGAAACGGAAGCGACGACCAAATTTCAATGCCGCGCTGCATAAAAATATCCCACTTGCCGCCGAGATAGCCTTGAATGCCTCCAATGACAATTCCTAAGAATGTACCCAAAAGAGTCAAAAGCAAACTGAAGCTCATACAAATGCGAAATCCGTGAATGAGCCTAGCAAGGACATCGCGGCCATTTGCATCCGTGCCCAGTAAATGTTTGAAACTCGGTGCAAAAGGAGGCGTACCGCTATCCGAAAGATCTGCTTTAAGCGGATCATGCGCCACTAGCGGCATCAGAGCCCATACGTGCTTTCCTTCTTTTTTTGATTCTGCTATAAGCTGAAGATAATCCGGTTCAGTCTGATACGTTCCGCCAAATTCCGTTTCTGCATAAGTGACAAATGCGGGAAAATATGTTTTGCCCTCGAAACGCATTAAAAGGGGTTCATCATTCACAAGCCAAGGAGAAAGAAGTGAAAAAGCATATATAATCACAAGCGCCCAAAATGAGCGGACTGCGATCTTGTTTTTCTTGAACCGCACCCATTTGGTTTTCATTTCGGGAGAGATCACTATTCGCATTTTTACCCGAACCGGATTCTCGGATCGACGAGAGTATAAAGGATGTCGCTAAACAAACGCCCGAACATAGCGAGCACACTCGAAAGAAGGATCACTCCCATCACCACATTGTAATCGCGGTTGACCATCGAATTGTAATACAGAAGCCCCATTCCATCGATATCAAAAACCTTTTCAATGAGAAGCGCTCCCGCAAAAAGCAAGGAGAAAACTTCTGAAAGCCGCGTTACTATCGGAATAAGAGCATTGCGGAGGGCATGGCGCACCAAAGCTTCACGGAACGAGAGACCCTTGGCAAGTGCAGTCCGCATATAATCTCTGCCAAGTTCTTCGAGTACGCTATTTTTCATTAAAAACGTAAGGAACGCAAACTCGCTAATCATATAACAGAACATCGGAAGCGTCCAATGCATAAAAATATCGCCCACTTTTTCAAAAAAGGAAAGTTCTTCAAAATTTTCCGAAACGATGCCGCCCAAGGGGAAAATGTTAAGAAAAGAGCCCCCAGCGAAAAAAATGATAAGAAGAATGCCCAAAGCATAGCCAGGCATCACATAGCCCGAAAAGATTACCGCCGAAGAAGCCTTATCGAAGAAGCTGTGATTCTTCACCGCTTTGGCAAGTCCGAGAGGAATACACACAAGATAACTAATAAAGAATGAAGAAAGCCCGAATGCAAGCGATATGGGAAAACGGGAAGAAATAACGGTCCATACAGGTTGTCCATAAGTATAAGACGTACCCAAGTTCAGATGACAAACATTCCAAAGCCATATCAAATAGCGCTTCCACGCGGGTTCGTCAAACCCGAAATAGCTCTGAATCTGCGCAATCTGCTCTGGAGAGATGGCTTTGGAAGCCGAAACACCTCCGTGGCCAGCAGCTGCCGATTGTACCTTGGCAATCATTTCTTCAACTGGTCCTCCAGGAATAAGTTGCACCAGCGCAAAACATACAAGCGTAATCCCCAGTATCGTGGGAATCATTAGAAGAAGCCTGCGGATAACATACGCTTTCATTAAATTGTAATTTAGAAAGATTCTCCTTTAAATTTTTTAAGAAATAACTACATTTGGATCACTATGAACCAGGTTTCGGAAAACCCTGTAAAAAACCGGATAAAAAGCGATAGCGTGTTCTCTAGCTCGAACGCTTTATTCATCATTACAGGCCTATTAATTACTTTATACTTAACCGCTAACATTATGGCGGTCAAGCTCATCTCCGTCTTCGGACTCACCCTTTTCGATGCAGGTACGGTCACATTCCCGTTTGCCTACATGCTCGGCGATGTTCTCGCCGAAGTCTGGGGCTTCCGCACAGCAAGGAAAGTCATTCTGCTTTCTTTCTTCTGCAACATCATTCTTGTTCTTTCCACATCCATCGGGGTCATTCTGCCCTATCCAGATTATACAGCAGAGACGGCAAACGCATACGCAAAAATATTCACATATGTTCCGCGGATCGTGTGCGCATCGCTCATTGCCTTCGTACTCGGAGAGCTCTCCAATGCATGGATGCTTGTAAAAATCAGGGAATGGACGAAGGGAAGTTTCCTTTGGGTACGCACAATCGGAAGTTCCGTGGTGGGGTACATATTCGACACTGTGCTCTTCGTAATACTCGCCTTTGCGGGGACAGCTCCTGCTAAAGATTTGGCGACGATGATCGTTGCCCAATACCTGATGAAATTGTTGATTGAGGCTGTCACGGCAACACCGTTTGCCTATCTTATTATTTACAAATTAAAGAAGCACATTCCTCAGCAAGACGCAAATGCAGAATCTTGAGCGCTATTCCAAAATTACGACAAAGCTTCCCCGGGAGTTCTTGCTTCTCCAAGGAACGGGCTGCATTTGGAAAAAATGCACATTTTGCGACTACTATGATGATACGAGCGTCGATCCATACAAAGTAAATTCAGAAATTCTTTCTTCCGTTACAGGCGAATTCGGCACGCTCGACATTATCAACTCCGGGTCCTGCTTCGAAATCGACCCGCGCACTCTTGAGCTCATTCAAAAAATCGTCCAAGAGAAAAAAATCCGTGTGCTCTGGTTTGAAGCCCATTATCTTTATGCAAAGAAGCTCAATGATTTTGCAAAACTCTTCCCTGGGGTGGATGTCAAGTTCCGCTGCGGAGTGGAATCGTTCGACGAAAACACCCGCAAAATTTGGAACAAGGGCATTCCTGCGGGAACAACTCCACAGGAGATTGCCCGCTATTTTAAAGGAATCTGCCTTTTGTGTTGCACCAAAGACCAGAGCCAAGAAATGATCCTCCACGACATCGAAATTGCCAAGCGATACTTTGAATATTTCAGCGTGAACGTTTTCTGTAATAACCGGACAAGAATCAAGCGGGATCCAGACCTTGCAGAGTGGTTTAGTAAAAAAATTGCACCAATTCTTGAAAAAGACCCCCGAATTGAAGTTCTTTTGAACAATACCGACCTCGGGGTCGGCTAAATAACTGATAAGACCCTTGACAAAAGCAGAATTTTTTTCTCTCTTTGCCGAGTTCAATTTGAGTTTAACCCTCGTCGGAGATTTAATATGCCTTGCGGAAAGAAAAGAAAGCGTAAGAAGATTGCGACACATAAGCGTAAGAAACGTCGTCGTCGTGATCGTCAGAAGAAGAAACTCCGCTAGTAATAGCCTGCTTCTTTCCGAAGACAATCGTAAATCATCTTTACGCAAAAGAGAATGCCGTTATATGCATTCTCTTTTAGTTTTTAAAAGAGTCTCTTGATGAATTTCTAATGGGTACCTCTAAAAATTCATTTTTATGAAATTGTCAATAACACATCACAATAGTGGGCTTCGCCCAGTCGCCGGGTCTCAGCAATGCAAAAGCAAGCTTTTGCGCTGCATTCGACCTTTGCGA
>Ga0172377_10004294_pt1 | contig 14682 bp, 8 predicted proteins | sample Pumphouse3metaG_FD_119749 | JGI IMG/M metagenome (GOLD analysis project Ga0172377, IMG submission 119749) | Leachate microbial communities from a municipal landfill in Southern Ontario, Canada - Pumphouse #3 metaG | ecosystem: Engineered > Solid waste > Landfill > Unclassified | place: Canada... | reverse complement strand
GCTTCTTTACGTGCCAATGAGCCACCCCAAGCCACGCCTTTTCCGGTAAATACGCCCGATTCATAACGGTTGGTAATGCGTTTATATTGACCAAACATATAACCAATTTCGCGCGCACCAACACCAATATCACCCGCCGGCACATCGGTATGTTCACCGATATGACGATAAAGCTCCGTCATAAAACTCTGACAAAAGCGCATGATTTCATTATCCGAACGCCCTTTAGGATCAAAGTCACTGCCCCCTTTACCGCCGCCAATCGGCAAGCCGGTTAAAGCATTTTTAAAAATCTGCTCAAACCCTAAGAATTTAATCACACTCAAATTTACCGATGGATGGAAACGAATGCCGCCCTTGTAAGGGCCGAGTGCGCTGTTAAACTCAACACGGAAACCGCGATTCACCTGAACTTCACCGCGATCATCCACCCAAGGCACACGGAAAATAATCTGACGTTCCGGTTCACAGATACGCTGTAAAATTTTCTTTTTCGCTATCTCCGGGTGCTTCGCCATCACCGGATTTAAACTTTCAAACACTTCCATTGCCGCTTGATGAAACTCCGGCTCACCGGGGTTTCGACGCAACACTTCCTGATAAATCAGGCCTAAATTTTCCTCGAGTTTTTGGGTCATAGTTTTTCTCTTCATTTTTTTATTAAGGCTGTATTCATCAACGCACCGAATCATCGGCGTTGATTTGAACCGAAAAGATTATACTCCGCTGACTTTCAGATTAAACAAAACCGTCATAAAACTCCTTTACTGACTGCCATTTATTTAATTTGCAACTCAAAATCAGGAAATAATTTGACATACTTACTTTAGACGCGTAATATTGTCCGCCCTTTTTAACTCCATTTACAACCGTAAATGCGTTACAAAAGTCAAAACAGAGACACCGCAAACACTGGCGCGCAGACGATCTACGAAGCACACAGCCTTCGGCGTTATATGATCCAGAACAAACAGGAACCGTTAGACTATGAATTCACTGAACACCCTAAAAGGCCTTTATTCCCCAGAGTTTGAAAAAGAAAACTGCGGTTTTGGTCTAATTGCCAATATGGACGACCAACCGAGTCACTGGCTTGTCGAAACCGCTATTCAATCCCTCGCCAACATGACGCATCGCGGAGGGGTCGCAGCAGACTGTTGCACAGGAGATGGTTGTGGGCTATTAATTAAAAAGCCCGATAAGTTTCTACGCCAACAAGCCCAACACCTTCAATTCACCCTATCCCCTCTGTATGCCACCGGCATGATTTTTTTAAACCAAGACACACAACTCGCACAGCGTGCTCGAACCATCCTCGAAACAGAACTCAGCCAGCGCGACTTAACTATCGCCGGTTGGCGCAAGGTGCCTGTCAACTCATCGGTGCTCGGTGCGCAAGCCGCGTCGATGGAACCGGTTATCGAACAACTTTATGTTAATGCCCCAGACGGCATGAACGAAGCCACATTTAACCGTTTGTTATTCAGCGCACGTCGTAAAGCGGAAATCGCGCTTGAAGCCGACGACAGCACGTTTTATGTCGCCTCATTAAACAGCCAGTTGTTAGCCTATAAAGGCTTAGTGATGCCCAAAGAATTGGCGCAATTTTATTTAGACTTACAAAGTGAGGACTTTGCCTCTTCCTCGATTTCCTACCACCAGCGCTTTTCTACCAACACTATGCCACAATGGCGCTTAGCCCAACCCTTTCGTTTTTTAGCGCATAACGGCGAACTCAACACCATTAAAGGCAACCGTAACTGGGCGTTGGCACGGCAGAAAAAATTTGAAACCCCGCTATTGCCTGACTTAGGGGAATTAAAACCCCTCGTCGCACAACAAGGCTCCGACTCCAACAGCCTCGACAATATGCTAGAAGTGTTGATGATGGGCGATATGTCGGTATTCCAAGCCTTACGTTTGGTGATTCCGCCCGCTTGGCAAAACGTCCCCCACATGGATGCGGATTTAAAAGCCTTCCTTGAATACAACTCCATGCACATGGAGCCGTGGGATGGTCCGGCAGGCCTGGTAATCAACACCGGCAAATACGCCATTTGCGGCGTAGACCGTAACGGTTTACGCCCAACCCGTTATGTCATCACCAAAGACCGCCACATTACGTTTGCCTCAGAAATCGGCGTGTACGACTATGCCCCAGACGAGGTGGTTGAAAAAGGCCGTCTCAAGCCCGGTCAAGTGGTCGCAGTCGATTTAGAAACCGGGGTATTCTTAAAACCGCAGGACATTGACGATGCACTCAAATCGGCCAAACCTTACCGTCAATGGATGGATAAGGGCTACATGCGTCTTGAGGAACAAATCGATCGCGAAGAAGCGACCTTGGGCTGGGACGACAAACAAGCCGATATTTATCAAAAATATTTCCAAGTCACGTTTGAAGAACGTGACCAAATTATTCGCGTTTTAGCTGAATCGTCGCAAGAAGCGATCGGCTCGATGGGCGATGATGCGCCGTTCCCGGTGTTTTCACATAAACCGCGTTCGGTATTCGATTATTTCCGTCAAATGTTCGCCCAAGTCACCAATCCGCCGATTGACCCGCTACGTGAAGCGATTGTGATGTCGCTCAATACCTGTTTCGGTCGCGAACTGAATATGTTTGAAGAAGGCCCGGAGCACGCACGTCGTTTAGAAGTGCATTCGCCGATTTTAAGCCCGTCGATGATGGCACAGTTACGTGACCTAAACGATGACAACTATCGTCACCAAACGCTGTCATTGCACTATAACCCTGAACAAATCGACTTAAAAACAGCGATTGAGCAAGTCTGTAATCAAGCCGCACAAGCCGTAAAATCCGGTGTCACCTTGGTGATATTAAGTGATTTTGATCTACAACCAGGCCTGGTCACCATTCCGGCAATTATGGCAACCGGTGCGGTACATCATCGTTTAATCCGTGACGGACTACGTACTGAATCAAACATTATTATCGAAACCGCCACTGCCCGCGACCCGCACCATTTTGCCGTATTGTTCGGCTATGGCGCGACCGCCGTTTATCCCTATTTGGCGTATGAAACGATCCAAGACATGATTCGTACCCGCGAATTGGACGGTGCGGTACCGGTGAGCAAATACATCAAAAACTTCCGTAAAGGCATTAACAAAGGCCTGTTAAAAATCCTCTCCAAAATGGGGATTTCAACCATCGCTTCCTACCGTGGTTCCCAATTATTTGAAGCGGTCGGCTTGAGCTCAGCCATCGTTAATTTGTGTTTCCCGGGCACTCCTAGCCGTATTGAAGGCAGTTGTTTTGAACATCTCGAACACGACCAAAAACGCTTAGCATGGGAAGCCTTTAACCCACGTAAACCATTACAACAAGGCGGGTTATTAAAGTATGTTCACGGCGGCGAATACCACGCTTACAATCCGGACGTAGTCGAAAACCTGCGTAAAGCGGTACAAACTGGCGACAAGTCTTACTACACCAAATTTGCCGACCTAGTCAATAACCGCCCGGCGATGACCATTCGCGATATGCTGACCTTTAAAGACGGGATTCAACCGATTGCATTAGATGAAGTTGAGCCGCTCAGCGCTATCTTTAAACGTTTTGACAGTGCCGGTATTTCATTGGGTGCATTATCACCGGAAGCGCACGAAGCCTTAGCGATTGCCATGAACCGTTTAGGCGCACGCTCTAACTCCGGTGAAGGCGCGGAAGATCCGGCGCGTTACGGCACGGAAAAAGTATCTAAAATTAAACAAATCGCCTCCGGTCGTTTTGGTGTTACCGCGCACTATTTGCGTAATGCTGAAGTTTTGCAGATCAAGGTCGCGCAAGGGGCCAAACCGGGTGAAGGCGGCCAATTACCCGGGCATAAGGTCGATTTAACTATCGCCAAACTGCGTCATTCGGTTCCGGGCGTCACCCTGATTTCACCGCCGCCGCATCACGACATTTATTCGATTGAGGACTTGGCACAGCTGATTTATGACCTAAAACAAGTCAACCCCAATGCCTTAATTTCAGTTAAGTTGGTGGCTGAACCGGGTGTCGGCACGATTGCCGCTGGGGTCGCCAAAGCCTATGCCGACTTAATCACGATTTCCGGTTACGACGGCGGCACCGGTGCCAGCCCGTTAAGCTCGGTTAAATATGCCGGTAACCCGTTTGAAATGGGCTTGGCGGAAGCACACCAAGTATTGCGTGCGAATGACTTACGCGGTCAAGTTATCTTGCAAGCCGACGGTGGTTTAAAAACCGGCTTAGACGTCATCAAAGCCGCCATTTTAGGTGCAGAATCCTTTGGTTTCGGTACCGCGCCGATGATTGCACTTGGATGTAAATACTTGCGTATTTGCCACTTAAACACTTGTGCAGTCGGGGTGGCAACCCAAGACGAACGCTTACGTAAAGAGCACTTTATCGGTTTACCGGAAATGGTGATGCACTACTTCCAATTTGTTGCCGAAGAAACGCGTGAATGGATGGCAAAACTCGGCGTACGTTCACTAGGTGAATTAGTCGGACGGGTGGACTTACTTAAAGTGATCGACACCCCACTTACCGCAAAGCAACGAAATTTAGATTTGTCTTCGTTTATTAGCGATGGCGGGGTACCGGCGGATAAACCGCAAACCGTTCAAGTTGAACGCAATAATCCATGGGATAAAGGCGATATCGCTGAAGACATGGTCAAACAAGTCCTGCCTGCGATTGAAGCTAAAACCGGCGGCATCTTTAATTTCAAACTGGTCAATACCGGGCGCTCAATTGGCGCACGCTTGGCGGGTGAAATTGCTCAACGCTACGGCAATGACGGCATGAAAAACGCGCCGATTACGCTGAAGCTTACGGGTATTGCCGGTCAATCGTTCGGTGTATTTAACGTGGACGGTTTGAATTTGCATTTAGAAGGCGACGCCAACGACTACGTCGGCAAGGGCATGGCCGGTGGCGAAATCGTAATATGCCCACCAAAAGGCAGCGTATTCGACGCAAAAACCACCCCGATTGTGGGCAACACGTGTTTATACGGCGCCACCGGCGGCAAGCTATTTGCCAACGGAACCGGCGGTGAACGCTTTGCGGTACGCAACTCAGGCGCCACCGCCGTTTTAGAAGGCTTGGGTGACCATGGCTGTGAATATATGACCGGCGGCACCGTCGTCAGCTTAGGTGAAGTGGGCGTCAACTTCGGTGCCGGTATGTCCGGCGGTATGGCATTTGTGCTGGATATGCAGCGCAGCTTGCCGGATCGTTTAAACACCGAAATGGTCGAAGCGATTCGTATCGATACCGAAACCACCGAAGAATATCGCGTGTATCTAAAAGGCTTAATAAAAGAGTACGTTAGCAAAACCAACAGCCCGTGGGGACAAGAAATTCTGACTAACTTTAGTCAGTATATTGGTCACTTCTGGCTGGTGAAGTCACGTGCGATTGATATTGAAACCCTATTCCGTTTATTTGGTTCGGAAGCCGCTTAAGGCTTGTTAAGGAAGACGAGAATGCCTAACGTAAGACAATTTTTAGAATTAGATCGCCAGCTTCCAAACAAACTGGACGCGGCACAACGCAAAGTCAATTTTGCCGAAATCTACAGCGGATTCGATCCAGCGCAAGCCATGGCCCAAGCCGACCGCTGTTTACACTGCGGTAACCCTTACTGTGAATGGGCTTGCCCGGTACATAACTACATCCCCAACTGGCTCAAACTGGTGGCGGAAGGCAATGTGATGGAAGCGGTTGAGCTATCGCACAAAACCAACTCTCTGCCGGAAATGTGTGGTCGCATCTGCCCACAAGATCGTTTATGCGAACAAGCCTGTACGCTTAACGATACCAACTTCGGTGCGGTGACCATCGGCGCGGTGGAAAAATTTATAACCGACACCGCGATTGCCACTGGTTGGGCGCCGGATTTATCCAACGTAGCCAAAACCGATAAAAAAGTGGCGATTGTCGGCGCGGGTCCAGCAGGCCTAGCCGTAGCGGATATTTTGATTCGCAACGGAGTTCAGCCAGTCGTGTTCGATAAACAGCCTGAAATCGGCGGCTTACTCACGTTTGGCATCCCGCAATTCAAACTCGATAAAGAGGTGGTGAAATACCGCCGTGACGTATTTGAAAAAATGGGTGTGCAATTCCGTTTAAATACCGAAGTCGGCAAGGATGTCAGCTTCGATAGCCTGCTCGCCGATTACGATGCCGTTTTTATCGGCATGGGAACCTATAAACCCATGGCAGGCGGCTTCCCGGGTGAAGACTTACCCGGCGTGTATAAAGCGTTGGATTTCTTGGTCGGCAATGTTAAGCATGAACTCGGTTATGAGCAATCGCCTGAGCCGTTTGTCAGTATGCAAGGCAAGCGCGTGGTGGTACTCGGCGGCGGTGACACCACCATGGACTGTACACGCACCTCTATTCGCCAAGGTGCGAATGAAGTCTATTGCGTGTATCGCCGTGACGAAGCCAATATGCCCGGTTCGCGTGCCGAAGTGAAAAACGCAAAAGAAGAAGGCGTGCAGTTCAAGTTCAACCTCGCGCCAGTCGAAGTGATTGGTAACGGCAAAGTCGAAGGCATTAAAGTCATCGAAACCCGCATGGGCGAACCGGATGCAAACGGCCGTCGTCGCGCCGAAACCGTTGCGGGCAGTGAGCAAATTATTCCCTGTGATGCCGTGATTGTGGCGTTCGGTTTCCAACCCAACCCACCCGCGTGGTTTAAAGACGTCGGCATTGAAGTCAATAACTGGCATGGCGTGATTGCTTCGGAAGACACGCTGTATCCATTCCAAACCAGCAACCCAAAAGTATTTGCCGGTGGCGATATGGTGCGCGGCTCCAGCCTTGTGGTTCACGCCATTGCCGAAGGGCGCAAAGCCGCTGAAGGCATTTTAGATTTCTTGGAAGTCTAGTTCTTGCTTTGATCCGATATACCCCAGCCAAACAAAAACAGCGCCGATAATGGCGCTGTTTTTTTAAGGGTTGCCTTTAATTTTAGTGGTTTAACTTAGCTGGGCTTATGAGCCACCGCCAACACAGATTTGGTGTTGTTTCTCGCATTATTTAGCAGGCCTGCAGATTGCGCTTGCGTATTAAAAAACCCGACCTGATTTTGCATTGCATCCGCTTCATGGCGCAATGTATCCGCCGCCGCCGCCGTTTCTTCGACCAACGCCGCATTTTGCTGTGTTACCGTATCCATCCCATCCATCGCTTGATTAATCTGCTCGATGCTACGCGCTTGCTCTTGGTTGGCTTGCGAAATATCGGAAATAAAATCGTGCATTTTTAAAATCGAATCGACAATCCCGGCAAACTCCTCACCCGTACGTTTCACCAAGCCTTGGCTTTGATCAACTTGTTGCACGCTCAGCTCTATCAACCCGCGTATCTCAGAAGCCGCATCGGCGGACTTTTGCGCTAAAGTACGCACCTCACCTGCCACCACCGCAAAACCACGGCCCTGTTCACCGGCACGCGCCGCCTCAACCGCTGCATTTAGCGCTAACAGATTAGTTTGGAACGCGATACTGTCAATCAAGCCAATAATATCGGCAATTTTATTGCTTGACTGCGCTAATTCCGCCATCGCTTTTTGCGCCTGCGACATCACCTGATTACCGCTTTGTGCTTGCTGTTTCGCGCCCTCCGCTAAATCTGCCGCCTGATGTGCGCTCTGTGCGTTACTACGCACCGTTTCAGTGATTTTTTCCATTGCACTGACCGTATCTTGCAAGGTCGCCGCCTGTTTTTGAATGCGATCGGATAAGTCCGAACTGCCGCCAGCAATTTGCTGTGCGGCATCCGCCACCGTGACCGATGCAACACGCAACTCACTAATCGCGCGCGCCATATTCGTCATCGACGTATTCACGGCTTCTTTCATCACACCAAGCTTACCGGCATAACTACCTGTAATACGCCGAGTCAAATCGCCTTCACTTTGAGCTACGACCACTTCAACCGTTTCGCTAATCCCCTTTTCTAATTGCGCCAAGGACAAATTTATATTGCGTTTAAGCGTATCTAAATCCCCGTTTAGTGCCAAATCCAAACGTCGTGAGAATTCTCCTTCAGCAATCGCCTGCATGGTATCGTTAATGCCGTTAATAGCCTGCTTGGTTTCACTCATCGCACCTTGTAAATCATCAAGCATTTTTTTGTAATCGCCCGCATAGCTGCTTTGCAAATGCAAATCATACTGACCTTGGCGCAACGCATGAATAGCCCGCTTAATTTCATCCAATACGTTTTGAATTTCATCCGCCGACAAATTCACTTGCTTTTTCAAGCTTTCCAAATCACCTTTTGAATCCGCTTGAATACGATATTCGAGCTGACCATGAGACAGCGCATGAATCATATCGGATACCGATACCATCAAATGCTGCACCCCTGTCATATAATTATTAAAACTTCGACTGACGCGACCCAACTCATCTTCACTGAGCGATTCGGTACGCACCGATAAACTACCTTGTTCATCGGCGTGATTGATTTTTTGTGTCATCTCCTTCAATGGCTGCAACACGGACAAACGCATCCGCGTGAATACTTGGAATAACAGCAAAATAAAGCCGCCGGACATCGCACCTTGCGCGACATAAATCATAAAATAGGTTTCACTTAACACCTTATTTAAAATGGTCATCGGTTCAGCCACGATATGCGCACCATTTAACGCACCCTCGCGCTCAATCCTATCGGCAATAAGTAGATAATCACCACGAATACTGACACCCTGCTCAATCAGCTGTGCCAAATCCTCACCAGCCAAAACCTGCTTCACCGCTTGGTCCACCTTATCCTCACCGGAATCCAATAAATTGACTCGCCCCGAAGACAGTTGCGCCGTGGTATACAAGCGATCACCGGCTGACTCCTGATGAGCAACGTGCGCCATCGGAATCGACATCACCACCGCACCCAATACACGCTCTCCATAAGGCACCGGCACAACTGCCCGAATATAACTCTTACCGGCTTCAAAACTCACTTCCGTTAGCGCTTTGGGCGGCAAACGATCTAAACTAATCGGCGCCCCGGCATGAGTCAATTCTTTAAGATTAGCATCATACACCGCCAAGCCGATGCCTTCCAAACCGCCGGTACTGGTATAATGCTGATAATTGACCTGCACAATTTGCCATAGCACCGTCTGCTGATTGTCATACAAACCATAAATAATCGCCGAATTACTCGCAATACCGACGGCGTTGGTCAAGGCGATCGTCTCAACACCCTTTAACTCCGCTTCCAAATTATTGTGCAACGTCTGGTGACGCTCCGCCACCGCACCTTGGTACAAATCATCCGCCACATTTTGCAGATAAATTTGCAGCACCACACTCCACACAATCGCCATTGCAATCAGCGGGATTAAGGTTTTTGCAAGAATACTGCGTTTAGGTAACGGGCTCCAGCGCACCATCCACTCATGAAGTGGCGTTGTCACAACACCCCGTTTGATAATACGCTGGCCATTACGAATATCGGCATACGCCTTTTCAACCTTATCAATTAAGCCACGCTCAATCGGATTGCGCACCGATTTGTAACCGATAATTTTACCGTCGCGTTCAATCGGCGCCACATTCGCCTCAACCCAGTAATAATCACCATTTTTACGCCGATTTTTAACATACTGATGCCAAGGCTCGCCGTTTTTTAACGTCGCCCACATATCCTCAAACACACTGGCCGGAACATCGGGATGGCGTATCATATTGTGCGGCTGGCCGTTTAGCTCTTCCCAACTAAAGCCACTTACCTCAACAAACGCCTGATTAACATAAGTAATATTACCCTGTAAATCGGTTTCGGATACAAGGGACAAGCCTTCGGCAATCTGATACTCATGCTGTGTAATCGGCTGATTTAATCTCATAATCGCGTTCTCAACATAATTAAATGGTCAGCAGATAGACCCTTGCCTCTGCATCAACCCTTATCCAGGCCTGGTGAAAAAATAAACCCACGCCCATAAAACGATAGCTACGGCGAAAGCAGATAACGTGCCCAAGCCAATCTATCTACCGACTCAGCGTGTCCAAAGCAGACACCTTTTTAGAATATAAACCAACCAACCCAAACGATTGATTTTAAATGTTATTTACCTCAAACCCCTTGCCAAACCCGCAAACGCGGATTCGAAGCATCATTTTATGCTCCCCAAAAAACGTCATCCTTAAACTCAACACATCGCCTAAACCCTTCAAAAACGCGGGCATTTTTTGCACTGTATAAAATTTAAATGGTTGTCGGATTGTAACGTTATTATCAAAAAAGACCAAGCGGTCAAGCGAACAAAATTGATTTAGTTCAAATCAGAATTCACTAATGAGGCAATTAATTCTATTGATTCGTTTAGCGCATTTCCTGCGGATCAACATCTAAACTCCAGCGCACTTGTGCCGCACACTCCATGCTCGCTAAATCGCCCTGCACTGCACTTAACCACTGATGCAACGCGCGCCGATCCGTGGACTGCAACAATAGCTGATAACGATAACGCCCTTGGCGACGTTCCATCGGCGCACTCACCGGTCCCCATACCTCACACGGCTGGGTCACCGTCGTCGCCAATAACGCACGTTTCACCGCATTTAAAAAACACAAAGCTTGCTGCGCAAGCAGCGACTCCGCCCGTACCAATATTTGAAAACTAAACGGCGGAAGCTGCGCCTGCTCTCGTTGTGCTAGTGCCTGTTCGGCAAACGCCTCATAGCCCCGCTCAACTAGCGTCACCAGCAACGGATGCTGCGGATGATGCGTTTGAATCAATACCTCGCCCGGTTGCGTGCCGCGCCCAGCGCGCCCGGCAACCTGAATCACCAGTTGCGCCATACGTTCAGCCGCCCGAAAATCCACGCTAAACAAACCCTGATCCAAATCAATCAAGCCCACCAACGTCACCTGAGGAAAATGATGCCCCTTCGCCAACATTTGCGTCCCAATTAACACCGCTGCCTCGCCTTGGTGAACCTGCGCCAATTTATCCATTAGGGCGCCCTTTCGCCGCGTCGTATCGCGATCGATGCGCCATATTGGATAGCCAGCAAAAGCCTCACGCAACACCTGCTCTAGGCGCTCCGTCCCCTGACCAATCGGTACAAACGCCTTCGCCCCACAATCAGGACAACAGGTGGGTGCTTTATCGCTATGCCCACAATGATGGCAACGCAATTCCGACCAGGCTTGGTGATAGGTGAGGTTCGCATCACAACTTGGACAAGCCGCTTGCCAGCCACAACTATGACACATCAAAACCGGCGCAAATCCGCGTCGATTCAAAAACAGCAAGACTTGATTACCCGCGCCTAAATGGCGTTCGATTGCCGCGCGCAACGGTGCCGATACACCTTCGACTAAACGTTCACCGCGAATATCCAATAATTGGACTTTTGGCAACCTAGCTTGAGCCGCGCGCTGGTTAAGAATAAGGTGCTGATAACGCCCTTGGCGTACATTAAACAACGACTCCAGTGAGGGTGTAGCCGAACCCAGCACCACCGGCACCCCGCTCAACTGTGCGCGCCGAATCAACACATCACGCGCCGAATAGCGAAAGCCATCCTGCTGCTTAAACGACAAATCATGCTCTTCATCCAAAATGCACAAACCCAAATTGTGCAACGGTGCAAACACCGCCGAACGGGTACCCAATAACACTTTCACCGAGCCTTCGCGTACCAACTGCCAAGCACAATGGCGCTCGCTATCATTCAAACCGGAGTGAAGCGCGACCACCGGCTGTTGCAAATGCGCTTCAAAACGTGCCAGCGTTTGCGGCGTCAAACCAATCTCCGGCACCAATACCAACGCCTGTTGACCGCGCGCCAACACCGCCTCAATTAACGCCAAATAGACCTCGGTTTTGCCGCTACCGGTAACCCCTTGCAACAAAAATGTTTGAAACACCTGCCCAGCCTGAAACACCTTATCCACCGCGTATTGCTGCTGTGCATTAAGGCTATGACGACAAGGGGGCGGCAAAGTGCGCGCTGCTAAACATGACGTAGTACGCGTATCTAACCAACCCAAACCCTGCCAACGACGCAACAACGCACGCCAATGGTCAAACATCTGATTTAACTGACTTTCCGTCCAGCTCGGTTGCTGCATAAACGCCGCCCATAACGCCCGCTGCTTGTGCGCGTTTTTAGCCAAACTATCCAACGAAATTTGCAGGCCTGCTGGACTCACGTACCACTCGGTTTGTCCTTCAATTTGGTTCGGTTCACCGGCACGCAAACGCTTAGGCAAGGCCGCCATCACCACCTCACCAATCGGTTCGTGATAATAGGCCGCCGCCCAATTTAAAAACCCAAGGTCCAACGCAGAAAACAACGGCGCCTCATCCAAAACCGCACTAATCGGCTTAATTTTCGCCTCGTCATAGTCTGTCACGGTATCACACGCCAACACCAAACCTACCCGTGTTTGCCGACGAAACGGCACACGCACACGCACGCCGGGACTTAACTCGCCCACCTCACTGACATAATCCAACCCCTGCCAAAAAGGCCCCGCCAGTGCAACCTTAACAAACCATTTTTGCCGTTCCACCTCTGCAAACCCTACAACACAAAAACCGCTAACAAGAATAAGACCAACGCATACAACCCTAACCCAAACGCATTAGCACGCAACCAACGTCCGCCCGCCTGCGCCAACTGCGCGGGCGAATACTGCACAAACGCCAACCCAATCAACCCCAACGCCAGCAACAGTAACAACGCCACCACCCCCAACAACAGCGTATACAACGTCATAAGGTTGCACACGCAGTCAATAGCGAAGTCAAACGCACCAACCAGGCCTGCTGATTCTCAACCTGCGCACCGGCTAAAGCAAATGCCGTCGGCCAACAACGCGGCGTTTGCATTAATTGCGCCAACTCCTCGGCTACAGCTTGACACACAGACGCCTTATTTTCTGCGCAAAATTGTGTTACCGCCGGTGCAACACCTTCCTCCTCAATCGCAATGTAAGCCGCCAACAAACTATGCAAATGCGGCCAACGTTGTAAAAAATCGTCCTGCGCTTGCCAATCCATTAGTGCTCATCCTGTTGTGGAAACGCGGTTAACACATAATAATCCTCACCCTGACGCGCCAGCACCACCCGCACAACCGCTTGATCCGGCACAGGCAAACTAACCGTTCGCTCTCCCGATTGCTCCAACATCGCACGCGTCATGTAATATCCATGCGTCGGTACACGCGCAAAAAAAGCCTGCCTCGCCAAATCACCACGCCACCAATGCGCCACCGCTTCGCGCTCAATATTTAATACCGCATTGATAGAGGCCTGCGCCACCGCCAAATCACTAAAACTCGATACCGTATTTAAGCGCGTACTTTTGCGCAAACGCGCACTCAAATAAGCATCCGTTTTCGCCACATGACGTGCGATAGTGTGGCCTCCCATCGCCTCATGCGCCGCCAAATCAATATGAATTGGCTGGCGAACATCACCCAAACCGCCATCAACCGACTGCGCGCTTGGACCACATCCCACTAACGCCAAACTCAACCACACCCACAACCCAATATACTTCACCCAAACGCCTCCTATATAGATACACTCAACGCCAAATAAATCTGCCAAACGCCCATCGCCATTACCGACACCCCTGCCAGCACCCGCACCCAGCGAACCCGCGCCAAGCGCGTAAAATAAAACGCAAACGCCCCCATCAACAACAAATTAGGCAGCGTACCCAATCCAAACGCCAACATCACGGCAGCGCCCTGCGCCGCCGACGCCGCACTAAATGCCATAATCAGCGCGCTATACACCAAACCACAAGGCAACCAACCCCATACCATGCCGTATAACCAAGCTTGATGATAGTGCTCTACTGGCGAAAATCGTTGTGTATAAGGACTTAAGCGCCGCCACAACCCCCCGCCTAAACGCTCAATATGGACCACGCCCGCCCACCAACCGGCCAAATACAGCCCTAAAGCCAACATAAACAAACCGGCGAATACCTGCAACCCCTGCTGAATCGGCAAAAATGGCGCCAACGTAGTCAACGAGCTCGCCAACCAACCAATTAACGCCCCAGCGACAACATAACTACTTATTCGCCCAAGATTATAAGCAAGTTGAAAAGGAAACATCCGCCACTGACTCAGCTGATGACGAGGAGACAGGTTAAATGTCAGCGTACCAACCACACCGCCGCACATTCCCAAACAATGAACACCGCCCAACAGGCCGACTAAAAAAGCGGTCAATAATAAAGAATCGGCCATCATTATGTACTCTGACGCTCCAAGCTACGATAGCTTAATGCCTCGGCCAAATGCGCATTCGACACCTGCGCATGATTGCTCATATCCGCTAGGGTGCGCGCGATACGCAATATTTTGTGATAACTGCGTGCCGACAAGCCCAAACGCGCAATCCCCTGCTGTAAAAACGCCTGCGCCGAATCACTCAACGCGACCCACTGATCAAGTTGCGCCACCGACAACGCGCTATTTAAACAACCCTGACGCTGTAGCTGACGTTCACGACTCGCCACCACCCGTGCGCGTACCTGCGCAGACGTTTCCGCATCGGGCTCAACCGCCGCCGTTAATTGCGCGACATCGACCGCCGGAATTTGCAGATGCAAATCAATCCTATCTAAAATCGGTCCGGAAATTTTGCGTTGATAACGCGCAATTTGATCCGGCGTATCCCTG
>Ga0172377_10004292_pt1 | contig 14684 bp, 6 predicted proteins | sample Pumphouse3metaG_FD_119749 | JGI IMG/M metagenome (GOLD analysis project Ga0172377, IMG submission 119749) | Leachate microbial communities from a municipal landfill in Southern Ontario, Canada - Pumphouse #3 metaG | ecosystem: Engineered > Solid waste > Landfill > Unclassified | place: Canada... | reverse complement strand
CAGAAACATTTAGACCTTGCACGATACGTTCGGTCTTCTTGATTGGGTCATAGATATGCCATTTGGCATCTATCGGATATTCAGACTGGCTCAGACGCTTGTTTTTTATCCAGTTTGCCCATGATGATATGTTTATGGCAACGTTATCCATCCATTCACCATTACAAGCAACGAAGTTTTGCAAACCAAGTATAACATTACCGTTATTACTACCTGTTATAACACTGTTCGTGTTTCCTATGCTGTCAAACGCTCCTGTAGTATAACCACTACCGACACCATATCCGACTATTGACTGTTCGTCCCTGTTTCCTTGTGTCGCCATATATAGATTTGCAATGTTTTTGCTTGTTTCGTAATCAATGGCCTGGAAACCATCGCCACGCATTTTGCAAATATTAATGTAATCCATATAGCTGTAATTCATTGTGGATGTAGGGACAGACACATTCGTCAATTTTCCATTGTCATCGTAAGTCCAATCTGGATTTGTTACTGAATTGATACCACATTGTGTCTTAACACCACTGATACTTCTCGCTCTCATAAGTGCATCAACACTAAAGCCATATACGCCAACAAGCTCTGGGCTATGTTCTACCCAGTCTGGTTCAATGGCTTCTATGTCTGAACTGTCAACGGCAATCGCCTCTAAATCATCATAGCCTGTCGGAGAAGTGAACAAGAAACGCTTTGCCCCAGACGGAACAGAAGTAAATACATAATCCCCAAGAACGAAATCAAAGAATGCGTTTCCGACTGCCATACTGAATGTACTGATTATCTTGTTATCAGCATCAAGGAATACTGCGCATATAGAAGTATTATTTACTCCAGTCCAACGTACCTGCTTCATCCCTGTAACGTTTAACTCATATACATTCATGTTTGAGTTGCTGCTTATCAAGTCTGATGTATATTCTTCACCAACAGTCATGCTTTCAGTAAGTAATGCAGATAACGTCTTCACAAGAATTTCTGAAAGTTTCTTTCTCGTTATTTTGCTGGCTGTTGATATTGGCTCACTTGATGATGAACTTGCGATAAAATACTTCAACTGGTTCTTATAGTCATTAACACCTTTATACCAATAGTGAGGTATAAGCTTCATGATGTCAAAACCTATCCCTGAGGTGTCTGTGTTATCAAATCCAGTACCGTCATACAACTTTGTGTAATCATCATCGCTAACTCTTGTACATTTCATAATTTTGTTCATGCTGTCATAGTTGCTCTGATAGATGTGTGCAAGTTCCTTTATCTTTGTGAAATGTCCGCTTTCCTTGAATGTATTGCCATACTTATAGCCAGTGCTATTCTCATAGTTGGTATAGTTGGCTGTATCATCCACCGTATCATCATATCCGACAAGTGAATACTGCGAATTATAAATGGTCAGTTCTGGGAAATACTTTTTATAAGTTGCCAAATCTTCATCACTTATCAACTCTTTTATTATCCACCGTCCTGTAAGACCAGAACACTGATTGCTTTCATCAATGGCTGTTCCACTTTCGTCAAGTCCTATAGCACCGTCTGATTTAAGCAATTCAAGTATAGAAACGCTCGATGTAACATTGAGGTCTTCAACCCTGATATACTTGATAGGTGCATTCGCATTCAAACAGTCCATCATAAACTGTTGTGTGTCGATGTTTGGACAGTTCGACAAATAGATACGATTAACGTTTTTCAGCGTGTCAAACGTCAATCCGCCAGGATATGTAAGTTTCGGCAGGTTGATAAGACTTGCATTCGTCATTGTGCTTGGAAGTTGCAATGTCGAGATAGGGCATGTCTCCGCTATCGTGCAGCTCTGCAACTGCGAACCACCAGCCAATATCGTTGCCAAACGTGGGCAGTATGTTGCATTCACGCTTGTAACCTTTGTGTTTCTGACATCAAGTTCTTCCAAGAATGGCATATTACCTAAATCCAAAGCTGCCAAATAGCCCTCATTGTTATTCGTTACCGCAAAGCTTTCACCTCCTATTTTCAATTTTTGCAACAAGGTAAGCTCTGAAATATCCCAAGAGTAAGGTGACGGCGTTGCATTGCTGATGTCAAGCTCTGCCAATTTGTCTGCGCCAAAGATATATAGGGCAGTACCAGAACCGCTATTGCTCATGCCTGTCTGCAATGTGTATTCTTCACCTGCTTTCAGATAGCAAGAATCTGTTGCTACATTGGCACGGTCAACACCGACACCGAAATATCCGTCTTTGGCTGCCTTTATCTTTATCGTGATATTAGTACCTGTACAACGCATTGACATCATAGAGCTGAACATATCACCTGTTTGGTAGAATCCATCGCGATACAGGAAACGTGTCTTGATGAAACCTTTTAACCGTTGTATGCTCAATCCGTGAAGAGCATAGAAATAATTTGCAGTGTTCTTGCTATACTCTATGTATTTGCGTTCACCGTCAAAAGAACTTACGACTTTGGGATATTTATTCAATCGGTCAGTAATCCAATACTTGACAAGTCCGTCATAGCTGAATGGCTTTAGTCCGTCTTTCAGCGTAATTGTACGCATTTCATCGGCTATGGCTGCAACTGTTGTCGTTGTGCTTCCATCGTCATTAAGCCAAATCGTATCAGAATTGGCAAGTTGCATAAACAAAACGCTGTCGTGTCCTTGATATACTCCTGCTGCATCATCATTCGGATTTATCTCTGCATCAACAGTAAGACCGCAGTCATTATCACTTCCGAGAATCGTATCACCGTCATATAGGTGATTCAGGTACATTCTCATCACTCCGTCAGTGTCTAAGTAGAAACCGACCATCATATTTTTTGAACGTTGGTCAACGGCAGCTATATAGTCAGTGAAAACATGATAGCAAATCATGCTGTGTACGTTCGCAACAGTATGAAGTTCACGTTTCCACTTTTTCAAACGATTCTCTGCTGTTCCTGTCACGGTCTCTCCACCAATGGTAATATCTCCATCAGATGATGTAAGGTGATGATTACAGTCTTGGCAGAACTTCAACAAACGATATAATTGGTATGGAACTTTCTTTCCCGATTCGTATAGGTCGTTCAAATCATCATCATCAGGGTAACGGCTTTCAAAATATTGTAGCCATATAGGTTTTCCGTCCGTATCAGGAGCAAGCATATCATCTACAGTGTTAACACCTTGGAACCAATCAAGATAATCATACTTTAACATTTCATAGTTTTCTACAGGATTAACAACGTCCCCTGTTACACTCCAACTCTTTGCGTTGGTGTTGTAGGTCATTGTACCTGTTGTGTTAATCCATGAGCCTCCCTTGTACTGGAGATACTTTCCGTCTGTCGTATGGTAAACAGAATCTGCATCATAGTCGCTTATGTTGAAAGCTGTCTTGAAGTCGGAACTTGTCATAGCTATTTCTGTCGGTTCTGCAACAGCCTCAACTTCTGTTAATGTGCCACTTCCGTCATTGCGCATCACGATGTGTTTAGAACCACAGAACTCTGAAAGAACATAAACTTCTCCAGGCTTCCAACCACTTGTGTCAAGACTATCTTTGAACGTGTTTAGTTCTTGGTTCTTACTTGCAACAAGTTCTATGAAGTTTCCGTAATTCAAGCATTTGTCATTATAACCGCTTACTTTCTCAAATCCGAATACGGCTGCATCTCCTTTATCCTCGTTCCAATTGCCCTTTGCGTGGAAGTATCCGTAGCTTGGTGATGTGGCATCACTGCTGTATTGGTCAGTACGGAAGAATGCACAAGGTATTGAATCAATAGATGTGTTCAACGTGTACTTTCCAGTATAGGCATTTTGTGCAGGGGTCATGTAATTAGCTCCCAATGCTCGCTGCAGTTCATTGTACAATTGAGTAGAGGCGCCATTATTTGCGCCACCAGATTCCGAATAGTCAACTTTTACAGTGATGATATTTGTCGGCAATGAATTATCTGTAACCTGTACCTTGTGCTTTGCAGCATTTGCAAGACACTCGTTAAACTTATCAAGTTCTGTAGCATCTGTAAAGTCTTCTGTCGTATGCAACAATGTGATTGCAGCAGCTTTCAACTTCATCTTGATATTCTTGATAGGTCTCTTGCTTGATGTCGTTCCTTGATTACATACAACAGCTGCTATTGCCTTGAAATCCTGCCAAGGTCTGTCTGGGAAATAGGCATACACATCAAGAACACGAGTCGTCTTCTTGTCTCCGTCCAATCCCTCCAGATAGTTAGGATAGTTGTCTTTTGCCTCATTGTCGGCTGTATTGGCATTCTTGCACAAAACAAAGTAAGGAATACCGAGATTATACAGGCTGTTTGCTTGTGGTCTGTTCTTGGTATTGTTCTCTGCCGTCTGGCTTGCCATTACATTATTGTACTCATATTCTGTAATCATTGCATCGCTGTCCTGCATCTTTAGCAGATAGTTATGAAATGACTGTTCAAAACCGTAGTAAGTCTTCCATGCCTTTAGATGATACAAATACAAGTCTCCGTGAGTTCCGTTGAATGTGACAGGGGTGCTGTGCTTTGACAAAGTTCCTCGGTCATAATAGCACGCTCCGATTTCCTCACCATCGAAATACATCTTTGCCACTCCGATTCCGCTATATGGAGCAATGCTTGACGGCTCAATAACAATAGCCACATTGGTTTGTGTGTCATTCTGCAATGCTGCCGTAATGGTATGAGCAACCGTAGCGCAACCGTCTGTTGTAAATACTACGTTCTTTCCGTCAACAAAGAATCCGAAACCTCCACTTATACAGGAAATCAACCGTGCAGTGTCTTCTGCAATGTTTCTCTTCTGGATAGCAAATTGAATTGCCATGCCGTTCTGTTCGATACTCGCATCATCAAAAGGTTTGTAGTCAAGTTCTCCTGTGACATCTTCGGCTATCCTCAATGTCATGTAACCTGCATCGTTCTCCGTTCCGTAAGAGGATGTTCCAAAACTGTCCTTAACGAATCCATTTGTACGCCAGTTCGCACCTGTAACAGAAAGTGTAACTCCATTGTCTTTGATTGAATGGTCACTTTCAGAATTGTTTCGTCCTGAAAAGTCGAGTGAGAACTGCAACTGTGATGTCACTTCCTCAATATCCAACAACGAACCTTTTACGACAAAGTCGGCTGTTTGGCTTGTGACCGTTCCACAAAGAACATTGACTTCTATAATGACAGTTCCGTCCGTGGCTACTCCGCTAATCTTCTTCGTATAAGAATATGTTTGCTGGCGGTAAGCATCTACACTGCTTACCGCAACTCCATTTTCATTTATAACGGCTGTTACTTTGGCTATTGCAGGTGAATATGCAGCAAAGTCAATTGATAACTTCTCATATAGCTTCTTCTCTGCCGTAACAGTTTCACTATACCATCTTGTTACAACTATCGGGTCAGTGCTGTTGCTATCTACAACCATAACGGCTGTATGTAAGTAATTTCCTACAACTCCAGAAGCAACGTCTTCGCCATGGATACGCAATGGATAAGCACCATGTGAAAGAACTTCACCAACGCAATTGTTAGGATTTACGCTGATACTATGCGAATATGTATCGTTTATAGTAGCAGTTCCAAGAACTTTCCATTCACCTCCAAGATAAATTTCTGTTTTACACAAAATACCTTTGTCGGAGGCGTTATTGGCAAACTTATACATTGGTATTGTCTTGGTTGTACCTCCAGACTGTAAAACGGTACTTGATGTATAATTCAATGTTTGCACACTGGAAATGGTTAGATCAACAGCTGTTACGTTAATGTTTCTCGTTCCTGTATGTCCGCTATCGTCCGTAGCAACGAGACTGAAACGTCTTTGTCCTGCCTTTGTGAAATAGCTGCTTAGGTCAAACGAAAAATCAAAAGAAGTTAGGTCTGCACTTGATGCCTTATTCAAACGATATGTTTCAAGTACCTGTCTTGTGTCTCTGTCAAGCAATTGCACGCTTTCTATAATGTTCAATGCTTCTATCTGTCCGCTCATGGTTACTGAACGGATTGCTGCTTGAAGTATGACGGAACTGTTCGCATTGGCATACATAGGAGATTCTTTGAATGCAAGGTTTACAATTGTTCCGCTTGATTCTCCGCTTCCTGTTCCAACAGGGAAAGATATTTGGTCGCCTATAGTTTCATTGTTGGCATTAATCATTTCAATCTTAATGACACCTTCGTCTTCGGTATCAACTTTTAGATTGGCTGGCAAATGTTTATACGCACCTCCTGTACTCAAAGCATCTATTCCGTTTGCTTCTGGTTCTTCGGCTGTTTCTACCTTGCTGCCACCGCCAAAATCTTTCCAAAGTCCAACCTCGCCAATATCAGTAACTTCACCTTGAAATTGCTTTGTTTCCATCACGTTCTCGGCTGTTGCATAGCTGATAATCAAACCTTTCTTTGCGTAGGTTACACCACTGTCACTTTGATATTTTAATAAGGATTGTACCGCAGTTTCAAGAGTATAGTATTCACCGACATCTGGCTTTCCTATAAGACTGTCTATAATAAGATAGGTTTCTGAACCTGCCGCTAAAGAACCAAAGTCTTTCCATTTTTCTGCGTCAAACCAGTTTGAATCAGTAACGGTTTTACCTATAAATTGATAGGTCTTCCAAATTCCTGCACCAATTTCAAATGATATGATAAGACCAGATACCGCCTTTTCTGCATTCCATGCTGCGTGTACTGCCGACACGGATGTATTCTCCAAATCGCACAATACATAATAACCAGAAATTGGAATTGAATTGGTTACATTGAAGATACTTGCAGGAGCGTCTTCGGCAGCAATGGCAACCATTTCTGTACCATCCCAAATATAAGGTATCTTCTTGCCGTCAAGGTTGATGTATATCTTGTCGGTAGATAGTTCTACGTTTCCCCAAACATAATCTGATTCATTCGCTTTGCTTACCTTTAATGTCATATCGGTAGGATTATACCAATAAAGACCTTCCTTATTGACTACCGTCTGTGTTCCGCTCCAGTATTTAACCATTACAACATCATCGATACTGTCTGGAAGATACTCTTCTGGTATCAACGCACTTTCGTCAAGCGGAGCAATTCCATTGGCTTTGCCTCGCACATCTCCGATTTGTGCAAACTCTGAAAGATCTTCTATGCTCTCATCCCAAGCCCAAAGACTACTTCCATACAGATATACTTTGTCTTTCAGTATCTCTGTTCGGCTTGTATTCATGAATTTATCAGCTCCTTGCCAATCGTTGTAATAGACATTAGCCGTCTTGAATGCAAAAAGTTTTTGATTAGATATATATACGACATAGTTGTTCTCATCCTCACTTGCCGTTGCCATTGCTGACATAATTACCGCAGATTCAACAATATTCTTGAATCGTGCTCCGTTAATAGCATAATTTGCTATAGTATTTGTCGTTTCTCCTAAATTCTTTGTGTTATTTGCCGTTTCCTCAATATCAGCAACAGTATCTTTAAGTGAGTTGTATTCTGTTATATGGTCAGACAACTCTGTTTCTGTGTCACTGGCTTTCTTATCCAATGAGGTTAAAGAAGACTGCATCGAAGTAACCTCTTCAGACAAAACAGTAAACTCATTAATATGATTAGTCAAAGACTGCGCTGTAAGGCTTGCAGTATTACTTATACTGGTCAGTGACTGTTGCAAGTTTGAAACATCAGTAATAAGCCTGTCAAGATTTGCCTTGTCCGTTGATGTCATCACACCTGCTAAAGTCGATGTAGCTACAGGGATGCTGATAGCTTTATTTGTAGTCGTTCCATCATCGTTCAGTATAGTGTAATTCATATTCACTCCTGTAGCTGTTGATGTGAACCCTATACTCGTGCTGTCTATCTTTCCACCAATCACAAGCGTTTTCAACTCTTCAAGGTCTGATTCAAACTGGGTGATTTTGTCTATATCGGCAATGGCTTCACCTCCTGTTTGACCTGTGGCAGTCCAAGAACCGCCGTCTGCTCTGTAAATTGGAGCAGGAAGTGTATCACTGACAAATGCCCACCAGCCATTTTGAGGAAGTGGAAAACATTCGTTAAGTCTCTTCTCTGTAGCAAAAAGACCCTTGCAAGTACCTCGGATATTGGTTGCGTTAAGCCACCCCTTTACCGTTAGGTTTCTTTCTATGACGCTGTTGCCTCGTGTGGTTGTGTTTCCACCATTGGTTATATTTCTGCCAATTGACACATCGCCTTCAATCTCTGTTGTCTTTACTGATTTCATACAATTAAACTCTTTGATATTTCAAACATTGATGATGCTGTCTCTATGCCTAATGATTGAGCAACAAGACCTGCTGCATGATAAAGTATAGGGTCATAACATCTTTCACATAGCTCTATTCCTCCATCTACTATTTGAGGTATTGGCAGATAAACGGCTTGTTCTACTGTCGCTTCTTCTGTTTTGCAGGAATAAAATTCAAGAACCTTTCCCTCTGCTCTTACAACAATGGCGCATACTGGACGCTGTGCCGTTCCTCGTAATCCTTTCCATCGGGAAGATTGTATTGCATATTGTGGGTCGTCTTCCGATATGGCTGCATAGACGGCTCGTTCCCAATCGCTCATTTTGAATACTATCAGACGCATAAAATCATCTGGTAGTATTGTCCAACCGCTACATTCTTCATTCCAATATACAGCATCGGCAAAGTTGCATCCGCTGTCAAGCATATAATTTGGTGCTGCCACCTCAACAATTCGGGCGGCATCGGCTATCTTACTCCCTATGATTTCATTAAGAGATAATGTGTCGATGTCGCCCGATGTGATTAATTGCTCACTGATTGCGTTTTGGTCAAGAATGATACGGATTGCTTTGCATATATCGCATATCTGATAAATCATGACGTTTTATTTTAGATACCCTCAAACTCAATTCCGTTTTGTTTAGCAGCTTCAATAATTGATTTCGTACTTCTCAACTTTGTGCGGCTTATCCCAAATTTATCACTAAGATAGTCTTTCGCATCGTCCAAGCAACTAACGGAAATTGTAGTGAGTTCAGTTCCTGATTCATCTGAATCATCTTCACTATCATCTGTGCTATCGTTTGAATCACCGTCCGTATCTCCATCTGTAGGCGTTTCGGTCTTGGTCTTTGCAGTCTTGCCTTTCTTTTTGGTGGCATTCTCGGTAACTGTTTCTTCAGGCAACTCTTCGAGTTTGAATAACTTGCCAAATTTGTAATGGCTTTCAAGGGCTTTTTGCTCGTCCTCGTCTTCGGTATAATAGACACTGCTTCCCCCAGTCATTGGAAGAAACGTAACATGAATACTTTTCTTTGATGGAAGTACCGCACTGATGCTTACATTCGATTTTGCTCTGTATTTTTTTAACATATACTTTTTATTAAATAGTAAAGGGACGGGCAGTTGTCGCCCGCCCCTTACGGATTATACATTAACTGATGTTACGGTGTTGGTGCTTGTGCGAGTTTCATTCTTGCATGTGCCTTTGCATAGCGTAAGTACAGACAAGAAACCTCTTGAATAACTACTGCATCGGTGTTTCGGATTCCTGCTTTCTTCAAATCAAGAATGTTTCTACTCCAAGAAACGTGTGTCTTCTTTGTCAGATATTCAGGGTCCATTGCGAAACCGCAATCACTCATTCCGTTTGCATCGAACAATTCATGATGAATGGTAAGTACCTCACCGAAATCCGTATCCCAGCTCTTGAACTTCAAGTTCCAAACATCAACAGTATCTTTCAGTCTGAACTTCTCGCTCTTAATCTTAGAGAATGCAGAGAGCATGTCACTACCGCAGAAGAGTATCTTGCGTTTGTTACCGATGCCTGTACCGACAAACAAGTCCTTGGTAATGTCAACAAGGTTTTCATCGCTGATAACAGCGCATTTCTTGTCTACATCCCATTCTCCGACTTCAATGTCTTTACCTGCCATCCACCAGATACCACCTGTAAACCATGTAGCCATGCCGTCTTTGGTAGTATGGTAAATCTTGTTGCGTACACCCCAAAGGAACGTGTTTTCCTGACTTAGGCGCATATCATAGATGCCGTCTTCCTCTATATCGCTAAAGCTCCAATCTACCTCTTTGGCTGCAATCTTGTCAAATGTTGATTGTTCAACCTGAATCATGAAGTTCTGGCAATACTGAACCTCTGCCGTAGGAATATTATTGAAACGTCCTGTTTGCACGTCAAGCTCTCCGCAAGCCTTACCCATTCTTACGAGGGTAGTACCTTGTGGAATTGCAGGAAGCCAGATAGCCTGTTTATTCGTGTCCAAATTACCATTTACCGCATATACCGTTGGCATACTTGTAGAATCATTCCTGCCACATACACACAATACCAAATCTGGTGTATTGTCATCGTCTGCATCATAAGCCACGCCCTTGTCGTCATACTTTGCTTTAACGCCAACCACTCTGATTGTATCGTCAAGTGTAAACATATTGGCATCATCTACGGTCAGTGCGACACTTGCGCCACTGGCCTGTTCTGTCAATGCTGATGTCGTCTTACAACTTATAGGACGTGTGCCAACACTGTAGTATTTCACTTCAAAGCTGTCGCTCGGCTGCGCCTTTGCGTAACGGCTTATCTGGTCTACAGGGGTAGCCATAGGACGTATCTTGACAATACGCTTGTCAATATCCTTGGTGTACATTTCTGAATCACCATCCTTTCTGCCCTGTGTTTCTGTGGCTATACCTCCGTTTCCATCTGGTGCGCCAGAATTCGTTTTACCGGCATCGGGTAATGCCGATGCGTCAGCCATCATAACACCGCTGCCTGCGCCTGTTATAATGGTCAGTAATGTGAGAAGCAATCCCCACATAAAACCTGTTGTTTTCTTTAATCTGCTCATCGTTGCTGATTTTTTGTTAAATAATATTTTGTATAATCTCTATCTAATCAAGGGTGGCTTTCTTCCGTTTCTCTCCGCCACGTTCCCAAATGGTTTGATTGCCATCGCTGTAATTGTCAAGAACTCCGAGGTTTGGTGGATTGCGTTTGCCTCCTGCCTTTCCATTCTGTCCGTCAAGTTGCGCAGTTCCGTCTCCTTTTCTGTTCGTGCGTAGCTTTTCTTCTATCTTGGTGTTCTTACCTTTTATCTCTCCCTCTTGTCCTGCCTGACTTACATCTGCATCGTGGTTAATTGCCTTGACTGCCATTTCGATACTCTCTGGAGAGAACTTACCAATAATGCCATCTTTCATGATGCCTACAAGAAATTCCATAGCTCGGTCTATTTCTTCATCACTCATTCCTGTCTTGGCTTGAAGCTCATCAAGATATTTTAATGATTCTGCCAGATTCTTCTGGTAGGTCTCTTCAAGTTCTTTCTCTTTTCCCACTCGCTCAACATATTCTTTGTTGGCTGCTGCTATCTCTTCTTGCCTTGCAGGGTCATTGATAGCGTCTGTAATCTCTGTACCGAACTGTCGGATTAAACCGATTGCAGGGTCTTCGCCTTTTCTCCAGTTGGTAATGAATGCAGCACTACGTGGGTCGCTTGAAAACATATCAGAGAATGTTTTTTCACGTTCCTTATACCCCGATAATTGTTTGTCGTAATCATCGTAATCATCGTTGATTTGACCGAAAAACTCTTCATCATCGTCAAATTTCTTATCAGGGTGTTTGTTCCGCATTCGTTCCATCGCTAAATCACGACGGCCTTTAACTCCTTTGTTTGCAGATTCTTCCATATTTGAAACTATTTGAAAATTATTTCTAATGCAAAAATAAGGGATTAATATGGGATAAAACTTTTATTTATTTACTCTCCTTTTTGTAACTTTATACAAGATAAAACCCTATAAGTTAGATAGTTAAATGAAGTATTTCGGCAGCGTATTTGAGTGCAGACAGGAAAGAAACGAAGACCTGATGCGTGCATACCATGAGCAAATAATTGCTTGTGATATAATTCGGATGCCAGATATTTTCAAGCGTCTTGTAAATATACCATCAAAAAGATTTTGGGTTTCCGAAGAACGTGCCGCTATTGTCATTGCAAGCATGTTGCGTGGAGACACTTTGTCAAAGATGCGTCCAACAAAACGTGAAATGTTTTTTGAAATATACAGTAGGGTACTCGTAATTCGGAAAGCTAATCCGAATATGTCGGTGTATGAAATGGTTTCCAAGGTTGTTAGACAACCTGCGCCAAAATTCTATATGACACCTGACAGTGCAAAAGTGATGTTCTATAAAATCAAGAAGCAATGGTTCGAGAAGCGAATGCAAAGGTGGCAACATTGATTGTAAGCGTTATTGTAATAGCCTTGTCTGCTTTTAATATTGATGTTGATAAGGTTGGGATTTGTGTGGATTCTTCTGTATATGCTCGTTTGTTCTACAGTTTTTTCCATGCTTCTATATTTCACGCCCTTGCAAATTCTTGGTGTTTACTCTCATTAGTATTTATGTACGATGTCCCGATGTGGAAACTTGTGCTTGCTTATATCATATCTGTTACTTTTCCTGTAAATAGCATTTCATGTATTGATACGGCTTTATATGTTCCAACTGTTGGACTGTCGGCAATCTGCTTTGCCGTAATGGGATTGTTAGCTTTCTCTGTTAAGCGAAAGCTATACTTCATGATATGGGTATCTGTCTTTGTCTGTATCGGATTGGTGCTTCCAAAAGTAAACGGAATTATCCATCTGTATTGCTATATAGTTGGTGCTGTATTCGGATTTCTAAATATGCCAATCAATGATAAAGCAGATTAAAGACATATTGGAAGAAAACGACAGGAGGAACAAACAGATAACAGCAAAGTTCAATCCTGTAACTGGAGAGGGTGCTATTCTTGACAGGGTGAAGTTCGAACTGTCCGACTTCTCAATACCTGTTCAGTATATTCCCAAAACTATGATGCATGTGCCGCTCGTGAAGCAGCTTAAAAAGGCTGGTTCTATCAGAAAGTTTCTCACGGATGAAATGGATGTCGAATATAACGAAAGCGATAAAGATAAGGTTATCGAACAATTCATCCGTGTTCGTATCAGGCATGACTTTTGTTTTTGGGCTGTCCTGTATGTATTCATAAAATGCAAAGGAGGTGGCGAGGATATTCATTTTAAGCTGAACAGACCACAAAGGAGACTCATTGAACGATTTGAGAAAAAAAGGCTTACAGGTAAACCTATACGCCTTATCTTATTGAAAGCTCGGCAATGGGGTGGTTCTACTGTGACACAAATATATATGGCTTGGTTACAGTTGGTTCATAAGGTTGGTTTGAACTCTCTTATTGTTGGTCATGTTAAGGATGCGTCCAATGAGGTAAAGGATATGTTCGACCGTATGATTAAGGCATATCCTGTTAAACTTCTTTATAAACTTGGAGAGGCATACGAAGAGAACGCCACTAAAATGGTGGGGGTTGGTAATAGTGGAAATATACACCGAATACTACAGCGAAACTGCAAGATAAAGATTGGTACTGCAGAAAAACCAGATTCCGCACGTGGCGGTGATTATAATCTTGTGCATTGTACCGAAGTAGGGTTATGGAAAGCAACAGAGGGAAAGACACCTGAAGACATAGTTCGCTCTGCCTGCTCTGGTATCTTGTTGAAGCCATATACTATGATTGTATATGAATCAACCGCAAACGGTACTGGAAACTTTTTCCAACGTGAATACGATGCAGCAAAGAAAGGAACGTCACAATTTGAATCACTCTTCATTGCTTGGTTTGAAATAGAGCAGTATAATGCGCCTATTGATGATTTGGATAATTTCGCCATGACCTTATATAAGAACAGGAACAGCGATAATGCAATGTCAAATCGTGAAGAATCTGGAAAATATTTGTGGTGGTTATGGGAAAAGGGCGCAACTCTTGAAGCTATACAATGGTATATCCTTGAACGTTCAAAGTATAACGACCATGGCGGTATGGCTTCTGAATATCCGTCTGATGATGTTGAGGCTTTTGTACATTCTGGTGCAAGAGTATTCGACAAATATAAGGTTGAGGAACTTCGACCTGCGTGCCGTGCGCCTCGTTATGTAGGTGATGTTTATGCGGATTCTGATGAGGGCGAAGATGCTTTGACAAATGTGCGCTTTCGTGAAGACAATCAAGGTTTGTTTTGGGTATGGGCTTTACCTGAAATTGACGAAGAGGAAGAAGTTACGGACAGATATCTTACTGTAGTGGATGTCGGAGGGCGGTCTAACAAAGCCGACTGGTCTGTTATTACTGTTTACGACCGTCTTTTTATGTCAGAGGGTGGAAAGCCTGTTGTTGTAGCTCAATGGTATGGACACATTGATATTGATCTGCTTGCATGGAAAGCTGCACAAATAGCGGCATTCTACGATAATTCTTTATTGGTTATTGAGAGCAATACACTTGAAACGAAAGATAAGGACAGACAGGTTGATGGAGACCAGTCCACGTTTATTCTTAATCAGATAAAAGATATATATCCTAATCTGTATGCAAGGAAACAAAGTGAAGACGATATTAGAAATCAAGTACCACGAAAATACGGATTCCATACTAATGTCGCAACTAAGCCAATGATTATTTCCACACTCGTTAAGGTCATCCGCGAAAGCCTGTATGTAGAACGTGATGAAAGATGCCTTGATGAATACCTCACATACGAAAAGAAAAAAAATTGTGCTTTCGGTGCTATTGTGGGAAAACATGATGACTTGTTGATGACTCGTGCAATAGGGTTACACATCTGTTTCTT
>Ga0172377_10004291_pt1 | contig 14684 bp, 16 predicted proteins | sample Pumphouse3metaG_FD_119749 | JGI IMG/M metagenome (GOLD analysis project Ga0172377, IMG submission 119749) | Leachate microbial communities from a municipal landfill in Southern Ontario, Canada - Pumphouse #3 metaG | ecosystem: Engineered > Solid waste > Landfill > Unclassified | place: Canada... | reverse complement strand
TAACAAGCCCGCCGTAAACAGTCTTCTCCAAAAATATTTTCATATTATGGATTACTTCGTCGCCCTGCGGGCTCCTCGTAATGACGGCGTTGGAATTTACTGCGGATAACTGAAATGTTACAAGAACTTTGACTTCTCTCAATATTGAATCAAATAACTCAGCGTAGCTGCAATATTATGCCTTGTTACAAAGGAAGGCCTTATCCTCGCGCCGACTAAAGTCCTTGTTACCGGGTTTTTCACATCGTGCTATCAATCGAGCTCAATGTCAAACATCTATTCCAATTTTTTTCATTTCAGCCCGGACTTCCTCTTCGTAATTACGCCCCCGGTTCCTCCTGCTTGTTGTAAATTCTTGATATCTCTCGGCGGCATCATTATATTCCTTTGCTAAGATTCCGTTTGTAAGAAACTTCAAATACGCAAGCCCCTTGCCATAACATGGATCACCTCGTTTTTCTTCAATATCAACTATTTCTCTTACAGCCTCCACACAATACCTAAAATCATCAGCAGGCAAACTTCTTATTTCTTGGTATATTGAAACCATCTCGCTAAGGTTTTCATGCCTGAAATTATGATCTCTGTGATACCCATTGTTTAATATCCTTCTTGCCTCGCTTGAAACCTGTGCGTTTTCGTTTAGATACATGTTCCCTCCTTTTCCTCTGAATTGTTACCCATACAAATTTTCTTATTATTCAGCGCTCTCGCATATAGCGGTTCTGCCTTTAGCGCCCGATCAAAACAAGTTATAGCGTCTTTATTCCTACCGAGACAATACAAAGCGACCCCTTTGTCATTCCATAAATCCGCATCATTCATATCTATCTCTAAAGCCTTGTCATAACAGTTTAGGGCGTCTTCATATCTGCCCATCTCTAATAGAACCCACCCCATATTGTGCAGCGCATATCTATCGGTTGGTTTTTCCTTTATGACTTCCACATAACATCCATAAGCCTCTTTGTGTCTTCCAAGCGCAATCAGGAGGTTGCCTTTATTGTATATCGCCGTCAAATAGTCCGGGCTTATTTTGATAGCTTCCTCATAAGACTCCATAGCTCTTCTGTATTGCCCGCTGAATCTTAATTTCTTTCCCTTTTTATTGAGCCTCACGGCTTTTTGACTTACGGATGTCATGATCCTCCTCCCTAATCAATAAAAACGTTGTTTACCGTATCCTCTAAGATCAGTCAGAAAGACCAAGTTTTTCCATGAATATCTCGTACCATTCTTTCTGACTGGCATCTCCGTTTTGGAGAGAATCGAAGCCGTCCTTGAACTCTTCATAAAACGGCTTTTCATCCCAATAAAACAGTCTATCTATCTCGTCCCATTTAAAAACAGGGTCAGTTTCAGCTATCTGAAAAGCTGAACCGTCCCAATCAAATATAGCTCTTCGTTTGAAGCTGAAAAGCGGGAACTGTTCAGGAGTATCTCCATGCGCCGGCGCATAAAAATATGTATTACCAGATATTTCCATTACATAATCGAAAAACAGTTTGTTTTCATAAAATTGTATATCAGCTTCAAAATTCCGGCTGAACATCATGCCCCATCCATCTACCCACCCTTCAAGCGGAACTTTCAGGCAAATTCGTGCTTTCCCGCCATCAATAACATAAAAAACTCTTAGAGTTAAAGAAACCCCTGTGCCCGACATCTCAAGTTGATCTATATAAAATAACCCATCATCCAAGAATCGTATTTCAGGCTCTTTGTACTTTTGGGAATACAGGTCAATATGATCGAATAAAAACCAATCATCACCTTCCCTTTTAAATAGCAGAAACTGATAATCAGACTGAAGTAATGCGCCTACCCTTAAAATCCTGATTTCCCCTTCGTCTTCAATGACAATTTCCGGGTGGAATAAAATTTTCTCTTTATCCTCAGCAAGATCATACCGGAACAAATATTCGGCGACCCCCGGATATGCCGGAGTTGGTTTTATTCCGGCTTTTTTCCAAAAAATGCATATGTCCACTCCCGGATGATCTTCTCCGGTAATTTCATTGTACATGGGCTCCGTATTACTGAAAAATTCTAGAGTTTCTTCCAATGTAAGCCCTGAAACAAAAACCGGACAGCACATCTGAGAAACCGCAATAAATACCGCTGTAACTAAACTCTTGGCAAAGATATTCCGCATCCAAAACACTCCTTATGATTTTCTACAGGCTGTATCCATAACTCTTTAACGGTTGATATGTATCTGGCCCGGAGAAAACCCTTTTACGACTTTAGTTTTGTATTTCTCCGAAAACATGCCCTTTTTTTCAAGTTCCGCGCCAAAAACAAGATCTTCCATGGTCATTATTTTTTCCCCTCTTGCGGCGAATTTCCTCGAAGCGTTGAGAACGGCATTTTTAATGTTCCCGCCTGAAAAATCATACTTTTCCGCAAGGTGCCCAAAATCAACATTTTTAGCGACTTCAATGCTGCCGGGAAGATGCCATTGCCAAATTCGCTCTCGCGTCTTTTGATCCGGGGGATCAAATTTCACCTTAAGCGATACTCTTCTCTCTACTGCCGAATCCAGCAAGATCTCCATATTCGTGGTAAGTATTATCTCCCCTTCAAAAGTCTCAAGCGCCTGCAGCATCTCATTAACAAACTTGATATCATGCTCCCACTGGGCATATGACCTGCTGTAAAGCAAAGTATCCGCCTCGTCCATAACAATAACCACGTCCTTCTCTTTAGCTGTCTCAAAGACTTTCATTATATTTTTATCTGTTTCTCCCTGCCACCTGCTCATTATCTTAGGATATTCTACAAACAGAACCTTTTTCCCAATATATGACGCTACGGCCTCAGCCATCATGCTTTTTCCTGTTCCGGAAGAACCATAAAACAAAAATACATTGCCTCTTCCTTTGTGCACCTTATCAAATATCCCGGAATTTTGTAGAGCTTTATTTTTTATGGCATCAAGAAAAAGCTTAACCTCTTCTTTTATATCGTCATTCACAATAACATCATCAATGCTGTAATCGGGATCTTTTATATATCCCACATTTTCATCAGTCTTTTCGCTTTCCATTTTTCCCAATTTTTCCATTGACAGAACCTCTCCTCCTATCATACGTGAAAGTGTGAAATAAAAATCCGTGTTTATACAAAACTCATGCTTCCCCTCCGTTGGGAAAAACCCTGCCGGCTTCGAAATGATGTTATTCCTGACAAGGGAACTTTTTTCCATAAAAAACCGTGCCTTCTTAAGCTTCTCGCCAAAAGAGCCCTTAATGTCGAGCGTTTTCATAACTTCAGAGATGGACATTGTCCTGTTTTTTTGCTCACCGATCTCAAGATAAAGAAAAAAAACAAGTATCTGTTTTTCAAAATTCTCCAATTTAAAATGGTCCGCAACTTTCTCAATTATAAACTCTACCCCTTCTCTTTTTTTGATCAATATGTTCCGCCAAAAAGCTTTTTCCTTTTTCATTATTTGTTTTGTTAGTCTGGCTATATCCATTTTCGTTTTTTCCGTTCCTTCTTTGGCTTTTTCTTTTGCCTGAGACTCGCCCTTTATTGCCGTGAGCGGAAAATCAACTCTCTTCTTCATCAGGTCGTTTCTCCGCATTAGATCGGAACATATGTCGAATATCCCGTCCAAATATTCCATATTATGATCTATGGCTTCCTTGCAGATTTCTCTGTCTTTCTCGCCCTTATGGCCTACTTTTCCTTTTGCTACTTTTTCCTGCATTATCCCTCCAGGTTCATAAAAGTCGTCTCCGTCCACTTTCCTCATCATACATATCCATATCTTCCTAATAAGATCAAGTCTCTTTGAAAAAAATTATACACAGTGGTAGCGACAGCATTATGTCGCGTAGATAAAATTATTTTTAGGAAACTAAATTTCTATGGATTGACCGTTTTTAAGGAGAACGGCTTTGGACCCGAAAAAATCCGTAAACCTTTCAGGCGCAAGGGTATGTATCGGCAATATCTTCCGGGAAGAGACAGCGCCTGCGAACCTTTGGATGTCTCCGGGACTTATATGCCCGCTTGAATGGCGCTTGACAATTTCTACATCCTGGCGGTTCCAAAAATCGATATCCTCATCTTTTAGGTAACCGTCCCACTGAGAATATATAAGAGTGGCTCCTTGAACTATTTCTTTTCTTGCCAGGCTTTTCCTTACGTGATATGAGTCGAGCACTACAAGAGCGTTCTTTTTCTCCGATATCTCCTCATATTCTATCTTGCTTTTAAGAAACTTGTACAATTTGTTGTCCTTGGCAAGCGTGCTTGTATGTCTGCCTGAGACAAAGAAAACCCGAACATCCTTCCAGTCATATTGGGGAATGGTTATACCCTCCCTTTGTATCCTCTCAAGGACATACGCCGTATAAGGCGGTATTACAAACTGCCTTCCGGACTTCCTGCAGGCTTTATATATTGATATTATCCTGTCTACATTCTGACTTGATGACGAGACCATTATAAGGCCCTTTCTCTCACTAAAGTCTCGGATGAGGGCATCCCTGACGTCATTTTCGGTTATTTTTTCTCCCTCCCTCTCACTTGCCATAACGGTTCCTTCGCAAATAAGCACATCTACGTTCCTGGGAGGGTTCTCTATCAATTTCTCAAAAAGAATGCTTTTACTGCCATGCCCCCTGAAGTCCCCCGAATAAAACACCCTCTTACCGCCGCTTTCAATTAGATACGCGAACGCGTCAAAGGCCGAATGATCCACCAGGTACGGTGTTATTTCAATGTCTTTTATCCTGACCGGTTTCCAAGGTGGAATAACAATGGTTCGAGAAGGATCATAATCGGTCTGACCAAAATAATTCGCTACTCCAATAACATCCCTGCATCCCCTGCTCATATAGACAGGAACATCAGTCCTTACTTCCGACAAAAAACCGTAATGGTCAATGTGAGAATGTGAGATAAAAACGGCATCAACCGCATTCTCCCCCTTATCGAACAAACCTTGTATATCCGGACGAGGAATTGCCCCCTTATCCTGGACTTTCAGTTTATTGCCTTTTTCATCGGTAAGCGGCACACCAAGATCAAAAATGATCCTGGCTTCTTCCGTCTTTATCTCTATACAGGGTCCGCCTATGGTTTTCGCGCCCTGAACAATTGTTATCTTCATATGATTTGTGTCATTTTCCTTCCCCAAGGTATTGCTCAATCCTTTTCTTAACTGTTTCTTTAAGCTCTCCGGGGGAAATAACCTTAACATTCGGTATCCACCGCATTATGTTGGGGATAACTTCCATATAGTCGGATACCATCGATTCCACAACTAAAGAACCGTCCTTATTTTCTTTTTTGATCTTCTGCAGGGGGAAATACTCCCTTTGTTTGAAATATCTGACTACGTCCTTGTCTATATGTAACACTACCTTTTTATTACGGTTCTCCGAAAACCATATGTTTACGCTTTCTTCCAGCATGGTTTTAAGATTTTCGGGTTCGTCGAAAGTATCCTCCATGACCTTTAGATTCCTAATATTTTCAAGCCTGAGTTTTACTATCCAGTCCTTACCCTCTATCCTCGCAAGAAGATACCAGAATCCATCAAAAAACATTATCTTGAGAGGGTGGATCCTTAATCTCTTCTCGCCTTCGGGTTTTACATAATCCATCTCTATTACATTGGAGCTTTCAATAGCTTTTTCGAGATCTTTTACGAACGGTATCTTTTTATCAAGCTTCACTCCTTCGGGTATTTTTACATAAAAAGGCGAGTCACATTCTTTAGCGAGTACTTTCTTCAGAATGCCTCTGAACGATTCCTCAAAATTCTCACCCAAAGAGCTAGCTATCTCATACAAAAACGAAAGAAGTGAAGCCTCTTCCCCGGACATTTCTATCCTTTTAAGGGAAAACCCGTCAGAAAATGTATGCTGTCCCTTTTCAAAGGTAACTACAGGGAAACCTGCCAAACCTAAAAGTTGAAGGTCGCGTTGAACCGTGCGGTAGGATACGTTGAACTCTTCCGAAAGTTCCCGGGTAGACACCATCTTGCGGGTATCAAGCCGGTTGAGTATGGTCCACAAACGAAATATCTTCTTATCGTAAGACCCTTTATCTGGAAGCATATTCATATTTTACCACTCGTCTGTCGAGATATCGACTTTTTTATTCTTTCACATTTATTCATTAAAGACTGACCGGGACATCGCTGAAACTAGCTGTCCCTCGGGAAAAACGAAGCATAATAGACCCTGTCGGCCCCCTCCTGTTTTTAGCCAGGATTATCTCCGCCTCACCCGCATTCTTTTCATTGGGATTATAATATTCTTCACGCACCAAGAACCAAACATGGTCGGCAAATCTTTCTATGTTTCCAGCGCTATATCCTAGGTCAGACAAATGCGGCCTATGATCTTCCCTGCGTTCTGCTGCTCTTGAAAGCTGACTTGTAACTATAACCGGAACATCCAACTCTGTTGCGATAGCTCTAATTTCCCGGGATATATCAGACATTTTCTGCCGCCGGCTCCCGGAACTCGATTCCCCACTCACAAGCTGCAGATAGTCTACTATAATAAGCTTTATATCATGTTCTGCCTTTAAACTTCTGGCTTTTTCTTTTATCTCTAAAGCAGTTATCCCAGGAGTATCGTCTATGAAGATAGACTCACCTGAAATCCTCCCTGCCGTGCTCACAAGCTTAGGCCATTCTGTCTTAGATAAAAACCCGGACCTTATCTTGTTAATATCCACACCGGACATGGAACTTAACATCCTCTCTGTCAGCTGATTCCTTGGCAACTCCAGACTGAAATAAACGCATGGTATTTTGTCTTTTGCTCCGACATGTTCCAGAATAGATAGGGCAAGGGCGCTTTTCCCCAGTGACGGCCTTCCAGCTATCACTGTCACATCTCCCTTCTTTAACCCCCCTGTCAGAATATCAAGACCCTTAAAGCCTGTAAAAATACCGTCTCCTTTGTCCCCCTTTGCCTCATAGACTTCTACTGTCATTTTTTCCCTCCATAAAGTCAAATTCCTTGTCAATCGTGTTTGTCAAAATGTCAAAGTTTTCCTTATATGCAAGAGATCTTCCTATTTCTTGCCCAGGAAAGCTACGTCAAAACCTCGGGACTTTTGTATTCACACATTCCGTTCCGCCAGGCAAGAGCACTTTTCACTGTCTTGCAAGATGGCTCAACCCCCTCGATATGATATGTTCCCATACTGGGATTAATCATCTTTAAATACGGCCTTTTCCGTCTGTCTCCCAGGCTCAACAGTAAAAGTTCATAATTTTTCCATCGATCAATACATCTTGCATTGAGGTCTTTACATACTTTTTCAATGCCAAGCTTTTGAACTATTTCCCGTCGCACTTCTGCGTTCTGTTCCTTTAATAGTGCTTTCGCAGGCAGCTGCTCTCTCGGGGTCATAACTATTTCCTCCGGAACCCTAACCCCGTTTAACCGCCACAAACCAAAACCATCCTTAAATTCAATAGCCATACTTCCATCCGAATGAAGCCTGCTCTCATCATTACATTTAAGCCGCACCGGGTTCTCTATCAGGATGCAGGCGTTTTTGAGGACCATCCAGTCATAACAATTTTCTATCAATTTCATTATCACCTTCATATGTTCATCATATCCAAGTTTAAAAACATCGTTATACCAGTCATACAAATAAAATCTGTGTCTGGTCGCCACCAGCGGAGGACGAATATACATAGTCTCTACTGCCTTCAAAACTCTTGCTGTCTCAAAAGCAATTTCTTCTCTTACATGCGCTATTTTTATTTCTCCGCGCCCGAGCCGGGCGAGCTTTATCTTACTTTTTTCTTTTAGTCTCTTTTTAGTCCCGCATGATATCCTATCCTGCTCCATGAGATTTTCGAACCTGTCCCAAACACTAATGCCGCCTGAGTATTTAAAATCATTTAAAATCCGATCAAACTGATCCCATCTTCTGTTCTGGGCTACCTGAGCATCGATCTGCCGCCAAATCGCCTGCCAAAGATCCTTCACCTTTTGGCTTTGAAATCGGCCGGGCAATCTGAATTGCAGCTTCTCTCCCACCAACTCCCATATTCTGTGTGAATACGGATCGAGGTCTTTTACGCGGCATTCTTGCAACATTGAAAATATCAGACTATCACACCGATGAAGAATATAACATCCCAGGCCTAATTCTACCGGGCTGCGCATCCAGATAAAAAGCTCAGGGGGGCTTTGATTACATAGCTCATAAAACCTTCTAACAGCAGCCTCCGCCGCCTTCTTATCGGAATCTTCCGATAAAAGCATTAATTCCACCCATTTATTTTCATGTTCACTTCGCTTCTTCATTTTATCCTGTATATTTCCTCTGTTTTTCTAGTCTTTGTGTTTTCTTGTTTCTTCTATAAAATGATCATATTCTCTCACTATATCAACTTCATAAACTCCTTTAGGAAGAGTGACCATTTGATGCTCTTGGTGAGTAAGTTCCGCTTCGTCACTTATTACCTTAAGGTAGAGAATCCCTTTTTCCTCATATAACTCCGCATCCCCCTTTGTAACAGTATGGTGATGTCCAGTAGCTTCCCCCTCTGCCAGAGTAAGATGATTAAGCTTCTTACCCCTTACCCCGCACGTTCTCTTTATCAACACATCGCCCTGCTGGTAATACATCATTTTCTTCCTCCTTTTCGTTTACGTTTGATCTATCGTTCCCATGAGACAACTTTATGTCGCATGGCTTAATTACCTCCCCTGCCCACATCATATACATCCATATATTTTCGGATATAGCAAGTCGTATAGGTCTTGAGAATACCATGCCAATGCGACAACATTATGTCGCTATGGATAATAAATTTTTGGGAATGTTTTTATCTTTGAAGGAAGGTTAGATCTGCCAGGTCTCAAGTTCATCCATAAAGCCAGTGTTCGTCAAATCCCACTTTAACGGCGTTATGCTTACATATCCTTCTTTCAGGGCCAGGATATCGGTATCTATTTCCCCTTTGAGGTCCATGACTTCACCGGCAAGCCAGTAGTAAGTGTGATTTCGGGGGTCTACCCTTTTCTCAAAACTCTCGATTATCGGGGTCTTTCCCTGTTTCGTTATCTTAATCCCTTTTATTTCAGATTCCTCCAAGGCAGGTACGTTGATGTTTAATAACGTTCCCTCAGGCAAATCTTTCTCATATACGATTTTAGCGATCTTTGCCGCGAATGCTCCGGCATAAGTGAAGTCGGGGTTCGAGAAAGTCCCAAGAGACACAGCTATTGACGGAATACCCAATATGGCACCTTCTGTTGCCCCGGATACGGTCCCTGAATAAAGAACGCTAAATCCTGTATTGGGTCCCAGGTTTATCCCGGAGACCACCAGGTCCGGTTTTTTCTTGAGTATTGACCTTACTGCTATCTTTACACAATCCGCTGGAGTACCTGAAACAGCCTGGCCGAAATACTTCATTCTCCTGTAAGCATCTTTTACCCGTAAAGGATCTGAAATAGTTATCGCATGCCCTACAGCACTTCTTTCGGTGTCGGGAGCGACAACGGTAACCTCCCCGACCTCAGACAAAGCGTCACGTAGAACGAGAATTCCCTCAGAGTAAATACCATCATCGTTGGTTAGCAGAATGTCCATGTTTCTCCCCACTGTTATAACCTGATTATCTTCTCTCCTGCCTTCATATAAACAAAACGGATATCCGCATTATTTTTCATCGAAACTGTTGAAATGTCATCCTCCTACTTCTCCTCAAGTAAGTAAACAAGCTCACAGGCTGTTTTGTATAATTACCTACAGAAAACTGCAATTTAATCGAAAAATCTGATTGCCCTGTCATGTTCGTATGGTCATTAATGTAAAGTTTTGTTATAAAGTCTGTCCACTCCAAAATCTCGCTTTCATTAATTCCAAAAAAGACCTCAATGGGTATCTTTTCGATTGCCACAGTATTACTTATTTCGCGGAGCTTTCCGGAAGACCCCATAAAATTAATATAATCCATGATAGCTTTGTACAAGTTCGTTTTTTCTTCGCTTGACAATTCGTCAAGATTTAAATTGTATTGCTTTTGTGCTAAAAGCGCCTCCAAGGTACCTATTTCCGCCCCAAAAAAATATTCCATACTCCTTTGTTTGTCAGGCTCAGGGATATCGCCTATCCCCTTAAATTCCAAATACTCAACAAGATCTCCTATAAATTTCTGAGAAACACTATCTATCGAAGCATTTTCGCGACAAAGCTGTAGTACTGATAGAACCTCTTTCCAGGAAATATGATGCACTAGGTTTTCATTTATATAGGATTGTATTTGATTTATATTTTCTTCACTCGTGTAAATCTTTTCTTGCCATTTAATATTCTCTTCCCGAGTGATAGCAACATACTCCACCTTCTTGCCTTGACCCTCTTTCTTAGCTCCTTCGACCTCCCTTATGATCTGGGGCTTCTTTTCTTTTGTCCCTTTTTCAAAATCAGACAAATATTTCACTTCGATCACTACATAATTTTCATCATCCTGCAAAATTATATCCGGTTCTGTTTTATCATGATATCTGCTCCAAAAATCACAACTTGCTCCTTTATCTAAAATAATTGAACTCCCCGCCTCCTTTAAAACACTATTTATAACTCGGATGTCCAGATTCTTCAATATTCCGAAAACGTTGCTTGTTAGTATGTCTTCTTTGCGAAAAATATCCCCTCTCAACCCAGCATCTTGCTCTATCTCACTGCTTATTTCTTCACTGCTCCCGTCTTTTTGTCTTATTTTTTCCGAGAAATCTACTATATTCAGTTTTTTTAATTCCGCTTGCAGCATATTTGCCTCCCATTAGATTTTGTGTAACACGAAACCAACGTTCCTACAGATATAGTTGCTTTACAAATTCAAAGAATCTTCAAGCACATCCAATAGCCACACCATACCTTCAGTATCCAGAGCGCAATACTTCTCAAGATCACTGTATATCTTATCCTTTTCTTCAGGGCTGCAAGCGCCATATGTGGCATAAAAATAAAGCGCGCTGGCATCTCCTCCCCCGGCAATATCCATATCCTCATATCCTTTACCCGTTACTGCCGGAAGCACTTTCTTCATAGACGCGCTACCCCTCTGAGAAGGCACATAATAACTAAACCCCCTGAATGGCGCAAGAAGGTCCAGTATCCTGTCCTGAATGCCGCTTATTTGTCTCCTATGACTCGGGAATGCCGCTCCCAGTTCCTCTAAAACGCTTTCCTCAAAACCTTTGTTATAGACCATAACGGTCCCTTCCGATCCAAGGAACCTTTCCAGTTCCAGTAAAAGTCTCTCCCGCGGATCATTCGCGTCTTTTGCCAGAAACCCGTAATGTTCGGTTTTTCCCCCGGGAGATCTTCGTATATGCACAGAAAACTGGAACGGTATCCTTTGGTACGGCCTTGTCCCGTCAAAAAGCGGCATCCCGGGGTTGATGGTCTCAAAGTCCATAAAACATACCGGATACCTTATTCTCCTCAAAAACTCTCCTATAGCGGTCTTATTTATGTGTATTTTGCCGGTCTCTTCGCATCTTTTCTGTATTATCTGTTTCGGACCAAGATCCTCTTCCGGCATATCCCTTATAGTCTTTATCCCGACTTCGTATAGTGGAAAAGCCTTCTTGGTGCCATAGTTATATAAAGTAAAGATGTTGTCTTCCGGTAGATCTTTCCAGCATTCCGGGATCATAGCGCATTCATAAGGTTCTTTGCAGTACGGTCCTATTTCAATCTCGGGGCATACTGCCCGAGAAATAGTCTTACGCATCTTATCTATTTTTCCTTCTATGCCATAAACATAAGCGTCTATCTCTCCGGTTACCTCATGTTCCTCAAAGAACCCGGCCGGGTCTACCTCTCCACACTTCACATACTGGTTGTTAATATGCAGTAAAAAACACCGATCTATCCTTAACCCGCTTTTTTCACAACAGTGTTTCTGAAAAGCTATATCGTGCAAATAGATCTCGTTCATTCCGGTGGAGCTCTTAACTTCGATAATATCCCATTTATCCTGTCCTGATGGTTTCAGTATGTCCACCCTTGAGTAAATATCCCCTTCAAGAATGCCTGCCTCAAAAAGGGGCTTCCGTAATGGTAGAAGTTTCCGGGTCTCTTCTATGTTCTCAAAAAACATACCCTGGGCATAGGGAACGTCTATTCCCCCGGGATAGAGTTTTTTGGCAAGTTCACCAACTTCACTTCCTTGGTCAAAGATCCTCTTCTGACTGACATTAGGTGGGGGTATCCTCTTTTTGTCGTTACGGTCTATCCAAAGCAGCTTGGGGCATTTAAGGGCATTAAGGTATGCGGATTTTGTGATTATGGCTTGTTTCTTCATCTTCTGTATTATACCCCACTCGCCGGTAAAAACATATTTTCTTTAAGCGACACATTTAATCCGCGCTTTTAAGGAAAACCACTATAGACGCCTTGCTCATGTCTGTCTTTGCCTGGTCGCAGAATCTGGATCTTTTAATATTCTGTATTAAGTCTATCCGAACACTTCTAAATCTTACCTCTACATCAAAATCCACTATCATAACCAAACTGAGGTCACACCTTCTAAACTTCTCAAGAAACCCTTCCGGAGCATCAACCTCTCTATCCCTGTACTCCCGGGCTCTTTCCGTCATATCGAGGAAAGCTTTGGAGTTTTTATCCCTTATAAAAAACCCGGGGTGATCTATAGCTATCTTCATAGGATCGCTGCTATAAAAATCCATCTGCCGGCATATGTTCCCGCAGGTAACAACAAGATATGCCTTTTTAAGAAACTCCTTCTCGTCTTCTCCCGCCTCTTCTTTTATCTTTATCCAAGCGCGTTCATAGCCCTTTTTTAGCATTTCGAAATCCGACCATTTGTGCATATACTCCCCCTTGTCTTTAAAATGAGATGGCCCTGATGATGGGAGTATATCATTGCGAAGCGACAACTCTATGTCGTTCTATTCCTCATCTTTCCTCTTACAAACCTTAAAAACCTGTATTTGGGGGGCTGTTTCCCTGAATATTTCGATCACTTTATCGTCATCGTCAAAATAAATATCTACTTTATGGAATTCACAGAATGTAACCTTCTGGTATAAATATTTCTGATACCAGTCAAACCCGGCATAGGGACATTCTTTAGCCGCTGTTTGAGCATCTGGCAGAAGATACAGGTCGTCATACACAATGTTGTATTGCGCAAGTTCCTTTCGCGTTTCTTCTCTCACTTCCGGTGTGCTCGTCCTTGAAGTGACTACATAAACCCTGCCTCCCTCATTCTTGACCGAGCGGCTCAAAAAGCTAAAGAACTCCGGATCCGCGGTTATCGTATCATCAATGTCAAAACATACCTTGATCTTAGTTTTACCCTTATTCATCATCTCAATCTCCTTGCCGGTCCTTACCCGGGTTGACCTTCCCCCGTTAGTAGTGCCAACATGAATTAGAGTATTCACGTTGTTCGTAAGAGACTCTCAGGGGTTAACCCCTGAGAAATTTCGAATTTTTCCCTGAATTCCCAGGGAGCCATATTATCCAAAGAACTATGTGGACGTTGCCTATTGTAATCCATACGCCAAGCCTCTATCGTCTCTCGGGCATCATCCAAAGATAAGAACCAGTTATCGTTCAGGCACTCATCTCTGAGCTTGCCGTTAAAGCTTTCAATATAGGCGTTCTCTATGGGCTTTCCCGGACGGATAAAGTCCAGTTTAACATTGTTCCTGTAAGCCCACTCATCCAGCGCGTTACTCGTAAACTCCGGGCCATTATCAATTGTGATGGCCTCCGGTAACCCTCTCAAAAACGCCAGTTTATCCAGAACCCGAACAACTCGTTTTCCACCAAGAGATGTATCCACTTCAAGCGCGGGACATTCTCTTGTAAAAGCATCCACTATCGTAAGAACTCGAAACCTTCTTCCTTCGGCAAGCTGATCCTGTACAAAGTCCATGCTCCATCTCTGGTTAGGCTTCTCAGGGCAGGGGAGTTCCATCCTTGCCATAGCCGCACGCTTCTTGCGCTTACGGATCCTTAGGGACAAGCCTTCCTCAGTGTATACGCGTTCTGTACGTTTTGGGTTAATTACCAATCCTTCTCTCTTTAAAAGAACATGTATCCTTGGCGAACCAAATCGTCTTCGCTTCTCAGCAAGTTCTCTCATTCGCTCTCGGAGTTTCTTGTCCTTCTCGTGCCTTATAGAAACATATCTAAGCGTATTACGGCTTATCCCGATAATAAAACACGCTCTCCGCTGACTCATCTGCCCAAAGCTTTTAAGTAAAAATCTCACCGCTTCTATCTTAGCTCTGGGCTTTAGAAGTTTTTTTCAAGCACCGCCTTGAGAGCATGGTTATCTAACGTCAGATTGGCGACTATTTGTTTTAACTTGCTGTTCTCTTGTTCCAGGGACCTTAATCTTTTGGCTTCGCTTACGCTAAGACCGCCGTATTTTGCCTTCCAGTTGTAAAAAGTAGCGTCACTGATACCGTGCTGGCGGCATAGATCCGATGTTTTTGCGCCGGCTTCTGCCTCTTTTAAGATCCTGATTATCTGTTCCTCCGAATACCTTGTCCTCTTCATTCTGCGCCTCCTTAGTAAGCGTCCTTAGAATACAGGTCAGTTGTCCTTATCGCCGGAACGTAAGCGCTGCCAGTTTTCCGGAAGCAACTCAGACAGCCGGTTCATCTTGTGATCGCCGATCCGGCCCAGCACAT
>Ga0172377_10004290_pt1 | contig 14686 bp, 13 predicted proteins | sample Pumphouse3metaG_FD_119749 | JGI IMG/M metagenome (GOLD analysis project Ga0172377, IMG submission 119749) | Leachate microbial communities from a municipal landfill in Southern Ontario, Canada - Pumphouse #3 metaG | ecosystem: Engineered > Solid waste > Landfill > Unclassified | place: Canada... | reverse complement strand
TCAGGGCTTTTTTTAAAAGTGATTCCGCTGGGATTCGAACCCAGGACCCACGCCTTAGAAGGGCGTTGCTCTAATCCAACTGAGCTACGGAACCTCAATTTGAAGTGCAAAATTACAGTTTTTTGGCGATTTGGCAAACAGTACAGACAAAAAGTTGAATTTAATTTATCTTTTCAACCTTTTAGAAGAAAGGAAATATGAACAGCACGCAGTAATTAAGCAAAATACACGCTGAGAGCGCATTCATATCGGCAATACGAAAACCAGACGATGTGGTTTTCTCCTTGTTAGGAGGTGTTGAATATGAAATTTTGCGCGAAGCATAAAAAAGATAAAGTCCATATCCAATCACAAAACCAACCAGTGTGCCAACCAAGACGTCACCCACATAATGAACTCCGAGATACAGACGCGTATAACAATTCAAAGCTGCCCAGCTCATGAGCAAGATGCCTGTAAGACGGTGTCGGAAAAGCAGCATAAGAAATACCGCCACCGTAAATGTATTAGAAGCATGAGCAGAGAAAAAACCATATTTACCACCACGATAATTATTGACCACATCGACGAGATACATCAGTTGTGGGTCGTTGGCAGGTCGAAAACGCTCCGTAAGAGGTTTTACAATACTGGAAGAAAGTTGGTCCGACAAAAAAATGCCCATTGAAATCATCAGTATGGCCATCCACAACATCTTGGCTCCGCCATTACGATAAATAATGTAAAGCACCAAAAGTCCAACAGGAATCCACGTCAATGTTTGTGTTGCCATATAAATTGCGCCATCAAACATGAGAGAATGACTACCGTTCAAAAATAACGTAAGGTTTCTATCCAGAGTCAGTATTTCGTGCATAAAATATAGATATATGTTATGAATTTTAGAAAAGTGTATCTGGCTAAATAATCTCCATGTCTGTTTTTTGCATCCAACCGGTTTTACCGTCAGAGATTTTTATTTCCACCCAATCACGCATAGAATTGTCCAATATTTTCACTTTGGTACCTTCATGAAGAGAAAATAGGACCGTACCTGAAGCTGCCGGTGAACTTTTAATCCGGCTTGTTTCCATCACAACGGCATGCGTATTGTCCAAATATTGTTTACGTTGCAAATACGCAAAAATATTAAAGACAAAAGTCAAAAAGAACATCACCACAGCAGCAAAAAATCCGATTTTACGAAACAGTAGTCGACGTCCGAATACGTAAACAAGAACACCAGAAAGCATGAATACAAAAGCTCCGATAGAAAGACGTCCCCATTGATCGGTATTCATACTGTTAAGAAATGAACGAAACCAGTAAACCAAGAAAAAACCATCGTTAGACTCTATTTTGTCCACCGTCTTACTGCGTGCCAAAGCCAGATTAAAACGAATATCCGCATCACCGGGTTCACGATTGGCAGCACGTTCATAATTAAGAATGGCATGTCCCATATCGTGGAGGCGATAATAGGCATTACCTAAATTATAATAGATGGTGGCATTGTCGCCTTGCTGAAGGATTTTTTGATAAAGTGTAATGGCCTGCTCATATTTTCCAGCCGCATACATGCTGTCGGCCAACGACTTCTGAATTTCAGCAGCCTGCACACCGAGCAGCGAGAGAAAAAGGATGAGGAGTGAAAATATACGTTTCATTTTTTCTTCTTTTTAAGGATCGAATCCAATTTGCTGATAACATCCACCACGTCGTTATAAACTGACTCGGTAGAATTCAGTTCATTCTTATTTTGAGAAAACCGAAAGAATTCACAGTCGCTTAAAAGACGCGTAAAATGATCCGAAAGTTCACCTGGCACCTGCTGCGCAAGGAATTCATCCACAATTTTTTCTTTGGTCAAGTCACTAACAGGAATATTGAGTTTGTCACTCACATACCCCATCATGGCATGAAGCGTTTCGTCGTAGAATTCGTCAATATGATTCTGTTGCATTAATTTGCGCGCCTTCTTCATGCGGGCCAGAACAAGATGTCCAGCTCCACGAACGCGTTGCCCCACTTCATCTCCACGCTGTACAACACGACGATGTAGATAGATAAAGACTGCAACAAACAGTAACAACGATATCAAATAATAAAGCCAGAAAGAACTACGATTCCAGAATAGATCCTCCTTATGATGGAGGTTTACAACGCCGGTTTTAATATAATTGATGTCACTCCGCGCAAGGATTTCTTTCTGTTTATCGGAATAAATGCTTTTTTCGCCTTTTGCTACATCAACATTAATGGGAGCCGTATGAATCGTTTTATAAGAATTTGTCGAAGTGTCGAAATACGTAAAATCTATTCCCGGAATGGTATAGGAACCACGATGTTTCGGCACAGCCACATAATCTATCGTCATATTTCCCACCATACCTGCTGTAGTTAGTTTGGACTGCGAAGTTTGTTTAGGATCATACGTATCGAAATCTCCGGGGAAATTAACAGAAGGCACTTTTATCAAATCCACATTGCCGGTACCACTGATTTGAACCTGAAGATCAAGGGTTTCGTTCTCACGCGGATGAAGAGTTCGAAGTTGTGATTTAATGGAAAAATGCCCCACAGCCCCTGAAAAGTTCACAGGCTTAGATGGCAGAGGGCGCACCATAACGGCAAGTGAAGGTGAAATAACAGATTTCTTACGTTCAAAAGCACCCGAATTCCCATTGAAAAAGGCATCAATAGGATCCACATTCGGATTGCTGAACTCCACAATGCCGTCGAAACGAATTTGAGGGATGACAAGTTTACCAGTTTGTTGAGGGAACATCACATATTGACTCCATACCGTAGTATAATAATTTTGTCCGTTGTAAGAACCAATAGAGAAGGACTTTTGCTGAGGCAGTGGAACTTCTTTAACCATAAAACCTTTCAGGTCCGGCATCTTACCAGCCAACTGGCGCAAGTTAAGTCGTGTATATACCCGATAAGTAAGTAAAATAGGTTCCTGTTCATAAACCTGAGACTTATTGGCAGTGACGGAGATAAACAAATCCTTATTTGAGATGTGCCCCACACTGCTTTTTGAATTCACTGGCTGAGGAGAACCTCCTTGAGAGGCATTCCCAGAACTACTTCCACCGCCACCGGGAACTACTTTAATGCGAACAGAATTGGAAGCATAAGAATGTCCATCCACATTAACCGTAATATGCGGAATAACGTATGTACCCGGTTTTCGCGCCATCAATGTATAACCATACGTAACCGAACTAACCGAAGACTGATGACCGTTAATAATCTGAACACTATAACTAGACGACCTGCTAGGACCATAAAGAATCTCAAAGCCGGGTATCTTAGTCAGAACCTGAGCACTCTTAACATCCTGCGTGTTCACTTCGTATTCCAATCGGAACTGTTCTCCCTGTGCTACAGTTTCGGGAGCATGGGCAATCACCCGCACAGCTGCACAAAGCGGGCTGGCCGCCAAAAGCAAGATTACAATCAGAAATAATTTCTTTATATCCATCGCTTTTTCTACCAATTCTGTTCAACATTTCTCTGACGACGCTGCTGCATGGCCTTGCGCACCTTTTGCTGCGTACGATTTTCCTCCATCATGGCAGCGCGGAGCATTTGGTCGGCATTCTCCTTCGACATCTGATTTTTCTCTTTCTGTTGATTATTTTGATTTTGCGGCTGTTGTTGCTGCTTTTGCTGATTATTTTGATTTTTCTTGTTGTCCTTGTTCTGCTGCTTTTTATTCTTGTTCTGTTGCTTTTGTTTATTAGGATTCTTCTTCAATTGATACTGGCAGAGAGCAAGATTATAGCGCGTACGGTCATCAACAGGATAATTGCGCAACGACTCCTTATAACAATCAATAGCAGGACCAAATTGCTTCTGCGATTGCAAAATAACACCCATATTATGATATATGGCAGCTTTAAAAAAAGGATTTCTTTCTGTTCTGGCTGCTTCCTCATACTGTTTCATGGCGTCTTTAGGTTTACGCTGCGACAGGAGCGAATTGCCTAAATTATAACGAGCACGTGCGTTAGTAGGGGAAAGTTCTAATGTTTTACGATAATTCACTTCAGCCTCGGCATACTTCTTAGCATGGAAAAGACTGTTACCCTTTCGCATATAGCGCTTTTCCGCTGGCTGTGCAAAAAGAACAGCAGGCAGTAAAAGCAGTACCAGGGTCAGTAAAAAGAATATGCGGTTACTTTTCATTATTCCGAAATATTTTAAAACGGCTGAAACGGGGATTTTTCCGTTCATCGATTACAATATCTATCAACAGCAAAATCAGAGCTATCCAGGCAAAAACCTGAAATTGCTCGGCATACTCGGAAAAAGAAGTAGTGCCAAGATCCTGCTTCTGCAGTTTGTTGAGTTCATAATAGAGCCTGTCTTGAGCCAAGATGGAATTGTCAACTTGAATAAAAACGCCTTTGCCTTTTTCCGCAATACGGCGACACATATCGGCATTCATGCGCGTAATAACTACGTTACCCTGCTTATCCCTCAAATAGCCACCTCCACCTATAGGGATGGTAGAACCTTTCGTACTGCCGATGCCAAGTACAAAAACACGAATACCTTTTTTAGCGGCATCTTCAGCCAAATCCTCAGCTTTGCCTTCATGATCCTCTCCATCCGTAATGATAACGATGGCACGCTCTACGTGTTTCTGATTTGTAAAACTACCCGTACAGAGGCGAATGGCATCAGAAATGTTCGTGCCTTGCGTAGCAATCATAGAAGGAGAAACAGCATCCAAAAACATCTTAGCCGAGACAATATCGCTCGTAATGGGCAGCTGAATAAAGGCATCGCCTGCAAAAACGACTAAACCAACTTTATCATTCGTAAGTTTGTCTGAAATATTTGCCACCATCATCTTGGCACGTTCCAAACGATTAGGCTCGATGTCGGTTGCGAGCATGGAGTTCGAAACATCCAAAGCCACCATAACTTCGATGCCCGTATGTTGGTCGGTTTCTATTTTAAGTCCCATTTGAGGACGAGCCTGCATAATAATGAGTGCAGCAAGAGCCAACAGACACAAAATCAGTTTAACTACAGGACGCCAAAAAGAGACTCCTACTGTCAATTGATTGATAAGGCCATAATCTCCCAAACGCTTCAAGCGCCTTTTACGCTGATAGCGCAAGAAGACAAACAGCAATACCAATATCGGTATTACCAATAAAAAATATAGATATTCTGGATTTTCAAATCGAAACATAATGCACGAAGAATTTTAATTAAGGAATACGACGAAGCACAGTGTTGCGCAACAGTAATTCCAGCAGTAGCGACAAGAGGGCAATCAGACCAAAAGTTTGATAAGCCTCGTAATGCTTGCTGTATTGTTTAACCATAATTTTAGTCTTCTCTAATTTACCAATGTCATCATAAATTCTTCTCAGTTCCCGATTGTTCGTAGCACGATAAAATTTACCACCAGTACGGTTTGCAATGTCAATGAGAGTTTGAGAATCTATTTCAACAGGAAGCTGCACATATTTAACCCCGCCACCTGGCAATGGGAAAGGATACGGAGCCGTACCATTCGTCCCTACACCAATTGTATAAACGCGAATGCCATTAACATGAGCAATTTCAGCAGCTGTTTGAGGAGAGATTTCTCCTTTGTTATTGGAGCCATCAGTAATCAGAATAATTACTTTGCTTTTAGCTTTGCTGGCCTTGAGACGACTGATAGCATTGGCAAGACCCATTCCAATAGCCGTGCCATCGTCAATAAGACCATTGGCGGCAAGATCACACTGAACTCCTTTAAACATATTAAGCAAGGAGGCATGATCTGTTGTCAAAGGGCATTGTGTAAAGGCCTCTGCTGCAAAAACAGTAAGTCCGATGTTGTCGTTCGGGCAATTGGCAATAAATTCTGATGCTACGTTTTTCGCAGCCGTAATGCGATTCGGTGACAAATCCTCCGAGAGCATACTCGTAGAAATATCGACAGCCAACATCACGTCGATGCCACTCACTTCAGAATCCTTCCAACGATTGCTTGTCTGCGGCCGCGCTAACACCAGAATAATCATCGTAAACGTGATAAGCCGCAGAAAGAAAGGCATCTGAATGAGATAAACCTTTTTACTCTGTGGAATAAAACGATAAGCCTGTGTATCTGGAACTTTCAGTGTGGGTTCCTTCTTTCGTCTGGACATAAAATGCCATACGATATACGGGATAAGCAAGAGTAATAAAAAGAGATAAATACTATTTGCAAAGACCATCTTCCTTCAATTTTTAAACGAACAAAAAATACAAACTCCGTCCGATAAAGAACAAAATAATAAGACTACCTGTTACCATGACTGCTATGGTCAATTTCAAAACCAACAGACTACGGCGACTACGTTGTATTTCAGGAGGCAACTCAACTTGTTTTTGGGTTTTCTCCTGCTCTTCTATTTTGGTAGACTTAATGAAGTCTACTGCTTTATATAAATTTTCGTCATTTTCATTGAGCATGGTACGCAGTTTGGCAAACTTTGCCAAATCGGCAGTTTCAAATAATTGTTGCAGCTCCTGCACAGACTTGTTATCCTGCTGTTCCGTAAGCTGGGAAATAATTTCCGAAGAAGTCATTTCACGAGCATTAAAACCATAACGTTTCTGGATATATGTTCTCAGAATATTTGTAAGCTGGGTGTAATATTCCTTAGAATCATCATGTACTTCCTTTTTATGATTAATCTTCTGAATTTCATTCATAGCCCACTGATGAGGGGGCAAGGTGGGCCGTATTCTGAAACGTTTCAGAATGGGGCGTTTATTGTGAACTTGCATGTAAAGATAAACAATCGCCAACAGCATCAAGATGAGAAACAACGACAGCATGAACAGCCCGCGCCAATCACTCCAGGAAAAAGGAACGGGGGCAATATCTTTTGGACCAAAGAATTTATCCACATGCAGCGTATCAATATCCATCGTCGCAACTTTCAACGCCAACGTATTGGAGGAGTATGACTGATTACCTACACGTACTTTGAAAGGCGGAATATAATAGAGTGCAGAATCAAAAGCCGTAACAGTATAAACTTTGGTAATTGAAATCTGCTGCCCGTTATTCAATTTCTCAGAATTGGATATCTTTTCGTTAAGCACTTCCACATGTGAATTAATGTGCTTGTTCGGAAAGACAGGAAAAATCACCTTTTGGTTGGCATCAGCCACAACTTTGAGTGCGATATGAGCCTGTTGCCCAATGAGAATAGCTGTAGAATCTATTTTCACGCTAACAGATACATGGGCTACGGCATTCGCTACCGCAAATATAATCAAGGAGAAAAAAAACAATATTTTTCGCAACATGTCTATCTTCGTTTTGAAAAAAGATTGATTAATGCTTTTACGTAATCTTCGTCTGTACGAATGGAAATAAGATCCACATTACTCTTATTCATGGTCTCGGTCAAATTCTTTTCCAAGATAGACCAACTGCGACTGTGGGCATCACGCACCTTCTTACTGGACGAATCTATATATTGTTCGTGTCCCTTTTCAGCATCACAAACCTTGATAAGTCCCACATTAGGCAACGCAGCCATAAAGCGATCGTAAACCTGAATAGCAGCCAAGTCGTGTTTCCGATTGGCAATCAATACAGCTTGAGAATAATCATTACGGTCAATAAAATCGCTGATGAGAAACGCTGTACAACTCTTGTGCTGCGTATTCATCAAAAATTCCAATGCAACTTTAATATCGGTACGCTGTCCATCCGGTTTGAAATTCAACAATTCACGGATAATATATAAAATATGTTTGCGTCCTTTCTTTGGCGGAATATATTCTTCTATTTTATCCGAAAACAGAATGACACCAATTTTATCATTGTTTTGAATGGCCGAGCAAGCCAATGTAGCAGCAATTTCAGTAACCATGTCGCGCTGGAACATATTCACCGTACCAAAAGAAAGACTGGACGAAACGTCAATCAACAGCATCACGGTCAGTTCTCGTTCCTCTTCGAACACCTTAATATAAGGGTGATTGAAGCGGGCCGTAACATTCCAGTCAATATCGCGGATATCATCACCAAACTGATATTCGCGCACCTCAGAGAATGACATGCCGTGACCTTTGTAAGCAGAATGATATTCGCCTGCAAAGATATTGTTCGACAGCGCTCTTGTTTTAATTTCTATCTGTCGAACGCGCTTTAATAAATCACTGGTATCCACTATGGAACTTGTACTTTATTTAGAATTTCATTAATAATTTCATCACTACTAATATCGTTGGCCTCGGCTTCATAAGAGAGCCCGATGCGGTGGCGGAGCACGTCATGTGCAATGGCCCGTACATCTTCTGGAATAACGTAGCCACGGCGTTTAATGAAGGCATAAGCACGTGCAGCCAAAGCCATATTGATGGAAGCACGCGGAGATGCACCAAAATTGATATTCTGCTTCATGTCTTTCAAGTTATACTGCTCTGGAAAACGAGTAGCAAATACCAAATCGGTAATATAGCGTTCTATTTTTTCATCTATGTAGATTTGTTTGATGACTTCGCGCGCAGCCAATATCTCATCTGTACGTACAATGGGTTTCACTTCTTGTGATTTACCTTCGATATGATTTTTCACAATCTCCTGTTCCTCTTGAATGGTAGGATAGTCAATCACCACTTTTAGCATGAAACGGTCTATTTGTGCCTCAGGCAGGGAATAAGTACCCTCTTGCTCAATAGGATTTTGCGTAGCCAAAACCAAAAATGGTTGTGGTAATTTAAAGGTATCACTGCCTATAGTTACTTGGCGCTCTTGCATGGCCTCAAGTAATGCACTCTGAACTTTTGCAGGAGCACGGTTGATTTCATCCGCCAAAATGAAATTAGCAAAAATCGGCCCTTGTCTCACAACAAATGATTCTGATTTTTGACTGTATATTACAGTACCGACGATATCGGCAGGAAGCAAATCTGGTGTGAATTGGATTCTTTTATAACTGGCATCTATCAATGAAGACAGCGTTTTAATAGCCAATGTTTTTGCCAAACCAGGAACTCCTTCCAATAGAATATGACCATCACTTAGCAGGCATACCAGCAAGGCATTAACCAAGTGCTTTTGTCCCACAATAACTTGTCCCATTCCTGTTACCAGATTGGTCACAAATCCGCTTTTGCTCTCTATTAATTCGTTCAAACCGCGGATGTCGATATTCTCTTCCATATTGTTCTTTTTATTTAATTGTTCATCGTTTAATTTTACAGCAAAATTAAGACTTTTCAAAGTAGTTCCAATTTAATTTTCCATAAAAAGAAACTCATTCTATTTATTCTTAAGAAAATTTCCATTACTGAAATCATTCTTCATGTGCCAACTTCGGCATTTTCAGTTTTGTTCCCAACGGAATCAGGTCCGGATTTTCCAAATGATTGTAAAAGATGATGTATTTCACGTAATCCTTACTACCATATATTTTCTTTGAGAGTTTGATCAACGTGTCGGTTGCTTTCATTTCATGTTCTTCCAGCGTTCCGATAATGAGATATCTTCCTCCAGGTAACTGCTCATATTGCTTACTCAATTCCTTTGCCGAAGGTTCCTGAGACTTTTCAGATTTAACCGCAGCTGTTTTAGAAGAATCCGAAAGTTCTTTTTTGAATGCACGACGCACTGGATAAACTTTTTTAGCTGGCGTTGACTTTATTACGAAGGATTGCGGCTTTGCTAAAACAGTATTTTCAGCTACAAACCAATGATAATAACCCGCAGCATAACTCACCAGGATCAGAACTACTGCGCCTACTGCCAAACAAATAATTAAAAAAGACTTTTTGCCTTTGCGCGTCCCATTTTCAGGGACAACAAATGTCGGCATACTACTTTTGGGTGTAGTCGGAACAGCAACATCTTTTACTTGCTCCACTTCTTGACTGGAATTGTCTTCCTTTTCGGAATCCGCATCACCCAAATAAACCGATGTCACACTGATGTTGTCGTTTAAAGACATTTCTTGAGCTTTTTCCTCTGGTTTCTCTTCCGCCACGATTTCCGCTTCTGCAGGAATAATCTCCTCTTTGGCTTCAAGCATAGGTTCAGCAACCTTTTCAGCTTCTTCAATATCTTCTACTGAATCCTGATCTTCTTCGGGTTCTTCTGTTTTATCGTTTTCCGTATCAACGTCCAGTTTGCCCAAATCCGCATCATCATCAATAATCATTGTTTCAAACTTCTCAAAGGGTTTATTCACACGCGCTTTAAGAGAAGCATCCGGTGTAAACAGAACGCGTTGGTGTTCTGCAATCTCTATTCGTGCACCCGTATTTACATCCACGCTTTCACGACTACTGACCGTAACAAGCTTGAAAGTGCCAAAACCTTTTATTTTTACAAAATTATCGCTATTCAAGCCATTTTTTATCAAGGAGAGCATTTTACGCAGAAACGTATCAGCTTTCGTACGAGAACAATGGTTTCGGGCCGCCAAAGACTCCGCCAAATCTTGAATGGTAGATTTTTCGTTTGCCATACCCCCTATCCTTCCTTTATCTTGTTCTTTAATGTTTCGCTCAATTTAAAACTAAGCGACAATTTGGGCGGTACAAGCATTTTCTTGCCCGAAGAGGGATTCATGATGATGCGCTCCTTCCGATTTTTCAATTCAAACACTCCAAATCCGTGAAGAGTCACATCTTTGGATTCATCAAAACAGCATGACAGCTCTTCAATAAAATCATTCATCATCTTCTGGGTATCCTTGGCATTCATTCCCATACTCGAAGAAAGCTCTGCAATAAATTCCTTATTGTTCATCGTCTCTATTTTTTAATTTCTCCAAGCAAATCAAATTCATTCGCATCCGTAATCGTTACAGGATAAAAATTCCCTTTTTGGAGTCGTTTACCACCTGTCTTAATAAGAACTTCGCCATCCACCTCAGGAGAATCATATTCCGTACGACCAATATAGTAATCACCCTCTTTGCGGTCTATTATAGTTTTCAGCGTCTTTCCAATTCTGGTTTCACAGATCTCTGAAGAGATCTCTTCTTGCAGGTCCATCAAATCAGAAAGGCGAGATTCTTTAACGTCCGGTGAAACACTATCTTTAAATTTTCTAGCAGCATCGGTACCCTCTTCTTCACTATACATGAAAGCTCCCATTCTCTCAAATCTGGCCCAGCGTGTAAAGTCCATCAATTCCTGAAATTCCGCATCACCCTCTCCAGGGAAACCTACCATCAGGGTCGTTCTCAAACAAATACCCGGTACTTCAGAACGTAATTTTTCAATCAATTCATATTGATACTCTTTCGTTGTATGCCGTTGCATATTGGCCAGCACCTTGTTACTTATATGCTGCAAAGCAATGTCCAAATATTTGCACACATTATCCCTTTCACGCATCACAGAAAGCAAATTCTCAGGAAATTGATTGGGATAAGCATAATGTAACCGGATCCATTCTACTCCTTTAATATCAGATATTCGTTCAATCAGCTCCGCAATTTTTCGTTCTCGATACAGATCCAGACCATAATAAGTCAATTCCTGTGCTATAATTTGAAATTCTTTGACCCCTTGCCCAACGAGCAATTTCACTTCGTCCACTATTTCTTCCATGGAACGACTCTTATGAGCACCAGTAATAATAGGAATTGCACAATAAGCACATTGACGGTCACATCCTTCCGAAATCTTAATATAAGCATAATGATGTGGTGTGGTCAGATGGCGCAGGTTGCTACAATCTTTAAATACTGTTTTGCCAAGATCCCTCAACAGCGCATCATAATTGAACTTTCCATAATACTTGTCCACCTGGGGAATCTCTTGATTCAGCTCTTTAAAAAAACGTTCAGAAAGGCAACCTACCACGAAGAGACGGTTCAGTTTACCTTTTTCCTTTGCCATACAAAGTTCCAGAATTATATTAATACTTTCTTCTTTGGCATCGTTAATAAAACCACAGGTATTCACGATCGCTATGTCACCATGCGTGTTTTTGGGATTATGAAAAACTTCAAAACCATTTTTTTCCAGCTGATACAGAAGTTTTTCTGAGTCCACCAAATTTTTGGAGCACCCCATGGTAATCAAATCTACAGTACGCTGATTCATAGAGACACCTTATCAAAAAGAGAATTCACAAATTCGCGTTTGTCAAATGGTTGCAAATCAGAAATCTTTTCACCCAAGCCAATATACTTCACAGGCACATGAAGCATATGCGAGATGCCAATGACGACACCACCTTTCGCCGTGCCATCCAATTTCGTAATGCAGAGAGAGTTGACTTCCGTAGCAAGAGAAAACTGCTTGGCCTGTTCAAAAGCATTTTGTCCGGTAGAACCGTCTAAGACAAGCATGACTTCATTTGGAGCAGCAGGAAGCAATTTTTTCATTACATTCTTTATTTTCGTCAATTCGTTCATCAAGCCTACTTTGTTGTGTAAACGACCGGCTGTATCTATCAGAACAACATCGGCTCCAGAAGAAATAGCAGACTTCACGGTGTCGAAAGCCACACTGGCAGGATCACTTCCCATTTGCTGTTTGATCAACGGCACGCCTACACGGTCCGACCATATGGACAATTGGTCTATAGCCGCAGCACGAAAGGTATCAGCAGCTCCAAGAACAACTTTCAAACCCTGCTGTTGATAAAGATATGCCAATTTACCGATAGTCGTTGTTTTGCCCACTCCATTTACGCCTACTACGAGTATCACATAAGGCTTTTTTTCATCAGCATGTTCCTTATCCGGCGAATTTGTCATATCGTCACACAACAGTGTGGTAATTTCATTCCTCAGGATATCATTTAATTCGCTGGTTTTAACATATTTATCGCGTAATACGCGTTCCTTAATCCGATTAATGATTTCGATGGTAGTGTCTACGCCTACGTCAGAAGTGATCAATACGTCTTCCAAATCATCTAAAACATCATCATCGACCGTAGACTTTCCTGCAATGGCACGCGAAAGTTTATGAAACACACTTTCTTTTGTTTTCTGTAAACCGGCGTCAAGCACCTCCTTCTTCTTTTCTTTCGTAAAAAAATTGAACACTTTCATCGTCGTTGAGTTTTAACATGCAAACTTACGCATTTTTTCTAAAATCCACGGAATTATCGTCAGAAAACAATCCTTTTTATTTCTCCTTTTCAATGCATTTTCAATTGTATTTTTGTTGTTTCAATTTTTCGCCACATAAAAAAAAGCGAGTGGCAACTAGGTTTGTCCTGCTGCCACTCGCATTCTATAATGTTCTCAAAGACTCATCAATAACAATTATTTTTTCTTCGACGGCTTCCCTTCTTTAGAATCTCCAAGTTCAATGGTATAACTCTTATTGATTCCGCTTTGCGTCTTGGCGCGAATCCAAAGTACACGATCTGTTGTCATATTGGCATCTTTCACCACCTCATTAAAATCGTCTACCGTATTCATTTTCTTATCATTTACTTGCAGGATAATGAGTCCTTTAGAAATGCCGGCATCCTTCATCTTACCGTTTGTAACGGCTGCAACATAAAGGCCATGATCCAAAGCCAATTCTTTCTTCATCTCTGTAGTCAGTGGTTTCAACGAAACGCCCAAACTGTTCGGGTCCAAATCGGAAACTATATCTGTAGTTCCTTGTTTATTGCGTAAGGTGACTGTTTTGGTGTAACTTTTCTTGTCGCGCAGATAAGTAACTTCTATCTTGTCGCCGGGCCGATGTCCGTTGATGATGGTCTGGAGTTCTCCTATCTTAATAATTTTCTTTCCATCTATGCCCGTAATGACATCACCAGTCTGTAAACCTGCATCAGAAGCACTTCCATCTGCACTCACTTCATCCACATAGATTCCTTCAGTCGTACCAAAATCTACATCTTTACCTTTATCTTTCTGATCATCAATATACTTAGAGACGTCCTCCCCTGCAATTCCCAATACAGCACGCTGTACGGTACCATATTTCTTCAAATCAGCTACAACCTTATTCATAATCGTTGTCGGAATGGCAAAACCATAACCAGAATAGGAACCTGTCTGAGAATACAGCATGGCATTAATACCGACCAATTCACCCTTGGCATTTACGAGCGCACCTCCGGAATTTCCAGCATTAATAGCAGCATCAGTCTGTATAAAAGACTCTATCGGATTGGCATAAAGCGAGCGAGACTTGGCGCTTACAATACCAGCAGTAACGGTAGAAGTAAGATTAAACGGATTACCTACAGCCAGGACCCATTCTCCCAGTTTCAGCTTATCGCTATCACCTATAGGTATGGCAGGAAATCCACTTCCTTCAATTTTAATTAAAGCCAAATCGGTCATTTCGTCCGTTCCAATAATACGAGCTTTATACTCCCGATTGTCATTCAGCTTTACATCAATTTCATCTGCATTGCCCACGACATGATTATTGGTCACAATATAACCATCTTGAGAAATAATCACACCTGAACCTGCAGCCTGTTGTTTAGGAGTCTGTATCTGCTGACGGTGCTGAGAACCTCCACGACCTCCTTGACCAAAAATATCGCCAAAGAAATCCTCGAAAGGATTAAAATATTCAACCGACTGCGCTTTACTGTTCATGGTCACCTTAATATAAACCACACTATTCACTGTACTTTCTGCTGCACCTGTCAGATCTACAAGACCCGAAGTTGTACCGGCACCTGCAGGTACACTAGCTTGCACAGTGTTTATGCCCATCCATAGAGCAGACAAACTTAAACTTA
>Ga0172377_10004289_pt1 | contig 14688 bp, 12 predicted proteins | sample Pumphouse3metaG_FD_119749 | JGI IMG/M metagenome (GOLD analysis project Ga0172377, IMG submission 119749) | Leachate microbial communities from a municipal landfill in Southern Ontario, Canada - Pumphouse #3 metaG | ecosystem: Engineered > Solid waste > Landfill > Unclassified | place: Canada... | reverse complement strand
CCTCGGCAGTCTGGGCCAGGCTTCTGAGAGCATCAATCCTCCGATTCAGCTGGTCTAGGTCGAAATCCCTGAGGTAGAGGGTGAGATTGACATCCGTGGAGGTTCCGCTGATGTTCTGGGCACAGTAGTAGCCGTAGCGACCATCGGTTGCTTCCGGGCTCTCGGCCTGCGGAAGGGCATTGATGAAGAAGGCTGCCATGGTCAGCGCGTTGACCAGTCTTCCCCGGGCCGCCCCCAGATGATAGCTGACACCGCTGAAATGGACCTTCACCGTTGCAGCATTGAAGCATTCGCTCTCAATCTCGTAGCGCTTACCCCCGTCGATGGTGTAGCAGTAGTCGCAGCTGATCTTCTCATAGGGGAAACTGTCCATGCCGGCACCGGTCTCCTCATCGCTGGTGAAGATGAACTCCACCACCCCGTGCCTGATCTGCGGATTGCTTGCCAGGTGATGGGCAATGCTCATGATCTCGGCCACCCCTGCCTTGTCATCACTGCCAAGCAACGTGGTCCCGTCGGTGACGACCAGGGTCTCGCCGATATAGTTTGCCAGCTCGGGGTTCTCCTCAGCAAGAAGGGTATAGGTTTCATTGAGCGGGATATCCTTGCCGTCATAGGCTTCTACAACCCGGGGCTTCACCCCATTCCCATTCACGTCATCGGCAGTGTCGACGTGGGCCATGAAGGCAACGGTGGGAACCGCATGATCGAGATTCGAGGCAAGACGGGCGATGACCACCCCATGCTCATCGACTTCGATGTCTGTGATCCCCATCGCTTTCAGTTCATCGGCCAGCAGGTTCAGCAGATCCCACTGCCCTTCGGTGGAGGGGCGCTTGGTGACCACCGCCTCCTCATCACTCATTGTATCTATGACAGCGTAGCGGAGAAACCGCTCGAGAATTTCCTTTGCAAGTTGACTATGCACACACTACTCCTTTCTCTATCCGAGTCCCTCCCAGTATTCCACAAACCGAGAGGAGGAGCAACCTGTACTCTTCCCGAGCAGCCCTAGTTCAAACAGTAAAATTGTAGGTACTCAGCATCGGTTTGACCATGTCGATCACATTGTAGAGGGCAAAGACACAGATGATGACACCGGTGACCACCGGCCCTCGCTTGAGGGTGTTCCCGACAGCCATCACACTGGCAGCCAGGGCATAGGAGAGCTCAGGTTCGGTGGTTACGCTGGTCAGCCACTCACCGAAGGCCTGGTCGGCGCTGCCCCCGAACTGATAGTAGCGCCAGATTGACATGACCGAGCTTGCCACCACCCCGGTAGCCACCGCGATGGCCGTTGCTGCCGATACCTTCCCCCAGAAGACCAGCTTCGGGATGCAGGCATAGACCACCCCTGCGGTGAAGAGCACCAGGGTGCGGGTCACCAACTTCTGCATATCCTTCCAGAACGGGGCACGCTGACTGGGGGCCAAGGCACGGGCATGGATCTCAGCCTCGGCCATAAGCAGGCTTCGCGTCTGCTCAAGTTTCATGTCCAGATCGATGCGTTGCGCTTCATCGAGCAAGCCATGGGCGAAGGAGACCACTTTCTGCACATCCTCCTCACTCTCGCTGTGTCCCACCACATAGCAGAACTCCAGGTACTCCCTACCCTGCACTTCCCCCATGGTTTGTTCCACTACCTGGGCGGCGTCAAGCGAACCTCTGCCCAGCACCCGCTCAATCTCCTCGGACAGGTAGGGCATGACCACCTCCTGCTGCTCCTCAATCATCTCCTGGACTGCAGGAAACAACACCTCGTCGCTGATCTTGGCCTTGCTCTCAGGCTGCCAACCCATTGAGCAGCCGCTCAAGGGAATGATCAGCATGATGACCAGCGCCCATTTCCCGATTGTTCGTATCATCGCATACTCCTTTCTTCTGTCCTCATCACCATTCATCCCTCCTTGGAAAGGGGGGAAGGGACAGAAAACGACCACCCCACCAACAAGGAGAGACGAACCATCTCATATGCAGAGAAACAAGAAGCAAGCTCCTCATATTCGCTTGCAAACACCCCATTCGGATCGCGCACGGTGAGCCTGAGATCTACCTGCAGGCCAAAGGGAAAGGCATAGCGATACCCAAGTCCCATCTCATGGAGGAAGAGCACCTGGTGTTCCTCTTCACACAGATAGCTTTCCAGATATCCGGCTTGCACCAAGGAGATGAGCAGATAGGAACGACGGGAAAAGGGCCTGTAGGCAAGGAAAACCCCTCCTTCAAGATAGGAGGAGCCGGCATAGGTGCTCTCGGCAGCCAAGGTCAGCGGAAGGTTGAGGCTGAATTGGTCGGAGAGAGCAAGCTGGGCCTCGAGACGGACGTTCCACGTCTCCTTCCAAAGGCCGTCAAGTGACAGGAGGTCACAGCTCAGAAAGAGATCGGGCTGGGATGCACCCAGGGGAAGACAGAAGAGAAGCAGGAGCAAAAGCAAGAAAACCTGTCGCATGGGAAGCCTCCGGATTCGGAGCCTACCATGTACGTGTCAAGCCTGACATTCTCAGACAAAGGTCCCCAAGGAAGGGGAAATACGCAAAAAGACCACGAAAATTCCTTCTTTCTTCCCACCAATGGCGATATCTCATGCTAGACTTGTAGGTAAACCACCTGCAAAGTTGTTAGTATCTAGTGTAAGGAGTGAATTGTGAACAAGATCTGGTCGATAGCGTTGATAGTCGTTGCTTCCCTGGCAGCGGTTGGGGGTACCTACTGGTACTTCGAGATTCGTGAGAAGCCAGAGGTGGTTCAGCAAGTCCAGCAGGAGACCCTTTCGGAACAACCGGTCACCGTGGAGGCAAAACCGCAAAAGCCTGAGACACGCGTTGAAGCTCCTGCACCCATTGCCGCAGAGTCTCCCAGCCAAGAGGAGACCGTTCCCGCAACTGTTCCTCTCGTAGTGGAAAGCCCCCAAATCGAGGAACCGGAGCCTGCAATCCCGCAGCTGCCTCCCCCGGTAAACACCTTGCTCACTTCCCCACTGTTTGCGCTGCGATCACAAGAGGCACCTTCAATTGCTGTCCCCTACGCTCCGCCAAAGCCGGAGGCAAATGTCATCATGGATGAGACGCAAGAGATGCCATCCATCCCAGCCCAGCCCCAAGAGACAATCGTGGCGCAGGTTGAGGAAGAGCAGGCAGAAGTGGCTGAAGAGCCCTTCCCATCCGAACCTGAGAAGATGATCCTCACGCCCAAGGCTCCCGCTGCCCCGGTAGTACCGACAAGCCGAACGGAATTCGACCCCACCCCACTCACGTGGACTATAGGCGCTTCCGTCTCCTTCATCGATTTCCAATGGCCTGGTCCCGAGCAAGGCTTCGATGCACAGTTGCAGATTCTCAAGCAGGGTGAAGGCATCTTTGGGTATGGTGGCATGGCAGAGTATGCCAAGGTGGATGGTGACCAGCAGATCAGCCTCTTGGCCACCGGAACCTGGACGCTCAACAAGGAGAAGGATCTCTCCTTCCCCCTCTCCATCTCACTTGGTCCTTCGTTCTTCCTCGGAGCAAACAATGGGTGGGGAATTCGCGCAAAGCTGTATGCAGGCATCTCGTATGCCATTACCCGCCAATTCGGATTCTTCTACCAAGCCGGTTTTGAGGCGTTGTGGAACATCACTGATTCAGACCTCACCTTTGCGCTCGAACCGATGCGCATAGGGTTCAGCTACAGCTTCTGAATCTCGGTGAACGAGGGTGAAGAAGCAGCCTCGTCCCCTACACCAACAGAGGATTCCGTATCCCACCCCAAAGCCTTGGTGATGAGTTGCTTGTAGTTCTGTGCATTGCGCAGCACAAATTTCACATCCCCATTTTCGGTATGAAAGGTAATGCCTTTGCGTACCGAGAGCACGGGCCCCAACGTAAATTTCTTCACGTCCTTGATCGGCACACTCCAGACCTGTTTCAGGCCTTGGCCTTTTGCCGTGCGTTGGTAGAGGATGAGATCGGTGGGGGTGAAGAGCAGCCGTCCACGAATGAGATCCCCATCCCCCAGGGAAGGGACCATCGCACAGAAAAGCGAGAACGAGAAGGCAACATCGCTGGAGCTTCTCACCAACTTCTCGCTGACATGGTAGGTGATGCGGTAGAACACCCAAACCAGGACGAAGAGCAGGGGAAACAGAGCATAATAGGTTGCACGCCCGATATAGGCAGGGTTGATGAATACCAACACGAGGGTCAGTCCGAGCAGGACCAGCTTGATCAATACTTGCATACGGTGAATGTACCCACTGCCGGGAAAAAAAGAAAGAGGTGAAGCAATGCCGCCTGCCTCTTCCCTTTCTCGGTGGAGGCGATAATGAACACAATACCTGTACGTTCTCGTTGGCTCTGGCTTTCCCTTTTCTGCATGATCATCCTCATGCTGGGGGGATGCAAGGAGGAGAGCGCGAACCGCTCGACCCTGCGCCTGAGCATGGAGGGTCGAGAGTCGCTCGACCGCATCCTGTCACCACAAGACACTCCCCTGGAAGTGTCCCGCTACACCGTAGAAGGAACCGGTCCCCAGGGGACCACCTTCAGCGTCATGTCCAACACCCCTTCCGTTGAGGTGGAAGGATTGTTGATCGGCGCATGGACGATCCGAGCTGTGGGGCAGAACTCCCATGGGGTGGATCTCGTTGACGGCCAGGTCGACGTAACGCTCACCAAGGAACCTACTGCCGCAATCATCGAACTGGATACGCTTTCGGGCAAGGGCACGATGAACGTGCGCCTGGAATGGGATCCCACCAAAATCGCCAATCCAAGCCTGGAACTCTGGCTTACTGATGCCGCAGGAGCAAAGAAGGCCGTAGTTCCGACCATCAACAACATGGCCCAGGGTTCGGTGACCTATACCGGTTCCTACGATGCAGGCTCCTATCTGTTGCAAGCAAAACTCTACAGCGGCTCAATCGCCGTAGCTGGCTGTGTCGAGGTCATCAGGGTGGTGGGCAATCGCACCACAGAGGGTTCGATCCCCCTATCGTTGGACAAGTATGCCGATGTTCCCACCTCACTGACCCTCATCAACAAGCTGGGGGTGCCGGTACAGTGCACCATTGCCGGCATATCTGCATCAATGCGCGCCCTGGTTCCCGTCACGGCGGAACTGGTTGCGGTCAACGAGCAGGACAGCGGCACATTGGAGGTCACCTGGTATCTGGACGGACAACAGATCAGCAGTGCCCCCACCTGCACGTTCACCCCTTCAAGCGGAAGCCACCGACTGGACGTCATCGCACAAGGAGCCCTTCTGGCCAGTTCCGGGTCGGCCAGCATTTCTTTCACAGCCTCTGTCACGGGAACGGCCGGAGTGCCGATCCCTGTCAATGAGATAGCGGACACTGTCGAGGCTCTGCATGTCGGAATGGATGCACGCGTTGCATTCCTCCCCGATGGAAAGATCTTGCTGGCCAGCAATCAACACCAAACCATCCAGGTTTGCAGAATTGTCCGAGATTCGCTGGAAGTCATACACACCTATACATCCCTTGACGGGTTCAATGCATCGGGTGTGACCAACCTCTTTGTGGACAACACCACCTACCGGGTTGCGATAGCCGACTCAACCAGACCTGGCATAAGCCTGTACCAGTATGATATCGGGACCGGCTCACTGACCAAGCTCTTTGACCGAAGCAACACCTATTTCACCAAGACCGATGGGACCAAGGAGACTTTCACTGCCAGCACCGCATTTGCCCTGGACAGGCAAAGCGGCCTCCTCTACTCACTGATCACCGATGCACCACGTCTGGTGGAAACGTACTTCTATGCAAACACCGAAGCTGAGGTGGATACCAACCACTACGTCAAATGGTACAAGAGCTATGAAGTCTTCGATGGCCTCGCAATCTCATCTGATGGAAAGCATGCCGCCCTCTCCGAGTCCTCAACCGGCTTGGTCAAGCTCTTCAGAAAGAACACCAACGGCGTGCTGTTCTCCAACGACCAGGACTTTGCAACAGCAAGCGGAGAGCTCTACCTGAACAATGCCAAGGAGTTGTGCTTCGTGAACGGCGATAATCTCGCCTATGCCACGGACAACGATTTGGGAAGGTTCTCCTGGACCGGGACTACCTGGACGCAGTGTGAGGTCTATACCAGCGGTCTGAACGATATCGGGCAGATGGATGGAATCACGGGCCTTGCCGTCAACCCACTGGGAACGCTGCTCTACGTTACGGCGGCAGAAAGCAAGAATCTTCTGACGTTCGCCATCTCTTCGTCAGTGGGAGAGCTGAGCTACGTGGAAACCACAGCCTTGGGGGATACGACGCCCAGATATGTGGTTGTTTCCCCGAAGAACGACCACCTGATCGTCCTTTCCGAGAACAAGGGCACCTTGCTGTTGTGCAAGCTTCCCTAGGCTTCCTCACTTCAACCAAGAGACCCGGGGCAACCCGGGTCTCTTGGTATATCCAGCACAGAAAGATGAAAATGCCCGGCCTGTCGGGGGCCGGGCAAATTGGATACTGGCCAACTATCAGGCCTTGTAAACAGGAATTTCCTGATAGGTGGTATGCAAAAGGTGATGTGCAGTCTCGCTCATCGGCTTGTCGAGGAACTCCTCGTACAGTTTCAGGATCGAGGGGTTCTGGTGTGAACACCGCACAGCACTGTTCTTGTCGTCGGCATAGAGGCCGGCAGATCTCTCTTCGCGCAGGATGTCATTTGCACCGTAGGGCTGACCACCACCGGCGATACAACCACCGCGGCAAGCCATGACTTCGATGAACTCATAGGGAGCCTGCTTTCCTTCAGCCTTGGCGGCACGGATCTCGTCCAGCAGCTCATCGACATGGCTCAGGCCATGCACGACTGCAACGCGGACGGGAGTCCCGTCAAAGTCAACGGTACCCTTCTTGATCTCTGCAAGACCACGAACGGACTCGACTTCAACACGATCCATCTCCTTGCCGGTCACCACATGGTAGGCAGTTCTCACTGCAGCTTCCATGACACCACCGGTAGCACCAAAGATGGTACCTGCACCGCTGTAATCACCGATCGGGCTGTCCGCCTCTTCTTCCTCAAGATGGAGGAAATCAATCCCCGAACTCTTGATCAGGCGGGCAAACTCACGGGTGGTGAGCACAAGATCCACATCCTGGAAACCGCTGGAACGCATGCTCTCGTCACGATAGGCCTCGTACTTCTTTGCCGTACAGGGCATGATTGCAACCGTGAAGAGCTTTGCCGGATCGATATCCATCTTCTTGGCAAAGTAGGTCTTCTCGATGGCACCAACCATCTGCATCGGGCTCTTTGCACTGGAAACGTGGTCAAGCAAGTCAGGATAGTACTTCTCGACGTAGTCGATCCAAGCAGGACAGCAGGAAGTCAGCTGAGGAAGGGCACCGCCCTTGGTCAGCCTTCCCACCAGTTCACTGCCCTCTTCCATGATGGTGAGGTCGGCACCAAAGTTGGTATCATGCACAGAGACTGCTCCAAGACGGCGCAGAGCGGTGTAGATTTTCTTGGTGGTGACGGTACCGGCAGGAAGCCCGAAGGATTCGGAAAGTCCTACGCGGATCGAGGGAGCGATCTGGACAACAACCTGTTTCTCCGGGTCGGCGATTGCCTTGCGGAAAGAAGAGATTTCATCCTTCTCATAGATGGCTCCAACGGGGCAGTGTGCTGCACACTGGCCACAGCGTACGCAGGGACTGTCATCAAGCTTGAGCATGGCTGCGGGGGCCATGACCGTCCCATCACCACGACCGATGAACTCAAGGGCGAAGACACCCTGCAGGTCCTGGCAGACCTGGACACAGCGTCCGCACTTGATGCACTTCTCGGGATCGAGGACGATGGAAGCAGAGCTCTCATCCTTCTCCTGGTCACTGAGACGGACTTCGAACGGCTGCTCGCGGATACCGAACTCAGCGGCCAGATCCTGAAGCTCACACTCACCGTTGCGGATACAGGTAAGGCAACTGGAGGGGTGCGTGGAAAGGATCAGCTCAAGGATGGTCTTGCGGACCTCAAAGAGCTCATTGTCGTTGGTGATGACGCTCAGGCCCTCATTCACCGGGGCTGCACAGGCGCGCAGGATCTTGGCACTTCCCTCCTGCTTCACGATGCACAGACCACAGGACCCGAAGGGCGTAAGGTCGTCGTGATAACAGAGGGTCGGAATCCTGACCCCGGCCTTCTTGGCCGCATTCAATACACTGGTCCCCTCTTCAACTTCGACGGGGATACCGTTTATCTTTACATGTACGATACTCAATTGTTTCCTCCTCTCCCAGATCCTAGTGGATTTCGACGGCGCCGAACTTACACGTCTCCATACAGACCCCGCACTTGATGCAGATGGATTGGTCTATGATGTGAACCTGTTTCCGTTCGCCAGAGATTGCAGCGACCGGGCACTTGCGTGCACATGCCGTACAACCGATGCACTTCTCGGCATTGATCGAGTAGGTGATCAACTTCTTGCAGGTGCCACTGGGACAACTCTTGTCCACAATGTGTGCAAGGTACTCGTCCTTGAAGTGCTTGATCGAAGAGAGGACCGGGTTGGGAGTAGTCTGACCCAGAGCGCACAGGCTGCCCTTCTTCATTGCTTCACCGATTTTCTCAAGGGTATCCAGATCCTGGAGCGTGCCGTTTCCTGCAGTGATTTTCTCCAGGATATTGCACAAGGACCGGCCACCGATGCGACACGGTGCACATTTGCCGCAGCTTTCGTCAACGGAGAAGTTCAGGTAGAACTTTGCCACGTCAACGATGCAGTCATCCTCGTCCATGACGATCATACCGCCGCTGCCCATCATCGAACCGATGCGGATCAATGAACCGAAATCGATGGGGGTGTCGAGGCTCTCCTCAGTGATGACGCCACCACTGGGACCACCGGTCTGTACTGCCTTGAACTTCTTGTCATGGGCGATGCCACCGCCGATATCATAGATGATTTCGCGCAGGGTGGTGCCCATCGGAACTTCAACCAAGCCGGAGTTGCGGATCTTGCCGGTGAGGGCGAACACCTTGGTACCCTTGCTGTCTGCAGTACCGATCTTGTTGAACCAGTTGCCACCCTTGGTGATGATCACCGGGATGTTTGCCCAGGTCTCAACGTTGTTGATGACCGTCGGCTTGCCCCACAGGCCCTTTACGGCTGGGAACGGCGGACGGGGCTGCGGCATGCCGCGCTTGCCTTCGATGGACTGCAGGAGCGCTGTCTCCTCACCGCAGACGAATGCACCTGCACCAAGACGGATCTCAATGTCGAAATCAAATCCGCTGCCGAGGATGTTCTCGCCCAAAAGGCCATACTCACGAGCCTGTTTCATGGCGATTTCCAAGCGATGGATTGCCAAGGGATATTCGGCTCTGATGTAGATGAAACCGCGGTGGGCACCAATGGTCTTTCCGCAAATGGTCATGGCTTCGAGCACAGAGTGCGGATCACCTTCGAGGGTGGAACGGTCCATGTAAGCACCCGGGTCGCCTTCGTCGGCGTTGCAGACAACATACTTGGTGTCATTTGCTACCTGGCGGGAGAAGTTCCACTTCATCCAGGTGGGGAAGCCTGCACCACCGCGACCACGCAGGCCGGCAGTCTTCAGTTCCTCGATGATGTCCTCGCTGGTCATCTCGAAGAGGGCTTTCTCAAGCGCCTGGTACCCTTCACGGGCGATATATTCGTCAATATTCTCGGGATCGATGAATCCACAGTTGCGAAGCACGATGCGGAACTGCTTCTGGTAGAACTTGATGTCCTCAACCTTGGCATGCTTGCGGCTCGACTCCTTGTCATAGAGCAGGCGGGTTACTTCGCGGCCCTTGATGACATGCTCACTGATGAGCTCTTTGGCGTCCTCGGGCTTCACCTTCACATAGAAGGAATCTTCGGGAAGGATCTTGACGATCGGGCCCTGCTCACAGAAGCCGAAACAACCGGTCTTAACGACCTGCACTTCGTCAGCGACTCCCTGTGCCTTGCACTCTTCCAGCAGGTTCTGGTAAATCTGGTCTGAGCGGCTGGATTCGCAGGCCGTTCCTCCGCAGACCAAGATGTAATTTCTGAATGCCATTATTTACCCCCGTCCTTCTTGATGATGTCAGCTGCCGGGCGATCGAACATATGGTCGGTCACCAACTGCTTGCCGATGATGTGCTGTTCCACGATCTTGCGAGCGGTGGCAGCATCCACTTTTCCATAAATCACGTCGGGCATGCCGGGGACGATCACCTCAATGGTCGGCTCAACGTAGCACAGACCCATGCATCCGGTCTGGGTGACCGAGACGTTGTCAATATGCTTCTCTTCCAGGGCAGCCAGGAAGGCATCAAGCACCGGTTTTGCACCGGCTGCGATACCGCAGGTTCCCATGCCGATCACAATGCGGCTGTCCTTGCCTTCGATGTCGCGCTTCTGCATTTCGCTCTGCTTCTGGTCCCGGAGCTTTCTCAGCTCCTCAAGTGTCATTTTAGCCATGTTCACATCTCCTGTTGTGTTCTGTGAGTCTCGCTGTGCATCTTCGGTTCAACGTGGTAGGTCATCACTGCTTCCTCCTGGGAGTTGATGTACTCCCTCAGCAGGTTCAGCGCCCCACTGGTGGACAGGCCTCCCAAGACATCCTCAAGCTCCTGTTTGGAGAGTGAGTAATTCCCGCTGCCTTTGCTGGTATTCACCGATCGCCTGATCACCAGCTCTTGTGCCAGTGGATGGCCAAGCAGTGCAACAAACGTCGAAACCAGATTTCCCATCGGGGGAGCATCGAGGTGTGCCAGATTGAAGGAAAACTCCACGGTGGTACCAACCCCGACTTCAGAATGGAGAGCGAAGGTCCCCTGACAAGCCTCACAGGCTTGGCTGAGGAAGGGCAACCCCAATCCTACCTTACGTTTTGCGTGTTTTTTCCCATCCGAATAGAACGGGTCAAGCACCCTTTTCTGAACCTCTGCATCCATCCCCTTCCCGTTGTCCCGTACCAAGCAAGCCAAAGTGCTTTCGGTTTCGTCCAGAACCAGTTCCACAAGCGAACTTGCAGCCTCAAAGGAGTTCTGTACGATGTCCAACAAGTAGTCGTCGATGCAGATATGCATTGAGAGAAACCTCTCTTCTTATCTGAACTTCGCGATGATTCCGGCGACCTGGTCTTTGGTGACCTTGCCGAAAACCTCTCCACCGACGGTCATTACCGGGGCAAGCCCGCAGCAACCGACACACCGAACCGCCTCAAGCGAGAACACACCGTCTTCGGTGACTTCCCCGACCTGCAGGTGCAGTTGCTTGTCCAACTCGTCGATGATCGCCTGGCCACCCTTGAGATAACAAGCGGTGCCCATGCAAACCTGGATGTTGTGCTCTCCCGGCTTGGTCAATTTGAAGAAGTGGTAGAACGAGACGACACCCCAGATGGTTGCCAAAGGAACGTCAAGCAAGCTTGCCACCTGATCCGCAGCCTCGCGGGAGATGTAGCCCTGCTCTTGTTGTACCTTGTGGAGCACCATGATGAGATTTCCCGGCTTGGATTTCCATTCCTTGATGAATGCTACCAGCGCGGGTGAGAACGTGAATTCGTTAATGTCCGACATGTAACCTCCAGTACCCAAACAAACGTTGGGAGTATCCTATCACTTTTCCAAAGGTTTTGTACATATCAAATTTGCTATAAATCGCGCCCATCGTGCTGTGTCTGCTAATTTTGTCACAATATATTGACCAATTTTCATGGTTAATATACAATCATTCACATTAACAGGAGAAACAATCATGAACAATGACCAACTGATACGCATCACCCGGTACTTCCGCTCCCTTAATCGGCTCAAGACCATCGGACTTGAGAAAGTGTTTGCACACAACCTAGCGGATGCAGCCGGTGTATCGGCCGCAATTGTGCGCAAAGACTTCTCCCAATTGGGCATCCATGGCCAAAAAAGGGGTGGATATGAGATTCATGACCTCTTGATTTCCCTTGGGGAAATCCTGGGCAAGGGAGACAGCCAGAACTGTATCATCATCGGCTGCGGACGCATCGGCAAGGCCTTGATGCACTACAACGGCTTCGAACCCGATGGCATCCGCATCGTGGCGGGATTTGACAGCGATCCGCTGGTATACAGCGACGCATCACACCCGGTACCGATCTATCCGATCAGCAGAATCGATGAGGTCGTCGAAGCCCTTGATGTGACGGCAGCAATCATCACGGTTCCTGAGCAGGCAGCATCGGACAGCTATGACCGCCTGCTGAAGGCCGGAGTCATGGGCATCCTGAATTTCAGCCCGATCACGCTCAAGCCGCAGTTGCAGGATGACGGTCGCATGCCCGTGGTCCATAACATCAACATCGCCCTGGAATTGGAGCAGATTTTTTACGAGCTCAAATTCCCGAAGAACACCTGATCACAACCTTGAAAGGGTCAGCAGCACCGGAAGGTGGTCGCTGACCCCATTCAGGGTCTGCAGGTTCCACGCCTTCGGTCTTCCGTCCGCCTCAAGGCAGAGCGGAAGATCGCAGACTGCAAATGAGGAAAACTCCCAACCTCGCCGGTCAAAGAGATGACCGTTTCCCAATATCTGATCATATTGATGCCAACTGCCATCCCAGTTGCAACTCCCTTTTTCCCCAAGACCAAGTCCTTGGTCAAGGTAGCCCGAGTACCAGATGAGTGAGCTTACCTCAGTCCGATCGCCCGTAAGCACGATCGAGCCTTCGTGCAGATACCGCATTGAAGTCGGATGATTCACGTCCACCAATGCTGTCTGCACATCCCCACCCTCCCAGACTGCGGAGGGGTCGCTGTTGAAATCCCCGCACAACAGGATGAGACTGCCCTCCCTCTGCCGTGCTGCAGCGGTGACAGTTCTCGCCACTTCAAGGCGAAGCGCCTCGGTCTGGGCAAACTCCCCTATCTGACTCTTGGCGTGCAGAGCAAAGAGCACCACGTCCTCACCCTCCGTCCCAACGGTGGCTTCGAGGATGGGGCGTGTCCCCTTTGCACCGGTATGCACCTTCGCCTCCTTGATCGGATGACGGCTGATGATGGCCACCGATATGGCATCCCCCTCTCCCTTCGCTGTGGCAAACCACTGGTAGCCATGGCGATGCAGATGATAGGTCAGCAAATCCTCCACCACACTCCGATTCTCCACTTCCTGAAGCACCAGGACATCAGGCAGATTAAGCCTTGCATGAAGGACCACCTGCGACAGGGTCTTCAGCCTCTGGCGATAGCTGTGCTGGGCCCATGCTTTGCTGTCCTGGTATTCGGCATACTCAGTCCCGTCAAGCTGGGTGTCAAAGAGATTCTGCACATTGTAGGAGAGTACACGAAAGTGACCTGTGTCCTGGGGAAGGTCACAACTGCAGCTGCAAAGCAGCAACGCAAGGAAAAGCAACAGACATACCATGCCCCAAAAGAGAAGACTGTCTGCGTATTGCTTCAGTTCTTGGAGTTCTTGCCCAGTGAGTAGCTGAAATAGAGCATGGCAAGCATATCCTGCTCATCAAACAGCCCGATATCCATCTCCTGGGCCCGCAACAGACCAATCTTGAGGTTCTCGAAACAGGGATCGAAAGAGACATCACTGCTGGCCAGGATATCCAGACAGAAGGCCCGCAGTTCTTCCCACCGATGTTCGTTGAAGTAGTGGAGCACTTCCTCATAGTACATGTCGATGTGATTGAGATCGCGGGCTTCGGTAAGGAAGGGAGAGAGGAAGTCCTTGGGAACACCCATATTCATATGCTCATACAGCAGGGCGAGACGGGGAGAACCGAACTTCAGGAAAGAGGCGATGACTGCATACCGTGTCTGGCGGAAGGTGGCGCTGCGCCCCTGCTCGATGGAGAGGAAGAACTCCTGGTAGAAGGAACCGCTCTTGTCCATGAAGCGTTTGGCAATGAGATAGTCGATGACTTCATCTATGTGCTTGGCAGAGTGGCTGAGCTCATTGACAAGGCTCAGGTATTCGGTGCTCTCGGTAATGCGTGCTAGGGATTTGCTTGCCATCGAGCGGACCGAGGACCACCGTCCGTGCAGCATGAGGTTGACCAAGGCCTCCTTGGCTTTCTCGTCCTTGCGGTATGAGCCCAGGGCGGCAATGGCATCGAGCTGGACATATGAGTCATCATCACGTGCAACCATGATCAGATCATCCAGCAACGACTTGCGCGGGCGGTCAGCAAGTGCGCGAACAGCTTCCAGCTTGTTGGGCGAGAACGGGCTCGCCAGGATGGAGCGCAACTCGCTGGTCGCCAGGTTGTTCAGGTTCTCCCCCAGGCTGAGCATCAGAAAGCGGCGTTTGGCAGGATCGCTGGTATGTTCCAGCTTCTCGATCATCGAGACGGCACGCAGCCCGTGCATGCTGAAGATGACCTGGGCTGCCGCTTGGCTCGAATAGGCCCCCAGTTCCTGCAGCCTTGAGGCTACCAGCGTCTCAATGGAAGTCAGGACAATGGCAAAGAGGAATACCAACGTGTATCCATTTCCGGCAGGCCTTCCGTCCAAGGTGAATAGTGCACGGGCGATATCTGCCTTGTCGGCAAGGAAGCCACTGAGAATACCAACACCAAAGGCAATGATGGCTATGACAAAGTTTACCATCGAGTTGAAAGCGACCGTCTCCTCATCGGGCATGACCTGTGCAACCAGACGGTACGTCAGAAGGCTGATCAGAGAGACGAAGAAGTTGGTGAAAAAGCCGAGAACAAAGAACCAGATTGGGGAGACCGTTTTG
>Ga0172377_10004287_pt1 | contig 14692 bp, 11 predicted proteins | sample Pumphouse3metaG_FD_119749 | JGI IMG/M metagenome (GOLD analysis project Ga0172377, IMG submission 119749) | Leachate microbial communities from a municipal landfill in Southern Ontario, Canada - Pumphouse #3 metaG | ecosystem: Engineered > Solid waste > Landfill > Unclassified | place: Canada... | reverse complement strand
TTGACCCAAGTCAATATGGTTTATCTTTAACTCTCGGAGGTGGCGAAGTAATGATGGTTGAAATGGCTACAGCTTTTGGCGTACTAGCCAATCAAGGAGTTAAGGTGCCAAGTACTGCAATTTTGGAAGTCAAAAATTATAAGGGTGAAATTCTAGATAGTGTTGATTTGGAGGCACGTGTAGAAGCATTATCTGCCATGACTGAAAATGAAAACATTGAAGGAGAAAGCAATTTGGAAAGAGTGATGCGTCGTGCACCAGCCTATTTAAGCACCCACATTATGCAAGATAACAATGCCCGTTTAATGGCCTTTGGCAGCAATAATCAGCTTCTTATTAAAGACAAGGTGGTTAGTGCTAAAACCGGTACCACCAATGACCTAAAAGATAACTGGACAGTTGGCTTCACCCCAGAATTTTTGACCATTGTTTGGGTGGGAAATAATGACAATAGTTCTATGAGCTATTTAGCTTCGGGAGTCACTGGCGCCGCACCAATTTGGAACGATATCATGAGCTATATCCTTAAAGATGAACAAGTTGTTTGGCTAGATCGTCCTAGTGATGTGAAGATGAGTCATGTTTGTCAAACTGGCATGCCTGTTGATCGTGGTTTGGGCAATAATCGCAATGATTTACAAAATATTAATGTAAGCGACCTTACTCTTAAAATGGATGCTCAACAAACTTATTTAACAGAAACTGATCCCGCACAGACTTGCCAAGCTAGTGGACAAGAACTATATTGGGAAGAATCTTTACCTAGTTATTCTGGTAGCTTTCAAAAAGAATTTTGGATTCGTAGCGAAACAGGTTTGCCAGCAGGATTTGGTGAAGAAGCTGATGATCTAGTTTTGGAATTGCACCAATTTTATTATGATCCCGTAACTACTTTATACTGCGCAGACTGTAGAAGAGCAACAGACGAAGAAACTGGTAAAGTTATTTACGAAAGAAATTACGTTAATTAATTCTTAATAAAGAATAGTGTTTAAAAAAAATAAATTTTTTTTGTTTCCATCCCTTATTATTATTTTAATTTTAATTGCTTATTTGAGTTTAAAAATTTGGCAAAAAAATTTTAAATCACCCATTGGAGAAAATTTTCAATTCAGCTACATTACTGACAAGCTCTGGCCCAGAAAAAATAATCAAAAAAAAATTATTTATGGATTTTTACCCTACTGGAATATTAATAAAGTAAAAATTCAGCCCGAATTGACCCATTTAAGCTACTTTGCTCTAGAGGTTGGCATTGATGGCCAAATAGTTATTGAAAGCAAACCTGGTGAAACTGAACCCGGGTATCGACAATTAAATAGCGAGCAATTTTTCACTTTGATTGACAAAAACGATTTAAAACTTGAATTAGTTTTAAGCCAATTTGATTCACAAAAAATTGAAGAATTATTGAATGATCAGCAAGCTTGGTTAACTTTATTAGAGCAAATAGATGGTCTATTATTAGCCTATCCCTTCACCGGCATTAATCTTGATTTTGAGTATCAAGGTGAAGCTAGCGATCAATTACGCCAACAATTTACTAATCTAGTAATAAGCATTCAGCAGCATTTGGCAGAATATAAAGAAAAAATTAATTTGAGTGTTGATGCGTATGCTAGTGCTGGTAATTCAGAAAAGAAATTGCTTTGGGATATAAAAAAACTTGAGCCTTATTTAGATTATGTCATTGTAATGGCCTATGATTTTCACCGACAGAGTTCAGCTCAAGCCGGTCCAGGAGCACCTTTACTTGGTGGGCAAGATTTATGGAGTAGTGATATTAATAGCTTAATGAAAGGTTTTTTTGACCAAATTCCTCGAGAAAAAATTCTATTAGGAGTCCCATTTTATGGATATGCTTGGCAAACTGACAGCCTAGAACCTAGAGCTAATACCTATCCAGGAACTGGTTTTACCGTCAGCTATCAAGAAGCTCTTAATCTTAAACAATTAAGTGGAATTTGGGAGGGATGCGGAAATTTAGAAATTCATTGGCAAGAAGAAGCACTATCCCCGTTTGCCACTCTTACTTGTCCAAAAAATGAAACAGAAGAAAAAGGTGAATTGCTTAATTACTTAGTTTATTTTGAAGATGCTCAATCCTTACAATATAAAATTGATTATGCAAAGCAATTGGACTTAGCCGGTGTTGCTATTTGGGCGCTAGGTTATGAGGGTAAAACAAGAGATTTGTGGGAAGTGCTGGGAAGCTTAAATTAGTCAATCTAATAAAATTGAAAAGATATTAATAATTTTTGAACTGTTTGGCTAAAATAAATGACCAAGCTCCAGTTGCTAAAAAGAACAATCCAGTTAGCAACAAACCTAGAGTAGTAAATATCGAACCAGCATTGTAAGTTCCACTTTCTGTTGAAACAACTGTTTCCCTAGCACTACTAGTGGCAGCTTGAGGCGTGGCTGTAGACGTAGCAATAGGGCTTGGAAAAGGAGTTAAATTTGCATTTGGCAAATAGGGATCACCGGTTCCATAAGGTAAAGATCTTGTTTCGTTACTAGCAATTGTCCTGCTTTCTGCATCCGCCCCTCTTCCATAATCCAGGGCTTCTTCGCTTACAGTAAAATCGTAACTCTTGCTCACTTCTTTTCCAGTATTAGGATCAATATATGTATAAATAATTGTGTGTTCCCCAGGACTCAAGCTTTCTTTTAAACTAGCTATATCAAGCGCTAGATTGCCATTTGCATCAGTCTCCATAACTGTTTCTATAACTGCATCTGAATGAACTTCTATTTTTACTGTAATATTTGCTGGCAAATTAGCTTTAATAATTGGTTGAGTTGAGTTAATAACATTGTCACCCCCGCCACTCGCCTCATTTAACATATCTAAATCTAAGGTTCTATCTTCGTCAGTTAATGCAATGTCCTGATTTGTTGAGGTCTTAGTACTCTCTGTTACTTCTTCAGTAATTAATGAATCCTCAGCTAAATTATCAATTGATTCAATTTCTTGAACATTATTGCTCAAATCTTCAAATTCTTCATTATTCTCACCCAACAATTCTTCTCTAGTAAGTGATAGCTTATCATCTGCTTGATTAACTTCCTGCCCCATAATAATTTCTGGCACTGGCTGGGCATTTGCCAAGTCCAACACTCTACTAGTAATTGAATTCATTTCAACACCTTGAACTTTAACTGATATTACACTGTCTTCTCTTACTGCTGGATAATCATTAAGACCTAAATTAAAGGCATTTGCTAAAGAAATTGCCCAGCTGCCTGAAGATTTAACTAAAGTAGATAAAGCTCCAGCCCCTTCCAAAGTAACAAAAACAATTGCTCCTTCGCCGGGCTGGCCGTTAGCTTGACTAACCGTGCCATAGATAGTTTGATTATTGGGAGAAGCACTCCCCAGATTACTTGCTGTTTTAATTTGATATGGATTGCCAGCATTATCAAAAGTCGCTTTGCTTCCCGTACCCAATAAGTAATGATAATTTGTATTGGGTTCCAGGCCCCTAACGGTAACGTGATGTAAACGATATGGCTTAATCACTCCAGATAGTTGATCTCTATCATCACTAGCCTGTTGTTTTATATCACTGCTACCTGTCCCATATTTAATAAAGCCAATAGTTTCTTCATCAGTATAAAAGGAAACCGTAAAGGATTTATCAGTCACATTGCTAGTAAAAATATTTTTGGGAGTTGTTTCTGGTGTTGCCCTTGGAGCGAATAGACCAGTTCCATTACCAAATAAAATAATCCCCGCAATCAAAGAGCCTACTAAAAATAATAAGCCTAAAATTGTGGGTATGCCCTTTTTTCCAGGTTTTTTATCTGATTTTTTATTTTTTTTATCAGTTTTTTTTCTGTTTTTTTTACCAATTTGTTCAGTTGGAACTAATTTTTCATCACTAGCTTTAGTTTTAAGCACTGTTGGGACAACTGGCATAGATGGGGCTGTTGCGGGAGGCGCTACTGGCGGTTTACTATGTATAGTATCTTTTTGTGCAGGGCTTTGTTTGCTTTGAATAATTAGACTTGGACTTTCCACCGGGGCAATAGGGTTCTTTACAGGAGTATTAGTTTTAGCACTAACAACCTGAGGCGGCACGGGCTTGGGTAAATTTTGAGCAGTCTTTGATTGTGCTGATGAATTATCGTTTAAAACTTGCATATCAATATTAAGACACAAAAATGCCTTATTTTTACTCTATACGAATTAAAAAAAGATCACAAGGCGAAGAAAAACCAAACAAAAAACTAATCATCTTCATCTATTTCATTATTATCTATTGATGGATTGATAATGTCAGTAAAAACCCCCTGTTTACCACGTCTTTCATCTCCTGCAAGCAAATAAACATAGATCGGGAAAGAACTTAACTCTTCATCGCTGAGCGCACGCTTTTGTTCAATTAAAGAAAATACTTCTGTGTCTAGGCGTGGTACTAAAGGTTTAGCTAATTCTGTAAGCTCTTGGTCAATTTTGACTTTTTTTTGAGAAGTCAAAATACTAACAGCAGTCCAAATTAGCACAGCTAGCAAAAATAGAATTCCTACCCATAAAATACTCTTCTGACGACGTAAACGATTAAGTTCTTTTTTTAATCTAGCTTTTTCTTTATTCATTATTGATCCATTGTTGAACTTAGTATGTAATATGGTAAAGAAACTTTTAATGAAGCAGATAGGTTGTCAGATTCAGTCATTCTTTCTACCACTACCTGGTCAACGATTATTACTTGACGCAAATTCATTATTTTTTCAACAAATTCTCTAATTTGCAAATAGCTTCCAATTACTTCAATATTAATTTCTAAAAAATCTCGTTGATAATTACTAAACTCATTGCTGAGAGATCCTTCTTCAACTGTTTTAGGAACTTTTGTTAAGGACATCACATTAATTACTAACTGTCCTTCTCCAGCTAATTTTTCTAATTTCTTTAACGATTTCACCAGGTCTAACTGTCTTGGAATAGTCTCTTCCAATAGATAAAACTGGGGTTGGTAGAGTGTATATTGTTCTTGAGCACTAGCTAAACTAGCTAATTTTAGATTCATTTGTTGAGTTAACTCCTTTTTATCCTGAATTTCCTTAACTAAATCAGCCATGGTTATTAAGGTTGGACGTATAGCAAAAAGAGCAAAGAAAATTACAATTAAAATAGATAAAATAAGTTCTATTGAAACTCTAGCTACTGGCTTTTGGTAAAAATCCATTAAAACTGATGCTAGTTGCTCTTGTTTATTTTTTGCCATTATTATTTAATAATTTCCTCTGTAGAATTAGCTGTTTTAACAATTTTTGCTCTCATATCAAAGCTTAAACCTGGCAAATTTTCTCCTCTTGATTCAATTTTTTCCATAGAAACATCATTAAAATATGCTGATAATTTTACATTATTAACTAGAATATTGAGGGCTGTTTGAGACAAAGCTATGCCTGAGAAAATTACTTCATTTTGTTTAATGGTTAGTTCGTCTAAAATAATATTGCTTGGAATAGTTTCATTTAATAAAGGAAAAATTTCTATCAAATTAGACTCTTGTTGCAATTGCTCCACATCATCAATTTGTGCTTGCACAAAAAGGAAGTTTTTTTCTAAATCACTATAAGCTTCAATCGCTGTTTTTTGTTGATTAATAATGACGTTTAAATCAGTTACTTGACGATCTAAAATGAAACGAGTAAGAAAACTAAAAATTACCACCAGCTGAGTAAAAATCACTATGTAACGCCCAACCGAAACCGTCCATTTTAAAGAACGACCCAAGGCTGTCTCAAAAAAGGGGTCTTTAGGCATTAAATTGACATCTAAGACAATTGGAGCTTGTTTTTTTCTCTTGGATTTCACTCTGGGCATTAGTTACATTGTAGATTAATTTGATAGATAATAAAAGATCTTATTTAAACAATTCTTCCTCAATAGAACTGTCAAGTAAAATCTCTTGAGAATCCTCGAGCACTGGGCGCCATTTACCAAACTTAGCAATTAAGCTATTAAAGTAAGTCAATTCTCTAACATCAAATAAAATCGAAAAATAAAGATAAACTAATAAAGCAACTGTGCTAGTAGAAATAGTTAATGCTATAAGATCAATTGTTCTTGTTGTGTCAAAAATCACTTCGTCCAAAATTTTAAATGGCAAATATAAGAAGACAGCCATAAAAAAGCTAGCTAACAAGATCTTTAGTTGAGGAAAAAAGAAATCTTTAAAAGTGAAGCACTTAATTTTTTTATCTAATAAAAGTAACATTAGTAATAATTCGACAAAAGCTGTAACAGTAATTGAGATACCTAAACTAAAAACCCCCCAATTAAAAACATAAATGCCCAAAGTATTAATAATTAAATAAATAATAACTGAAATAGTACTTACCATAAAAGGAGATTTGGTATCTTTTAGTGCATAAAAGCTACGGATCAATAATTGCACCATTGCTTGAGCAGTAATAGAAATGGCAATCAAAGCCACTATCTTCCCCGTAGTAATAGTCGTTTGCCAAGGAAAATTTGCCGTACCAAAAACTAAACGCACAGCTGGAACACGTAAAATCAGCAAAAGCACTGAAGCAGGCATAGCTAAAAAGGAGATTTGATTAAGAGATTGCAAAAGTAACTGATTAAATTTTTTCCTATTAATAGCAGCTGACTCCTCTGATAAAAAGGGGAAAGAAGCCTGACTAATTGGCACGCCAAAGAAACGAATTGGCAAAGTCATTAGACGACGGGCTAAATTAATAATTACAAAACTCAAGTCACCAATACTAGTAGCAAAAAAACCCATGGCTAAATTTTGCAATTCACCAACTCCAACAGACATTAAACGTGGAGGCATCATTTTAAATAGTTTTTTTACTCCAATAAAGCGCCAATCAAATAAAGCTTGCCAACGATAACCAATTTTTAAAATTAAAGGAAATTGAATGAGCATGTGAAGAGCTGCTCCAATAACCACGCCTAAGCCCGCAGCATAAATACCAAGATATTTGGCAAAAAATAAAGAACTAAGAATGATGCCTAGGTTATAAATTAAAGGGGCTATGGCTGGAACAATAAAGCGCTGATAAGCCTGTAGGATTCCTGTTAAAAAATTAGAAATAGCAAAGAAAAATTGAGCAAATAACATTATTCTTGTTAGATTAACAGCAACATTTACTTGTTCAGGAGTAAATTCGATACCGGTTCGAGCCAGAGTAATCTGCCGAGCGAAGATGAAAGCAAGAATAGAAAAAAAAGCAAAAATTAATAAAACTAAATTCATCACTATTGAAGTAAATTGAAAAGCTTTCTTTTTATCTTTCCTCTTCAATTCTGTAAATAGCGGAATAAAAGCAGCTGATAGTGCCCCGAGAACAATTAGTTGAAAGAGCAAATCAGGAATCTGAAAAGCGATCTGAAAAGCTTCATAAGCCTGCTGACTACTAACATTATTAAAAAAAAGTTTAATTAGCACCCTCTCCCTCAACAAACCCAATAGTGAAGAAGAAATATTTGCTGCTGTAATAATAAATGCCGCCGATAAAATTGAGTTTTGCTTTTTAGCTAACCACTGCGAATTGGCTTTGAAAATTTTATTAAAAGAAATCATAGGCTTAGTTCAATTATAGAAAGAATTAGAAGAAAAGGAAATCCAAGATTTAATTAGAAGAAATTAGAGAAAACTTGTATGATTATATCTTTTCTTGTATAATCACCTCTTGTTAAATTGAAAAAAGGAAACATCAATGCCAATTTTAAAAAGTGCTAAAAAAGCACTAAGAATCAGCAAGAAAAAAAATATTGTTAATCGTAAAATAAAGTCTCAGGTTAAAACAGCTACAGATCAAGTAAAAAAAGAACCTAAGCAAAAAAACTTGTCCCTGGCTAGTAGTAAAATTGATCGAGCTGTTAAAAAAAACTTGATTCATAAAAACAAAGCAGCCCGCATCAAATCTAGACTTGCCAAGCTTAAAAGCAAATCCTAACAATGGCAAAGCTCTCTAGAATTAGAAATTTTTCTATCATTGCACATGTGGATCACGGTAAAACTACCCTAACCGATGTTTTTTTACGTTTAACAAATGCTGTTAGTAAAAGTAAATTTCATGAACGAATGATGGATTCCAACCCCATTGAACAAGAAAAAGGGGTCACCATTAAGTTAGCACCGGTGCGAATGGATTATCAGGGCTATGTTCTTAATCTAATTGATACTCCAGGACATGTTGATTTTGCTTATGAGGTTAGTCGTTCCTTAGCTGCTTGCGAAGGTGCTGTTCTATTAGTTGACGCCAGTCAGGGAGTGCAAGCTCAAACTTTAGCTAATTATCAAAAAGCTAAAGATCTTGGTCTAACTATTATCCCAGTCATCAATAAAATTGATTTACCATCTGCTAATATTGAGCAATGTTTGTTAGAAATGATGGAAATCTTTAATTTAAAAGAAGATGAAATTTTACAAGTCAGTGCTAAAACAGGACTGGGTGTAGAAAAAATTTTAGAAGCAATTATTGAGAGAATTCCAGCCCCACAACTAACACTTGTTCAGGAAAGAAAACCTAATAATCAAGGCGCTAGTAAAGAAAAAAAAGGAACTCAAGCACTGATTATTACTTCAAAATTTGATAATCACCAGGGAGCAATTGCCTACGTCAGAGTTGTTAGGGGCCAAATTAATAAGGAAAGTTTACATTTAATTTTCACTAACACTAGTTTTAATCCAATAGAAATTGGTGTTTTCACTCCTGATCCTACTAAAAAAGATTTTCTAACAGCGGGAGAAGTGGGCTACATTGCTACAGGATTAAAAGATACCAGTCAATTAAAAATTGGCGACACCATTACTAGTGTTAAAGAGAAAAAATACGCCAGCCCTTTAGCTGGATATCAAGAACCGCAGGCAATGGTTTTTATGGAACTTTATCCAATTGATAGTAAAAATTACACTGAATTAAAAGAAGCAATGGCTAAATTGAGCTTGCATGATAGTGCTCTCCAATATCAAGCCACTAATTCTGTAGCTCTGGGCAACGGTCTTAGAGTAGGATTCTTGGGAATTTTTCACGCAGAAATCGTTAGGGAAAGACTCTTAAGAGAGTTTTATTTAGAATTGATTAGTACTGCTCCTTCAATCACTTATCAAATAGTTACGGCAAATCAAGAAAATATACTAATTAACAACCCTGCCGAACTCCCAGAAGCTGGTCGAATTAAAGAAATTAGAGAAGCAATCTGTCAATTAAATATTTTTAGTCCAGAAGAATATTTGTCTGAGATCATGAAATTTTGCCAAGAAAGAAGAGGTGAATTAAAAAATAGTCTACGAACTGCCAATCGTAATCAACTTAAATATGAAATTCCTTTTGCTGAGTTAGTTAATGACTTTCATGATCAGCTAAAATCAATAACTTCCGGATTTGGCTCAATGGATTACCGCTTCAGTCATTATCAAGCAGTCGATGCAGTTAAAGTCGATATTTTGATTAATTTTGTCAATATTGAAGCTCTTAGTTTTATTACCATCAAGGGAAATGCTGATAAAAAAGCTAGAGCCATTGTAAAAAAACTTAAGGAAGTTATCCCTAGACACATGTTTGAGATTCCTATTCAAGCAGCGATTGGCGGTAAGATTATCTCTCGAGAAACTATTAAAGCTTTCCGCAAGGATGTAACCGCTAAACTATATGGTGGTGATCGTACCAGAAGAATGAAACTGCTTAAAAAACAGAGTAAAGGTAAAAAAAGAATGAAGCAGTTTGGCAAAGTTGAACTTAACCAAGAAGCTTTTTTAGCTGTTTTAGAAAATTAAAACAAGCTAGGTTCAAATCTTAGATAACGAACATTAGCTTCACTACGCAATGTTTCTAGCCATTCTTGTTGGGCTTCAGCTCGTTTTTCCTGAATTACTTGAGCTTCGATGTCCTCTTTCATGTCCTCGAAGCTTGCATCTTCACCTAGAAACTCTTTATTAGTTTCAAAATAATCCATCACTTCCTCTTCAGTGATTTGAATTTTATCAGCTAAGATTTTATCAACTTGAAGATTGAGTTTGATATCCTTCTCTACGTCAGCTCTAGTTAAATTTTGCATTGCTAATATATCATCTAAGTCTTGATCCTGTGCACTCAAGCTCTCTTCAATTTCAGTCATTTGATCAGTAATTTCCTGTTCATCAACTGTAATACCAGCTTCTTTTATAGCTTGATTTACTAATTCCATAGTAACTAAAGAATCTAAAACTTGACTAGCGCCTTGTTTTTCTAATTCATTTATTACTTTAAAACGAGTAATGGGTTTGCCATTAACCATAGCTACGATAACTTGATCTCGAAGAAACCATATGGCTAGAATCATTAATAATATAATAATTGGCCACAAAACTTTTTTAGATTTTAAATCCTTAACAAGAACTTTTTCCTCTTTAACAAGCTCTTCACTTTTTTTACTAACAATTTTTTTAGCACTAGCAGTTTTTTTAGCACTAGCAGTTTTTTTAGCACTAGCAGTTTTTTTACTTGTTGGCTTTTTGCTAATAGTCTTTTTTTTGCTTGCCGGAGACTGAGTCTTTTTAGTTTTTTTAGCTGGCATATCAACCTTTCTCTTAATTAAAAAATCTGACTTATTAATTTTATCTAGTAAGAAAAAATCAGACTGTATCAAAGTTATCATTTTTTTTAAGAAAATGCTAGGGGAAAACTCATTATTATTAATAATAATGTATAATAATTATTGATATAATTAGATTTGGATAAACTAATGACTAAAAAAAGACAAATTGAAGATTATTCGGAAGTAATGAAGCATGAAACTTCAAGCAACAATTATTTAAAATCTTATATCCCAAAGCCCAGTAAAATCTCCTTTGAAATACAGGATCGTGATGAAGAAATAATATTGATTTTACGTCAACATCCAATCACTCAAGTAAAAAGCATTTTTATTTTGCTTTTTTCATTCTTATTTGTACCTAGCTTGCTCAAGGTTTCCGGATTGATTGATTTTCTGCCCGAAAAATTCAGATTTGCTTTTTATGCTTTTATTTTTATTCTTTTTCTTGGAATGACCTTTCGTAGTTTTTTAATCTGGTTTTTTAATGTTTATATTATTACAGATGAACGAATCATTGATGTTGATTTTTTATCAATGATTTATAAAAATATTTCTACTGCTAAAACTGAAAACATTGAAGATGTGACTAAAAACACTTCTGGAATAATGGCATCACTCTTTGATTATGGCACGATTTACATCCAAACCGCCGCTGCAAAAAATGAATTCGAATTTGAACACGTACCACATCCCGCTAAGGTAGTTAAATTATTAAATGAATTAGTGATAGAAGAAGAAAGAGAAAGAATAGAGGGGAGGGTTAATTAGTGCCAGAATTAATAATAGATCAAAATTTTATTTCAATCTTATTCAAAGCGTTTTTTGTTATTGGAGCATTTTTTTATTTAGTCTACTCTATAGTTGTGGCTAAGCAAATTGTAGTCATGAAAAAAACTTTAATAACCGGCTTCAGTAATCTTATCAACTTAATCGGACTTATCAACTTAATTATTGCGGCTGTTGCATTTTTTGCTTTTATATTATTCCTCTAAAAATAAAAAACCCTTTGTTCTGGCCTCGACCTATCTTCGCAAGGGGAAACCCCTAACTATTGTCAGCGCTGAGACGTTTCAAGACTCTGTTCGGGATGGGAAGAGTTGGGACCATCTCGCTCCAGAGACCAGAACAAAAGGTTTTTTAATTTAGTCTGTTAATTATATAACACAACTGTGCTTAAACATGTGAAGAAGTCAACTGTCGTCCAATAACGGTCTTCGAAATTAACGAAGACTGATTAGTAATTTATTCAATCGACACTTAGTATTGCTAGGCTTAATATGTCTCCATACTTACACCGGCAACCTATCAACGTGGTGATCTCCCACGGGTCTAATGGAGAAAGTTAATCTTGGGTGGGGCTTCTCGCTTAGATGCTTTCAGCGATTATCCTTAAAGAATGTAGCTACCCTGCGGTGCGCTTGACAGCAACAACAGGAACACTAGGGATTCCCTCATCTCGGTCCTCTCGTACTAGAGATAAATTCCCTCAACTTTCTAACGCTAACACCGGATAGAGGCCGACCTGTCTCACGACGGTCTGAACCCAGCTCGCGTACCGCTTTAATTGGCGAACAGACAAACCCTTGGGAGCTTCTTCACCCCCAGGATGCGATGAGCCGACATCGAGGTAGCAAACCGCGCCGACGCTAGGGACGCTTAGGCGCGATGACTCTGTTATCCCCGGAGTAGCTTTTATCCGATAAGCCCGGCACCTTCCATAAAGTGCACGAGGATCACTATAACCTGCTTTCGCATCTGCTCGGCCCGTATGCCTCACAGTTAAGCACCCATATGCTATTGCACGTACAGTCTGATTTCCATCCAGACTAAGGGTACCATTGCGCGCTTGCGTTACTCTTTAGCAAGCAACCTCCCCAGTTAAACTACCTGCCAGACAGTGTCCTTGACTAAGTTTGCATTAGTCTTAAGTAAGGTCTTATATATAAAACGAGTGGTATTTCACTGATGTTCCATCACTAAATGAAGGAACTCCCACCTATCCTAAACAATTCCATATATAAGACCAGTGCCAAGTTGTAGTAAAGCTTCACGGGGTCTTTTTGTCCTGGTGTTAGTAGGCCGCGTCTTCACGGCCATCTCAATTTCGCCGAGTAGTAGTTCAAGACAGTATGAGGCTCGTTGGGCCTTTCATGCGCGTCACCAATTAAGTGACAAGGTACTTCGCTACCTTAGAACAGTTATAGTTACTGCTGCCGTTCACTGGGGCTTCTATTGAAAGCAATTAGTAAACTAATCACCCTCGCAATTAACCTTCCAGCACCGGGCAGGTTTCAGCCCGTATACTTCCCCTTGCGGGTTTGCACAGACCTGTGTTTTTGGTAAACAGTCGGCCTCATTTCTTTCGCTGCGCCCCATCTTGCGACGGGGAGGGCATTTCCCAAAGTTACGCCCAGCTATTTTGCCGAATTCCTTAAACTACTTTCTCTCGCTCTCCTTGGTCTACTCGACCTGTCCACCTGTGTCGGTTATCGGTACGATTTGATACAGTTCTCCTTGCGAAGCTTTTCCAGGATAATGAAATCACGCTGATCAACACTCACGCAGAGTATTGACCTATCACAACTTGAATAAACGCCTAATCGGATTTGCCTGACTAGACTGTCTTGTTGATTGGATGCAAAATTCACTTTTGCACCAGCGCTATCCATCATCGTCCCTCCCCAAGTAATAATGATCTGTACCAAGGACTGGAATATTAACCAGTAATCCATCGACTACCCTCCGTCTGAGACGGGGCTTGTCTTAGGGTCGCCTAACCCGCACACGACGAACGTGGGTGCGGAAACCTTGGACATTCGGAGTTGAAGATTCTCACTTCAATGACGCTACTTATGCCAGCATTCTCACTTCTGATCGCTCCAGCAGCTCCTTACGGGCTACCTTCAAAGCACACAGAACGCTCCCTTACCACTCACTCTAGTAAACTAGAGCAAATCCTAAGCTTCGGTTAAACATTTGAGCCTCGTTAAATTTTCGGCGCATAAATCCTACGGCTAGTGAGCTGTTACGCTTTCTTTAAAGGATGGCTGCTTCTGAGCCGACCTCCTAGTTGTCTTAGGATCTAAACTTCCTTTTCCACTAAATGTTTATTGGAGACCTTAGCTGTAGGTCTGGTTTGTTTTCCTTTAGCTCCTGGAACTTAGCTCCCAGGTGCTGAGTGCTGCGAAACACAAAATTGGTATTCGGAGTTTGACTAGACGCTCACGGTTTCCCATAAGACGCCCGATCAGTGCTCTACCCCCAACTCTGCTTAACGCAACCCTATACCTAAATATATTTCAGGGAGAACCAGCTATTTCCGGGTTCGATTGGCATATTACCCCTAACCACAGCTCATCCGAGCATCTTGCAGCATACAACGGTGCGGACCTCCTTAGGGCTCTCGCCCCAAATCATCCTGGCCATGGTTAGCTCACTCCGGTTTCGGGTCATTTACTAGTTACTATAAACGCTCTATTCAAGCTCGCTTTCACTACGGCTTCGACATGGCAATGTCTTAACCAAGCAACTTAGCAAATACTCACTGGCTCATTCTTCAATAGGCACGACATCACAAGATAAATCCTGCTTTGTCTGATTGTTAGCAAATGGTTTCAGGTACTATTTCACGGGGCCTTCCGCCCTTCTTTTCACCTTTCCCTCACGGTACTCGTTCACTATCGGTCTTGTTTGATATTTAGCCTTGGAGTATGGTCACCCCAGATTCAGAAAAGAGTTTGCCGTCTCTTAACCTACTCAGGAACATCCTATGTCAGTTCTTATTTTTATATACACGGCTCTCACGTTCTTTGGCCAACTATTCCACGTTGTTCTACTAATAATTACTGTCCAATGTTGGAGTCCTACAACCCCAGAAAAATCTGGTTTGGGCTAATTCCTTTTCGCTCGTCGCTTACTCAGGAAATCTCATTCGTTTTCTTTTCCTATGCTTACTTAGATATTTCAGTTCAGCACGTACCCCCCTAAACAATAAATTATTTAGGCCACCTTGTAAACAAGGCGGGGTTACCCCATTCGGACACCGCCGGATCATAGCTTTTTGGGAGCTACCCGACGACTTTCGCGCCCTACGCGTCCTTCTTCGGTCAAACAAGCCAAGGCATC
>Ga0172377_10004286_pt1 | contig 14693 bp, 16 predicted proteins | sample Pumphouse3metaG_FD_119749 | JGI IMG/M metagenome (GOLD analysis project Ga0172377, IMG submission 119749) | Leachate microbial communities from a municipal landfill in Southern Ontario, Canada - Pumphouse #3 metaG | ecosystem: Engineered > Solid waste > Landfill > Unclassified | place: Canada... | reverse complement strand
TAAAAAGCATGACACCCAATGAAATGAGATATCATGCTTATTGTCCTGTTTTGAATCTTTAAATATTTTTATAACTCTTTGTCTACTTGACAAGGGTCACATCAATTCGTAGGGGTTTTTTCTCGCTCTTTTGTCTTCGAATAGCAAATACAAAAAGAATTCAAATAAAAATTTTTTCAGCTTGTACAGGAAAAACATACTATAAATGCAATTATTTGCAAATTAGTATTATTATTAGTATTACTTAAATGTAACCGCTTATATTTTTGTGCGAAATAGTATTGACATCACTATTTAAAAGATGTATTATTTTGATACTCGCTTATAACTAAAGCGAACCCCCCTCTTAGAGAATCTCACGATTCTCGATATTTGCCTAAGGGTTAGTGACCCCCACCAAGTGGTGCAGCGGATAAAAACAAAGATGTAGAATTAAGACATATAAGATGTACCTATTTCTACTATCTTTTTTTTTGCATTTTTTCCCTTATTATTAATATGTTGTCGTCTATGTGTAATCACATTTTAAAAAAGGTTGAATATTCTTGAATATAAGATGTATAAATGGTAATATATTTAAGATTGTTAGACGTTTAAATATGTCTATAAATACTAGGAGAATATTATATGAAAAATCTATTTGATAGAATCTGGGATTGGATGAAAAATACCGCCTGGTTCCAAGTCGTTTTGTTAGTTGGTGTTGTCGTTGCAGTTGTTTTATCAATTTCACCCATCACAAAAGCTATTTCTGACACAGTTACAAATGCAGAGCGCGAAAAGTATTACGAATATAATCGCATTAACTACGATACATTGATTAGTAATATTAATAAGTTAGATTCTGGAGACCAAGATGGCTTCGCAGTAATTTTTGTAAATCCTGAAGATACAAATTACTCGGATATTCAAAAAGGTATTGATATATACGAAGAAAAAGATGATGCTGTTAAAATATATCAGTTCAATGTAACCATAAATGATGACACTGCTTCTAGTGATAACTATAACGATGACGCGAATTGGTATGCTTACTATGAAACAGACATCGATGAAATGACAAACATTCGTAACGCATCAATCGATATATACGAAGAATGGCAAGAAGCTACAAAAAGTAATCTTAATGAAGTTGAACAAACTAGCGAATACTCAGATCCCTCGAATACTTCATCATGTTTAACTACTCCCACATTAATTTGGTTCGAGTCAAATGACAATATAGATCCCTCGATAAGAGAAATGTCTAAAGTTGATTCTGCTTCTTCTGATGAAATAATTGATTTCCATATCGCTAAAGTTTATCTTGATCTTCAAGATTCCGTATCTGGTACAAGCGAAGTTTCAATTGCAACCCTCTCAGGTTTGAATAAATTCTTCGGTACAACAGTTCTCGATAACTAATCAAAAAAATATTTAATAACCTTCCAAAAACATTCTGTGTCTATGGAAGGTTTTTTCATGTGCTGTTTTCAACAAACAATATCGAGATTCTAAACTATTAGTGAAGATATACGTTCATAAAAAATACACGGTTCAATATAAACCGTGTATATATTTGATAAGTATATGTAGTAAACCGAAATTAATCGAATCTTTTCACCAAAACTAATTTGCGACTTTCTCTTTTTTCTTTTCTTCAAACGCTCTCATTACAGGAGCGGGAACAAGGCTTGAAATATCAGAATCATAAGAGTACATTTCCTTAATGCGACTGGAGGAAATAAAGGAATATTCTTTTCTCGACATCAAAAATATCATATCTATATCTGGCGCTAAGTATTCATTGATAGAAGCGTACTGCACTTCGTATTCGTAATCTGAAACCATGCGCAATCCTCTAATGATGGATGTGCAGCCAAGTTCCCTGGCTTGAATCACTGATAGCCCTTCGCCTTTGACAACTTCAATCTTAGGATTATCCTTGAAGGTAGCTTTAGCGATTTCAACTCTTTGATCTAAACTGAAGTAGTACTTCTTCGCTATGTTGTTACCAACAATAATATAAATCTTATCAAAAATTTTAAGTGCTCTTTTTACCATGTTCACATGTCCGTTAGTAATCGGATCGAAACTTCCTGGATAACACGCTATATTCATATTTCATTTCTCCTTTTATATATTCCTACTCGCTTGTACGAGTATTTATACTTCTTCAATTCATAACCTTCTATTTCATTTAATTCTCTTTCTTGTTCAATTACAAGAACTCCATTATCCGAAATCAGCGATTTGTTCTTAAATATCTCCCCCAAGTTTGAATTCACATCCATTTCATAAGGAGGATCTAGAAAAATAATATCATACTTGTTGCCGCGACTAATAAACATATTTATCGCTTTGCTGTAATCCATGAGATAAGTCGATACGTCATGCGAGCATTTTAATCTTGTCCCGGTTGAATTTATACGGCTGAGACACAAGTTCTTATTATCGACAAAATCGACGTGTGTCGCTCCGCGCGACAAGGCTTCAAACCCATAAGCACCGGAACCCGCAAACAAGTCTAGACATTTGCTTCCTGGAACTTTATCCTGCAAAGCAGAAAATACAGCTTCTCTTATTCTATCCTGAGTTGGACGAACATCTTTAGACTCGGGTATATCTATCGCCTGCCTTTTATACTTTCCTCCGATTATGCGTATCATAAATACAACTTCCTTAAAATTTCTCTGTTAAATATGTCTCTTATATCTTTTATCTGTTGATACGCAAGATTGTAATCTTTAACGCAATCCAAGTTCTTAATGGTTTCTTTAAGTTTATTGAATGATTCAATCAATTCTTCACTTTCCTTGGATTTAAACCCATCTTCTTCTTTGCACAATTCATTCAATTCAGCTTCTATTTTTTCTTTTTTACTGTTGTACTCCATCATGCTTTTAGATTCGTACAAAGCGCGATCAGCCTCTTTAAATTCCTTATATTCTTGAGAATTGTAAAAACTGTCGATAAATTCGTCTAGATCTTTTTGAAATGTATCAATTTTTTTATTATTTTTCATTTATTAATTCAACTTTCTTCCTTTTGAATTATAATACAAATTTGTGATAAAATGAAACTGGAGAAATTATATAATGTTTAAAATTTACACTGATAAAAATAAAATCTTAAGAACAAAATGCGAACCAATAAAAAATATTACTGAAAAAGATAAGAAATTAGTAAAAAGTATGGTGGAGCATCTAAAGTTATCTCAGGATGATGAATACGCTGATAAGCACCACATCGAACCTGGTGTCGGACTTGCTGCGCCTCAAATAGGCTACCCTTACAGATTCTTTGCATTCTACTTAACTGATGGTGATACCTTGTATGAAATGGGTTTAATCAACCCTGTTATCGAGCGCACTTCTGTAAAGCAAGCTTACTTAGCTAGCGGAGAAGGTTGTCTCTCGGTCCCGGAGGCTCACGAAGGTTTTGTCGTGCGCTACAATAAAGTTGTTATATCCGGTTTTAACGTGATAACTGACAAGCAAGAAACTTTCACTTTTTACGGTTATCCCGCTATTGCAGTTCAGCATGAAATGGATCATTTAGATGGTATTTTATACTACGATCACATAAATAAACAAAATCCTTATTCCGCCCCTGAAAATGCAATCAAATTAATGTAAATATTATCTCTTTTTTTATTGTGTTTTACCATTCCTGTGTTACAATACTTTAAGAGATAAAACGTATCTAAAAAAATATATTTTTTCATTGAGGAGTTTTATATGGAAAACAACAGCAAACATTCGCCTGTTTCGGTTTACGCCCTTGGCGGATTAGGCGAGATAGGTAAAAACACCTATTGCATCGAAAATTCGAAGACATTAATCATCATTGATGCTGGTGTCAAATTTTCAGGACCGGATATGCCAGGTGTAAATTACATCATACCTGACTATACGCACTTAAAAGAAAATCAAAGCAAGGTTAAAGCCTTGTTTATAACACACGGACACGAAGATCACATCGGTGGTATTCCTTTTCTTTTACAAACTATGCACATTCCTGTTATTTATGCACCGAAATTAGCGATGGCATTAATACAGCATAAATTGAGTGAGATGAAAGTTAAACCCAACACTAAATTAGTCGTATACGATGGAGAATCCTCCATTAACGTAGACGATTTTAATGTTGAATTCTTTCACGTTACCCACTCGATACCTGACGCGTACGGAATCAAAGTGAAAACTCCTGAGGGAACTATTATTCACACTGGAGATTTTAAAATTGATTTAACACCCGTCGATCACGATATTGATTTAACTAAAATTGCTCGTTTCGGAGACGAGGGCGTTGACCTTCTTTTATCTGACTCTACAAATGCAGAACACGAAGGTTACACTCAATCTGAACGAACAGTCATTTCATCAATTAACGAAATATTTAGAACTGCACCTGGAAGATTGATTATTTCCACCTTCTCATCTAATATTTCTCGCATTCAGCAAATAGTTGAAGCTGCATGTGATAACAAACGTAAAATAGCCATCTTTGGCCGTTCTATGGAATCTAACATACGTGCTGCTCGCGAATTTGGATATATTAAAATTCCTGATTCAGCAATCATCACACCCGATGAGATTCGTCACACTCCCCCTTCAGAGATATTGATTCTTTGCACCGGTAGTCAAGGTGAACCTTTAGCTGCTCTTTCAAGAATAGCTAGCGGACAACACAGAAAGATTAAAATCCAACTTGGGGACACTGTCGTCTTCTCTTCCTCGCCCATTCCGGGCAATACAGCCTCCATTAACAAGGTTGTTAATAAATTAACCCGCTGTGGTGCAATCGTTATTACAAACTCTGTATTGAACCATATTCACACATCAGGTCACCCTTGTAAGCAAGAATTAAGATTGATGCAAAAATTGGTTAAGCCCCATTACTTCATGCCGATTCACGGTGAATACCACATGTTGAAGCTACATACTGATCTCGCTGTCGATTGCGGGTTAGCTAGAGAAAACTGTTTCATCATGGATATTGGAGATACTATTGTATTAACCAATCACAAAGTAGAACGCGGACCTAAAGTACAAGCTGATGCAGTTTATCTCGATGGACAAGATGCAATCGGCCTTTCGACTGTAGTTCTTAAGAATAGAAAAATAATGGCTGAAAATGGCCTTATTTACGTCGCAGCAATCATCGACAAAGAAAATCATAAACTTGCTGCAGCTCCGATAATTAAAACTAATGGTTTTTCGTATCTTACAACAGAAAACTCTAACCTGGTTATACAGTGCAGAGAGAAGATTGTTGCGGGATTAGAGACTGCATTAAAATCTAAATATTACGAAAGCGACTTAGAAAAAGTCATTATAAATGCCACCGGCGAGTACTTCTCACACGTCATTCACCGCGACCCTTTAGTTATTCCTTTAATATTAGATATATAGAAAAGTTTATTGTATTTATATTTTCAACGCTTTATTTATGCGTTGAATTTATAATATATGCAGTTTAGTTTTATTATACTTTCACATTCAGCGAGTTCGTGTGAACAAAGCTCGCTAAATGTGCAAACCCTATTCTTGAATTGCTTGAATATCTATTTCAAACGTCTTTTCAAAATAGAGTTTTATATCATCAAACAACTCGGTGATATTTTTATAATAAAAGAAAGGGATATTCACAATGTTAATATTAGCTTCTGGGTCGCCTCGTAGAAAAGAACTTCTAAAAACTATCTACGAAAAGGAATTTAAAATTATTCCTGCCGATATTGATGAACACGCAATCAAATCAGATTCTGTTCTCACTCTTGCGGAAGATATTTCCAACGCTAAAGCTTCGGCTGTAAGCAAATTGTATCCTAACGATTTTGTACTTGCTGCGGATACTGTGGTTATTTTTAACGGAAGTGTTTTTGGAAAACCCGCCAATACCGAACAGGCTAAAAAAATGCTTAAAACGCTCAATGAACGCGAGCACAAAGTAATTACCGGATATCACTTTTATAAAAATGGAAAAGACTTGCTGAGCAACTCAGTTGTCACAACTTTAGTTCTTCACAACTTAACTGATGAAAAAATCGCAAAATATATATTGACCGGATCACCTTTTGATAAAGCTGGTGGATACGGCGTGCAAGACGATGAGATTGAATACACAATAAAATCTGGGCCTTATGACAATGTCATGGGTTTCCCGACAGAGATTATTAAATCAAATATAAAAAAACTTGGAATTTAATTGATGAAGGCTCGCTTGATTCTTTGATACTGATTAACACTTTTAATGTGGGCTAATCTAAATGATTTCTCACACTTTTTAATCGTGAATTTATTTCCTTCAAATTCCTTTATAATTTTCATATCTGCTGCAACTTCATAAGGGTATGTGGAAGTAACTTCCAATGTAATCTTATCTTTATTTCTCAATAACAAAGAACGTATTTCTGGATGACTTCTCGCATTGTGTATCGGAGCAAGCAAGCTCATAGCTAACCCATTTTCATCAACCATTAACGGTCCGCCCAACGAATGATTGTAGCCAGAACTGCCAAAAGCGGTAGATATGCATATTCCGTTTCCAATTATACGCATAAAATCTTCGTCGTTAATCGATAAATTAGCGGTCAAAGTTGTCACTCCTGAAGCCACCATGATTTCATTTGCCCCAAAGGCAGTATGACCAAACTCATCCGTTATTTTTACAAAATGATGAGTCTCATAAATCAATTTTTCATAATCAAAGTTTCTGTAGAATTCTTCTAAATCATCAATGCTGATTTCGCTGTAAAAGCCCAGGTTTCCTGCATTGATAAGCATATATGAGGCATCGGTAGCCGAATATTGTTTGATAGCATCCAATAAATATCCATCCCCGCCAAAGACAAAAACAATATCTGGATTATTAATATCCACAATATTATTCTTGGCGACAAAAAAATTTTGGAATTTGGAGACAATATCTGACAGTCCACGAACATTTTTATTAAAATGCGTAACAAATCTAAACATGTTAACCCCCTTTAATTACCAGCAATATTAGTGTATCATAATAATTGTGTTGGAGGAAAAATTATAATGAATAACAACGTTGAAATAGAAGCTAAAGTTCTGTTGACTAAAAAGCAATATTTAAAGGTGTACGACAGTTTTAAAGCCGATAAAGGAATTGAGATTATCAACCAAACTAATTTCTACATCGATTCGAAGGATCGCACTCTTAGAGAGAACGAAATCGCTTTAAGAATTCGTGAAAAGAGAGACGAATACATCTTAACAGTCAAGACTCCGATGGCTGAAGGTTTGCTTGAGAAAAACCAAACACTAACATCAGCAGAAGCTCTTGAAATGATAGAATTCAACAAATTCCCTACCGGCGAAGTATCTGCCTTCTTGGAATTGTTGGATATAGATTTGTCTGTACTTGTCGTCCTCGCAAAAATGTCTACAAAACGTACCACTCTTAAAAGAGACGATGTGCGCGAGCGTATATCTCTCGATGTGAATACATATGGAAATAAAGTTGATTATGAACTTGAAGTGGATAAGACAGCTATGGCTTTAGCTGAAAAGCGCATTGCCGAAATACTCACTCCCCTCGATATTGAATATACAATCAATAAAACAAGTAAACAAACGCGAGCACTATCTGAAGCTACAGCCGCTGAATAATTTTAAGACCTGTTCCCATTGAGCTACAGGTCTTTTTTTCTTGCATAAAAAAACTCGGATCTCTCCAAGTTAATGTTAAAATTAATCTTCGTAACAATCTGCTCCATCGATGCGATCCTTACAAGTATAATACTTGGGACAATTTTCCGGAGTGCAGTTTTCTCTGAAAATTCTACGCGCTTTAGGAATAAACGAACGTATTTCTTCCGAGTTGTAACCAACCTGAATTCGTGAATCAGTAACGATGATAGGCCGTTTCAAACACGAAGGATTCTCATAAATAAAATCAATTAATTCATTGAGCGACATAGAGTTGATATCAATATTATTTTCTTTAATAATTTTAGAGCGCTTTGAAATAATTTCATCAGTGCCATCAAGAGTTTTCTTGATAATATCTATTATGTCCTTTTTCGTAAGTTGACCCGACAAAATACTCTTTGTTTCAAAAGGTATCTTTTGTTGGGTAAACCATTCCTTTACCTTGCGGCAAGATGAACAGGAAGGTGAGATATAAATTCTAATCATTCTTATCTCCTTTTTCTTTATATAAAGAGTCTGGGATGTCTCCACCGGGAGAATTCCACATCTTTACAACTTCAATAATATACATAACCCAGGAAAATATCAATAAAGAACCTGAGCAAACAACCATTATAATCCAAACATTAATATTTGTGAAGTTAAATAGTGGCATCATGAGCAAGCATATCATAACAACATCAAATCCAAAGGTAGCTACTTTGCCAAACCACTTTGCACCATTCATATATTTACCGTGTTTAAATAAAGCTATAATCGCCACAAACTGAGTAAATTCTTTCAATACGAATATTGCGAGTAAAACCCAAATATAAGGTAATCCGGTTTCCTTTTGAAACATAATACCTACGACAATAACTATAGCGAGTTGCATGAGTTTGTCAGCGAGCGGATCCAAGAATTTACCTAGATCAGTTATCATATTGCATTTTCTAGCAATTTGACCATCAGCGTAGTCTGTAATGGAAGCAACGGCTATTACCGATACTCCTAACCACATCACAGTGTGGTTTCTTTCTATTCCCATCAATTCTAACCCGCCAATTAAGTATAGATACATGAATAGCGGAACAAGCAGTATTCTTACGTAGCACAAAATATTAGGAATAGTAATAAAGTCAATGCCAGCAACATGAATTTTTTTATTTCCATGAATTACTTTATTTTTCATTGATTCTTATCCTCGTCATCCTTATCGTTTTGAGTGAAATCAACTTCGTTATTTGAAGGATCATAATCGCCGGTCTTCGCGGAATTTTTTCTCGCTTCTTTTGTATCGGTGCTGAAATTTTTTGAATCAAAACTCTCTTCTTCTTCTTGCTGTTCTTTAGCTTTTTGGATAGTAGGTTCAATCTGTGAGCGACCTGCGTGAATAATCTGACGTATCTTGTCACCTGCCCTATCCATGATTTTATCGGAATAGGCTATGTAAAACAACGCATCGAAAACTCGCTGTTTATAATAGAATGGGAAATAACAAATAATTGCTGCGCCAAAAGCGATAGTATTAACTAAAAAATATGGTATATCGTTCATCATAAATATCCCCAATATTGATAAACCGATATATATTGTAAAGAATACAATGTACCCCAAGTAATTAATTGCGAAATTGTACTTTCTATATTCGTTTTTAACCAAAGGTAAGATAGCTCCTCTAAATAGCGGAATCAAAGGACGAGTAGCAACGTCGACATAGTTGTCAGCTACCAAGACATTTGCAGCGTAATACACTGACTCATTTTTACGCAACTCACTAGATACAAATGCGATAATTGGTATGTGACCCAAACATTCAATAATAATTGAAAATGCCATAAAAATACTTAAGTAATCTCCGAGTGCATCAACAAGAAGCGTTCCTGTGGTATAGTCATTTGAATACCAGTTTATAACTATAGTAACCATATCTGGATATGGAATTCTAGCGATTAATCCTACAACAAGAACAGCAACAAACATTCCGAGGAGATCAATTATTATTCCTCTGAAAATAATTGTTCCAACTCCAAAGAAACCGGGATTGCCATGGTGATATTTGTCAAAACAAATTTTTATATTCAGACTTTTTTCTTTGCGGAATCTAGTAGCGTTTGATGCCAATAGGCTCACTCCATACATCAGAGGTAACCCTGCTGCAAAAAAAATAAAAAACAAGAGGAATACTACAAAGTAAACCCAAAGTTCTCCATTAAAAGTTAAAAAATTGAAGCCTAAAAAAAGAAGACCAATCGAAATCATTCCACCTAAAGAATACAAGTAGGGAACATAACCAGCATTCTTCATTACTTGTTTGATTTTCTTTTCTAAACCATCTTTAATTTTAGAATTCATATTTCCCCTCTACCGTCATATTTTCTAAGCTTTATTCTTTTCATCATCTTCTTGTTTCATCATATTTTCTTCTTGTTTCTTCTCTTCAGTAGACAATCTATGAATGCGATTAATAATCTTTTGGATAGACTCTTCATCGAAAGGAGAAAATTTAGAATCCTTTTCAATTTTTTTAATTTGCTTCACGAGATCTTTCTTGTGAACAATAAATGAATAAGGAGAAATCGCCGCATTTTTAACATTGCATTCAACCGAATTATTAATGACAACAAGCGAGATAAACATCGGAGACTTTTGCTTGTTCCATCCAAGAAATTTAGCGAGACATATCGTGCGTTTTTCATTATATATCACAGGGTTAGTTATTTCTCTAATAAGCTGTTTATCTTTAGAAACCACTTCCCATTTAGATGTGACGTATGAATCGCCTTGTATATTCGACTCATAGTATCTGCTGGCAATAACATATATGTATTTGTCACCAACAAGAAGGTGATCCATATGCAAAGTATCCAATTCAGTATTAACAAAAACTTTATTCAGCAAATAAAAGTCTTTAGCCTGAGCCAGGCCGTACAATTTTTTCCAAGTTGCTTTTTTAAAGTTATTCACAGCATTGTGCTTGCGGACAAAGTATATAACTATGCATCCGATAAACACCAAGATTGCGATTACTAATATTAAATAATGATACCACTGCATACAGAATATTCTTCCTTACTTTTTAGGCTAAGTCTAAAGCGATTTCCATCATTTGAGTAAATGATGATTGTCTCTGTTCTGCAGTTGTAACTTTGTGAGAAATAAAACTGTCAGAAATTGTTAAGATTGTCAAAGCTTTCTTGTGATAATATGCGGCTAAACAGTATAAAGCGTAAGTTTCCATTTCAACACACAAGCAGCCTAAGCCTGCCCACTTCTTCCAAGAATCGGGATGTGCGTCGTAGAAAATATCTGATGAATAAACATTACCGACGTGAACAGGTACTTTCATATCGATAGCTTTATCATAGGCTTTCTTTAATAAGTCAAAATCACCTATCGCTGAGTACGTTCCGGGTAAATCATATTGAACTGCAAAATTAGAATTAGTACATGCTCCTTGAGCAATTACTACATCGAAAACATTTATATCAGCAGTGTATGAACCAGCTGAACCGATTCGAATTACCTGCTCAACATCGTATTGTGCATAAAGTTCAGATACGTATATCGCTAATGAAGCCATTCCCATACCGCTTCCCATTACAGAAACTTTCTTCCCTTTGTAATAGCCGGTATAACCGAACATGTTTCTAATCGAATTAAATTGCGTAACATCCGTTAAAAAAGTATCAGCAATAAATTTTGCTCTCAAAGGATCGCCAGGTAGTAATACCGTCTTTGCGATATCGCCTTTATTAGCAGAATTATGTGGTGTAGACATATAAAAACCTCCTATATATATAATATTATTATATAGTAATCACGCTATTTTTTATATAGTTAATCAAACAAAGTCTCTTTTTTTATTGCTGCAGCTAGAATTTTCTCCATTTGTACTGGATTATTTTTTGCTGACCATTGAGGTAAATTGTCTATAGAATAGAAACCTTTTTCTATTATTTCGAAACAAGGTTCATTCACTTCTTCAATAATTTTTCCCTCGTACACAATCATATATTCTGGTATTCCAGTCGTTTTAACATTGTTGTAACGATCAAAAACTCCTACAAGCCTCACTAATTTGCATTTGCTTCCCGCTTCTTCCCAAACTTCTTTTAATGCGGACTCTGAAGGAGAGAAGCACAATTCAGCCCAACCTCCAGGCAAAGAAAAACCTCCGTCTGACTTTTCGCGAACCAATAATACTTTGTCTCTTTTTTTATTGAACACAATAGTACGAACAGATACATTGGGCGTAGGATAAACATCTCTAGCGAAAAAATTTCCAGTTTCCAGGTCTATATTCATTTGATTAACAATAAATGTTTTCGCTAAATTTTGTAATTGTTCATAATTATCTCGAGCGTAAGGGTCAGTGGAATACATTAGACCCACTTTAGAAATTTCTTCAACTTTCATAATGAATTCCACAATGCTATTTTTTACCATATAATACTTCCTATAAAAAAAGATAGATTTGCATCTATCTATTTTGCTTTACCTTTTTTTGCTGGTTTATTTATCGCCCCAGATGGAGCAAGCATAAAGGTCTTAAAAACTTTATCAAATTCATCATATTTAATAGATTCAAGCATGCCAGAGAAAGCAATTGAGATACGACCAGTTTCTTCTGAAACAACAATTGTCAATGAATCTGTAGTTTCTGAAATTCCGATTGCAGCTCTGTGACGAGCTCCGTATTTTCCGACCAAATTCTTAGTAGTCGCTGGATAAAATACTGAGGCAGCAACAATAGTATCATCGCGAATAACAACAGCACCATCATGCAATCTTGTACCTTCATAAAAAATTGTTTCCAATAATTCGGAGGTAATAGGCGCGTTTATTATAGTTCCTGTTTTAATGTATTTATCAAGTGATTCACCACGCTCGAACGTAATCAAAGCACCAGTTTTTGTATCAGACAGCCATTTTACAGCTGCTGTAATATTCTTATTCAATTTATCTCTATCCACACTTCGATAGTCTCTCGTCTGGTTTTGACCCTTCTTTTTCACTACCGGGTTAATTAAGTAAGTTCTTATTTCACCAATATTAACTAAATATGCCAAGAATGTAGTAGCAGTAAATACTGCTATGAGGATCATGCTAGCCAATTCCAATCCGTTAAAATACAAAACAGGAATTGCTAATAATTCAAAACCAAAGATTCCAATCAGCAATTTTTTTCTCATTGTCATGACAATAAAAACAAATATACAAATTATTAGTACAGAGGAAGCCACTATATCCGCAATGATTTTAGGATCCATGTTAGTACTCCTCTCTCTTTTGATTTTCAATTATATCTATATTAATAATATAGCAACAATATAGGGTATTCACAATAACATTTTACAAAATATGTAAAATTTTTTCCTTTGTTTTCCTTCTTAAAACACTTGAGTATTTTTACTTTGGAACATTTTTGTCTGCAACTGTATTTCATTACGATTACATTTTTTCATCTTTGATTGCAAGATAGGCTAATAAATAATATAATCATCATTGTGAAACACGCAGGCATAGTTTAATGGTAGAACTTTAGCTTCCCAAGCTGATAGTGCGGGTTCGATTCCCGTTGCTTGCTCCACTATCAAAATATGTGTTGCATGTACGCTCGTTATATACGCGTGTGCACTGCAATTATTTTATTGGAACATTTTCTTTAAATTCGCTAGATAAATACCCATTTAAAGGATTAAAATAGTAGTAGTAAAAGAAAAATATTAAAAGGATTTACAAGATGAATGCCGCTATACGAAAGAAGTTCACCCGATACATCAGTCTAAATGTACTAGGTATGATTGCAATATCTTGCTATATATTAGCGGATACATATTTTATATCTTCAGCTGTTGGGACTTTAGGAATCGTTGCTTTGAACCTCACTCTTCCTTTTTATAATTTTATATACGGTTTAGGTATGATGCTCGGAACTGGAGGTGGCATACGCTACTCAATTCTCAGAGCTAACAACCGGAATGAAGAAGCGCAAAAAGTTTTTACTAATACATTAATTTTAGGCTTTCTCATCAGTTTACTATTCGTATTAGTCGGACTTACATTAAGCAAACAAATAACTACACTTTTAGGGGCTACAGGCGTAGTTGAAGAATACGCTTCTTCCTATTTTAGAATTTTCATGTCGTTTGCTCCCCTGTTTATTATCAGCGAAATACTACTATCTTTCGTTAGAAATAGTGGCGCTCCTAGAAGAGCTATGACAGCAATGATAATCGGTAGTTTGATGAATGCCATAATGGATTACATCTTTATAGTTATTTTGGATATGGGAATGTCTGGTGCAGCCTTTGCTACAATTCTATCGCCTGCCATAAGCATTTTGATATACGTCCCTTTCATTATGTCTAAAGGTAACGATCTAAAATTGGTACGAGTTAAATTGAGTTTTACTTCTTTGCTGGATGTCAGTCATCTAGGCCTCACTGTATTTATCAATGAGTTTGGATTCGGACTGGTTATGCTAATCTTCAATTCAAGAATAATGTATTTAGAAGGTGATATGGGCGTAGCAGCATTTGGGATAGTCACAAATATCTCTATCGTTATAAATGCAATATTCACCGGCATTGCTACAGGTATGCAGCCGCTGCTATCAACCGCTTATGGCAAAGGTAATAAAAAGGACATTAAAGCAACATTGCAATTGGGAATAATAGTCACATTCTTAACTTTCGTAATATTCTATACAATTACAACTGTATTTTCAAAATCCATCATAACTATATTCAACAACGATGGAAGTGTCGAACTTCTAAATTTAGCGACTTTGGGATTTTATATATATTTCTCGGCATATTTATTCAATAGCATGAACACAATAATCGGACAGTACTTTGCAGCGATTAACCAAGCTAAATTAGGATTCCTTATTTCTATCTTGCACGCGGGAGTCATCATTATTCCTCTTCTCTTTCTATTCTCCCATTTTTGGGGAATGACAGGAGTGTGGTTGTCATTTGGTGTGGCAGAGTTTTTTATATTTGGTTTTTCTTTGTTTTTATTAAAAAAGAATCACTCCTTATC